>Ga0126339_10003093_pt1 | contig 12037 bp, 10 predicted proteins | sample OrbTmetagenome_2_FD_92532 | JGI IMG/M metagenome (GOLD analysis project Ga0126339, IMG submission 92532) | Coral microbial communities from Petempiche,Puerto Morelos, Mexico - Orbicella T R C metagenome | ecosystem: Host-associated > Invertebrates > Cnidaria > Coral | place: Petempiche,Puerto...
CTTAATGCTGGGGGTAACCCTGCGATGGACTAGCATCCCATCCAGGGGGGAGTAGAAATACTCCTAGTCGCTTCATGCTACAGAAACTGGGATAAGCTCTGGCCTGATGGGCCACTTGGCTCGTAAGCAGACTTTACCTCACCTTACCTTACACATCAGGCACACTATCTAAACTACAAGTACAGTAGACAGTTTAGAAAGAAAACCTCTAGATTTTAAGAAAATTGAGTGTGAATAAAAAGAGCAATGACGTCATTGCGTTGCCATGGTAACTCTGATCTCGATAAAATACACCGCACCCGAAACTTTGGTCTATCCCTAGTAAGAGTGCGAATATCAATCTCCTGTATTATGTTTTAGTGTGTTGTGATTTATATTTCAATTTGGAATAATCAAGGTGTCACAATCCAACGATTAGATTGAGATTGCCGGTGTGAACGAAGCATTTTTTTCAAAATTTGTTAACACGTCTAGTCGTTGCTTTGATTGGCTTGTCACACCAATGCTCTGTCGGCGGCCTGGACAAAAATCTTTCCAGGGGACCGTGGAGCAAAGTACCTGGCTTGTCGAGAACTGTGCCCTCCCTTCCCCTGGTCAGGTTCAATTTGTTAGCCCGGCATTCCGCTCGGGTTTCGAATGTGTCCGTGGTTGGTCCCGGCAGCATGATCACTGATTCCGGATGGTTAGCTTTCTTCGATTCCGAGCTTTGTATCGTATGCTGTGGAGATGAATTTGGCTTGGAATTTAACTGAAAGGGAGTGCTTAACCCTGTACTATGATTCTGCGGAGGAATTGGGGTGGCTGGCGGGATTTCAGTGTTTTTTTTCGCTTCGAGCGGGGGTCAGTCCACAATCGAGTGTCGTAAAATGTAATAGTAGATGTTGGCAATAACTGTGTCACGTTTCGCGCGCTGAACGTTCGCATAAAGATTTTAAAAAAATAATAACTCCTCGCATTGTGAGCTTGGGCTGCCTGTGGTGTCACTATTGAAAAATCTAACTGGGCCACTTTAAGTTATTCGACCACTGCAACCGTCAGGTGATAGATTTCTTTTCCACCAACTGACAAAGACTATATCCATAGTATCAAATTTCAGGTTTCGAAAACTTTCCACGGTGGTCTGCCGCAATAGTCTTGGGCATTGGCCTCTTCAAAATTTAAGAATTTTAGACCTGATTTGCATATAATTTTGAACACTTTGATGTAAGAAAGAAAAATATACACACTATCCAGGTCCTTCCTTCAGCGCAGTATCATGTGTACATGGAATGATATAGGCAGCCGTTACATGAATTTAAAATAGCAAAATGCCTTTCTGTGCCTTGAAAGACATTCTTTCTTTACTTTTTATCTGTTTTAATCAATTTTACACATGTTTAAAAGATTTTACAATTTTTTTACCATTAGTCGGTTTCTTGTTACTTCGTTATGCTGTTCAGTAACACCCCAAGAATGGCCAAACCTCACAATGACAGAAGTTTCATTCACCATGTTACCATATAAACAGGGTGTAAATTTCCTTTCCTTTCTGGCACCACTTCTGGTGCAATACAGGTGTGTACATGGTCTGTGATTCTATGCTTATCTCATTAGTTAGGTATCACTTGCAAATAAAGTTGACCTTTTAGGTAATAAACTTACATAATTGATATTGCATAGCTTCAATATGTGTTGAGGCGATGATCTCCTAACCAACAGAATTATAATTGATTAGCCATTTACACAACAGAACAAGACGCTGTGAGGATAAAACAAAAGAGCAAGGAGGAAAACTTCAAAAATGCATTCCTGTTCGCACAGGAATAGAAACCTTAAGCAATGATGATGGTGACGTCACAGGAAATGACGCCTAGCCACAAAGGGATTGTAATTTACCTTTCAGGTAGCGTAGTTGGCAGTAAACACTTACACTTTCAATCTGATTGAGACCATGTTGATCAGTTTTAAAACTGGCACATTCATACTCATTTTCATTCATGTCATCTTCACTGCTGTGTGACTCCACCTCTCCAGAGTCTAGCTGTTTGTGCTCATTTGCACCATTTTCAGCCTTGATAGAAGGAATGACTTCAAGTTGGTTTCCAACAAGGTGCAAAGGGAACAAAGACAGATCATCGTTTTCCACTGGATGATTCTCTTCATTTACCTTCTTCAAACCCCTGTAAGCTGTCAATGAGGATGAAAAACAGTTAAAAAATGAACACTGCCACAGTAGTGTCATATGGTTTGTTCAAATCTGCTAGCAGGTTCACTGTAATCAATTCAAGATAGGATGGATCAAGACAAGGAAATGGAGGCGATGTTGAAATCAATTTTGGATGAAAGTATTAAACACCTCCCCCTTAAAATTTTCAAAAAAGTTAAGCAACCATATTGAGTTTTCATGAGTTTTCATCTGGCACTAACTAGTGACTTATTTATTACTATATTACAGGGAAAATTATATGATACAAATTGCAAGTTAACCATATAATAATTATTCCAAACATACTTATTGTATCTTGACTATGGTCTTCATGTTCTGTATCAGACAATTTACTGTGAGATGGTGATGAACAAGCTGACATTTCATCATCTGCTAAGTAGTCACTTCCATCATGATCACTTTGAAGACTTGAAGGTTGACAATTCTTCAACATCTGTGCATCATCAGTGCCTGCAGTGGCCAATCACACCAGAAATATTACAACCAAACACCTTAATTCATGAGAATTTTGTGAGAAAGAGAGAGTGCAACTGGTCTGACACCAACAAGAATGCCAGTAAAGTTCTGGCCCCAGTTGTTCAAAGGGTGGATAACACTATCTACCAGATAAATCATTATCCTGTGAATGGTGTAGTTTGTTTTACCAACACTTATTCACTGGATAGCGAGTTATCTGGTGGATAGCATTATCCACCCTGGGAACCACTGGTCCCAACACGTTTTATCAAAAGTGAAGCCTTGGAGCCGATGGCTCATAGCTGCTGGAGCTTATCCTGGTTTCTGTGGCATGAAGCGGCTAGGAGTATTTCTACTCCCCCTGGACGGGATGCTAGTCCATCGCAGGTCACTCCCCCGCAATTTGTTAGGGTTTCCCCAACAATTTGCTGCTACCCATTTATACTCCTGGGTGGAGAGAGGCACTGTGAGAGTTAAGTGTCTTGCCCAAGAACACAACACAGTGTCCCCGGTTAGGGCTCGAGCCCAAACCACTCACTCCAGGGACGAGCACACTAACCATGAGGCCACTGTATAATTTCACAGTTTAACCCAGAGATGTGAACTGCTCAAGGGGCCTCACAACATTGCTGTAGGGAGATCGATAATGTCATTGTTTTTGTCTCTAATATTTTGAAAGTTTCTAGTAACAAAGATGCGGCAGGTAAACAGGTCCTATTTGGAGGTACTGAACCTGACATTGAAAATTTCTGGAAGCTTAAGCTGTTAAAGTCGTCAACCAATTACCGGTCTGGTCTGGTCTCAGAAGTGAAACCATGTAAAAAATGGTTAGCAGCCACACATGAAACCGAAAATGGCAAAAGCTTACAAGGCAGACTCTGCTCCTTATCTACAGCATGCTTCAGTTCCAACCAATCAATGTTTTCAGTCCCTGTATCATTGCTGCTTTCTTTTGAAAACCTGCACATTGAGACAGAATGAAAGCACTCAGGTCAGTATGCCAACATTGTTTAGTTTGCAGCAGACACTTCCTGTACATTTTGTTTGGAGATAAGACAGATAAGTATTCAAAATTACCTAACTTAAATTTATGTTGCCTTAGAAAACTGACTTTGCTACATTTGGATGGAACAAATATCATCAAAAAGTGCCAAGGGGAAACAGCTAATCATTTTAGAATTACCAATTGTCCCAATATACTTCTCAGGTCTAAATAATCTGACTGAATCTTTACCTGGTGTTCAAGTCTTGAAGGTAATCAGCCAAGGTTGTATGTCCATTGGCTCTGGCAACATCCTCGGGTAATGTAGCACTGTCCTTGTAACTGGAAAATACTATTTTTCCAGCAGAAGTACTGAAGACAGTTTTGACAAATTCAAAACCACCAATTTGCGCTGCCTTGTACACAAGTACTTTTAAAACCTTAACAGACCAAGCACCTTTATTCTCACTTGAGCTCAATGAACCTATAGAAAGAGACCCATACCAGAGGCATTTAATTCTATGTACATACAGATAATTGTAATAATCAATTTAATTGTTATATTTTCAGCATATTTACAGCTCAATTGGAGCTATATTTTGCTTAGTCCACAAGTTTTGCACATTGAAATAGCTGGTACCCTAATCAGACTTTTCAGATTTGCCTGTCCTCTGTTAGTAAAATGAATTGAATAAAATTACGCTTGGAAATATGAATATAAAATTGCATATTGCAAAGCAAACCTCGTACTGCAATGAGATACTATAGTTTCTATCATAGACTTTATATTACATAGTAAACATATACCGCTAAAAGACATATGTGAACTGTGATTGAAACATGAAATAAATGAAATGATCTTCTTATTGTGTAAACCATTTAGATAATTGCCTTGTTTAGCCTGCACAATCTAATTTGTTTAAATATGCTTTTGTTCTTTTACCTATCAAAGAGCTACCTATGAGCTGCCTTCCCTGCCTTTTGTTTACTGGCCAATAAACAAGGCAACAAGTACTGGACTAAAATATAATGTAGCTATGATCGAGCACAGGCCACTCATTGCCATGGTCACAACAAGCTGACCCAAGATTAATGCCATGCATGTGACTTTGGTAATGCTTGACATGCAGTGACATAAGAATGGGTATACACTTTATCCCATTGTATCCAAACCTAAACCAGGTAATACAACTGAGACAACAATGAGCATTTTATTTGCAACCAAACATTATATCTTTATAACTACCACTTAAGTTGACTGCAAAGTACAAAGATAATTTCATTCATTACATTTACTATATAACCATCCACAACACCTAGTTTTGTTGAAATTCTGAGCTCCTCTATATTTACCACCTTGGATTGAGACATTATATTGATCTACAAACTCCCATGGTCCATAAACACAAGTTACATGAACATGCTGTTTCAACTTTATATGGTAGTTTTATGTTAACATTTGCAGTTAAACTGTTTCAATTTTTTTTTTACATTTCTTTTCATTTAATATCGACTTATTTATGATACACACTCACTAACCATCCAACCTCTTCATTCATTTGATCAGCAACAAATCTTCATAAACATATAATATTTTATGTTTAAAAGCCTCAGATGAAAGATCAGAATGATGAAAAAAACTGATGAAAAAATTAAATACGAAATACGAAACTGCACTTATTCGTTTGGTTGACCAGTTGCTGTTTAACCTTGACAACAATAAAGTCACTGGCCTTGTTTTTATAGACTATAAGTCAGAAGGCCTTTGATCAGATTGACCATCATCTGCTCTTATCGAAACTGAAGGTGCTTGGAGTGAACAAGACTTTTCTTCCCCTGTTCCGCAAGTATTTGAGTGGAAGAAGTTAGTATGTAGTATAGGCAGGTGCCATTCTACTATAAGGCCCGTGACGCTCGAAGTGCCACAGGGAAGCATTTTACGCCCCATCTTATTCCTCGTTTTTATAAATGATCTACCTAAAGCACTGCAACACTCTGTCGCTGATACATATGCTGATGACACTACAATCAGCCAGTACACTGACTATCAGGCAGCCTTAGAGGGCCTACAGAAGAACATTGATGAAGTCGTAAATTGGTCATCAAGTATTAAAATGTTGTTCAACGAGTCCAAACAAAACCTATGCTTGTCACGGAAAACGATTGATGAGGAAGATGGAACTTTCCTCCCTTCCGTTATGTTTAAAGTCTTCTGAACTCGATCAAGTACACTCGCACAAACTGCTTGGGGTGATGGTCAACAGTCAGCTTTCCTTTGACCAGCACATGGATGACCTATGCAAGAAGTTAGCACAGAGAATCGCTGTTGCGGAAAATTAGCTGCTCACTGCCTCTTGATCAAAGAAAACTTAATTATAATGCAACGATCAAGCAGACAATGCTGTATGCCTCAACCATGTGAACATCCTGCTCTGTAGAAAACATTCAGAAAGTGTTCAGGATACGGAAACACGCAACCTTTGTACTACTTGGTGCTGACACAAAAGCAAACAGAGTAAAACTTTTTAAAGAATTAGGTTAGGTTCCATTTCACCATGAAGCGAAAATAAATAAGTCAATATTGGTATATAAACGGATTTTAGGGGAGTGCCCTCAATAAATAAAGTTGCTTCTTATTATTATTATGATTGTGAATATGATTATGATTATGATTATTATTATTATTGCTTTGATGAACCACACAATGTTTTTGAAGTTCATTTCTTAATGAAGACAAGACATGTTTCAGATGAGACATCATCCATCATCAGTTGTGCAGTGAGAAATAAAATGAAAATATGCTATAAATAGTATAACAAAGTGAGATATTAACAAGAATAATTGAGGATGAAGGTGCAAACCAAGAAAAGGCAAAACTATTTAAGCTAAGAAAGGAGACTAATTAGTATGAAAGGGATAAATTAAGATGTTTGACCTGGGAATTTAAAGACGTCTGCTCCCAAAGGACATGCATGGTTTCCTTGATTTTCAATTGGAAGCTTGTGGAAGCAGAGTGGAGAATTTTAAAACAATCTTCTGAACAAAGGGAGAGACAATTTTCAGAACTTCTCAGGTGTTTAAAGATGTGAGAATGTTTGTCAGAGGAGAGATGTTCGTGGACACGAGTGGTAAAGTGTCTGTTGGTAACCAACAATTATTATTATAATTGTTGTTATTAGTATTATTTATTATTATTATTATCATTATTATTATTATTGCTATTATTATTATTCCTATATACATGTACCGATATCAGTCCTTTAACCAATCATCCTCAAGGCTGTGTGACGCATTGGCCACAATGACCAAGAAAATCTGTACACAATACATTGACCCTACAACCATAGAGCCTTTGATGGCAAGCCGCCTGATCCCCTTGGATAAAGACGAAGGTGCGGTGAGACCAATAGGAGTCAGGGAAGTCATACGGAGAATCACTGGAAAGTGTGTGAGGAATGTTGCTATGAAGGATGTGATTGAAGCTAGCGGATCACTCCAACTATGTGCTGGGCAAAAGTCCAGAAGTGAGGCTGCAGTACATGCTGTGCACATGATATCTGAAGCAGATGATACCGACGCCGTACACAGTACTGCTGATTGATGCCTGCATGTAATGCTTTTAATGCCTTGAATAGAGCTGCAGCTCTGCATAACATCCAAGTTTTATGCCCTATGATTGCAGTCTACGCCATCAATACCTATAGAGAGCCAGCTCGGCTGTTCATCACTACTGGTAAAGAGATCTTGTCAGTAGAAGGGACCATGCAGGGAGATCTGCTCTCTATGACCATTTACATATGTATGTATGTACATATGCACTATTTACGCTCTTAGCTTCCAGCCTCTGATCAAGTGCCTGCAGGCAGCGTCTACAGTAAAGCAGTGCTGCTTTGCCGATGATACAAGTGGGGCAGGTTCTGCTACAGAGATAAAGATGTGGTGGGATACGCTGAATACCCTGGGTCCAGATTTTGGCTTCTTCCTATTTTTCTCATTTTTATTCTGTAAGAGCATTTTAATGTAATGCGCTAGAAATAAATTATTATTATTATTATTATTATTATTATTATTATTATTATTATTCCTGAATGATAAGAAGTGCTGGATTATTGCAAAGCTGGGCAAGAAGGGAAGTGTGAAAGAGGTATTCAAGGAAATGAACATTAATGTAACAGTTGAAGGGAAGAAACATCTGGGTGCAGTGATAGGCTCATGAGAGTATTTGGACAAATACGTCACTGGGAAGGTATCCGAGTGGGTCAGAGAAGTAGTTAAATTGGCAGAACTCGCCCTGGCACAGCCACAGGCATGCTATGCTGCCTACACTTTCGGTTTAAAACATCAGTGGACTTACTTTCTAAGAACACTAATGGGCATTCAGGATCTACTAGAACCACTGGAGAATGCAATGTCTCAAGTGCTTATTCCAGGGATAATGGAATGTAACTGTGAACAGTTAGTTAGAGACATCCTAGCACTTCCAGTCTGCCTGGGAGGCTTGTGCCTTGGAAACCCAAGCCGGGAAGCAAGTCGGGAGTACGCTTCATCAGTCAAAGTGACAACAACCCTCGTTGAGCATATTATGTCCTAAACACACCAGCTGCCAGACGAGTCTCTTGTTAAGTTGGCACAGCAGACAGTCAAGAGTGAAAGAGCAGAAGAACTTAAGGACACAGTAGAGAGGATTAGGGAGAGTGCACCACCAAAAACCAAGCGAGCACTAAACCCAGCAGCAGAAGAAGGGTCATCGGTGTGGCTGACAGTGCTTCCCCTCCTAGAAATGGGCTTCAACCAGAATAAATGGGAGTTCTGTGATGCCATCAAACTATGCTATGACTGGCCAGTTGATATTCCCTCTAACTGTGTTTGTGGGGAAATCTTTGTGGTAAACCACGTCATGATTTGTAAATGAGGTGGATTTGTCATTCATTGAGATAATGAGCTGAGAGACCTGGAAGGTGAACTCCTGAATACAGTATGTAGTGATCTTAAAGTCGAACCTGTCCTCCAAGACATCAGTGGAGAATAGCTCAGCAGAGGAGCTAACAAGATTGGATATTTACACATGTGGAACTTTCTGGGAACACCAACGATTGGCCATCTTCGATGTCAGGGTTTGCCACCCAAATGTCGAATCATAGAGAGACCTAGAGCCACAACAGATTTACAGAATGCATGAAAATTAGAAGAAACATCAGTACTCAAGCAGAGTTCTCTCGCATCGACCTCTGCCTCCTCTATCATCTATTAAAATATGTGACAGTATCCTGTTCTTCTAACGCATGTAACATGGGTGTTAGGTCAGTCTCTCTGTATGGTTCCTCATGTGACATCTGTTTGAAAATCGCCTTTTTTCCATCTTCACAATATTGGTATGATTCGAAAGTACCTCACACAGGAAGCTTCACAGTACCTTATTCGCGCCTTTGTTACCTCAAAACTTGACCATGGTGACTCCCTGATGTATGTTTTACCTTAGTTAATAGACTTCAAAATGTACAAAATGTTGCTTCCTGTCTCGTATCATTGTCACCAAGATGTGCGCATATTACATTCATACTTGCTAATCTTCACTGCCTTCCTATATGTCTACGTATTGAATTCAAAATCCTCCTTATCACTTACAAAGCCTTTCATGATTCTTTAACAATATCAATTACCGTTTGCAACCTCAGATCATCTCAAAAATACCTCCTTATACCATCCAAAATTTTAATCTTTAATCAAAATGCTTTTTCTGTTGCAGCACCTCACCTCTGGAAGAGTTTGCCAGATGATATCAAAAATGCTGACTCTATTGCCCTTTTTAAACATGAACTAATTTAAGTTCAACTTTTAAGTTCTTTTGACTTTTAAGTGAACTTTTAAAGTCTTAAAAGACGTTACTTTTTAAACGAGCTTCTTATTTACTTGTATTTAATTTAATGTTTTCTTTTCGCTTTTTCAATATTTTAGGGAGCTACTCATACAAGAACCTTATAATAGTCGTACATGTCGGATTAAATAAATAAACCTACCTGGTAATGCTCTACCCGAAGGATCTGATGTTTGTAGGACACTGGAGATTCCTTTATGCATGCATTCAAACATCTTACGTTGCATTTCAGTGTCCGTTACCAACTGAAGAAGTAATTCTTCCTTTGTGAACCGGTCAACATAAAGGAATTGAGTTTTACCACCCACCCAGGATCCATCTTCAGACATCAATGTGACATTTACTAAACCAGGATTCTTGGAGCCTGAAATTTAAACAATATCATAATCGTGATCAGTTTTTCAATTTTATTTAGGCAGCTATGTTTTTGAAATGAAATTACATGTATACAGAGATAATCGAAATAGCTCCAGTGGAGCGACCCTGATTAATGCAGTAATGTTTGAGACAATTCAGTTCCAGGTCGTTATCCTTCTCAGTTTCATCTCCAAAATGCCAGACATAATGAATCAATGATAAAAAAGATCACAGGTAATCAGTGGTAATCAATAAGCAATCAATTAAAGAAGAAATGCTCCGGACTCAGTGAACTTAATGTCTTGCCAAGCAAGATAGTGGCTATATTTGGCGCTTAAGGTGGCAACTGTCAAATTTGATTTGCAAAGGAAGAAAGGAAGGCAGTCCAGAATGATGGATGGATCGTGTAGATAGTACTGTGCACAAAGGCTTGTGCTTGCATTTGAAAAATGAGGTTGACTTGGTTGGTAACAGTGAAAGGGTCTGAAACTAAGTTGAGGGGGCCGAAAGACATCTACAGAAAAGAGAAAAACAATAAGAAGGCTTTTTCAAAGTTGAACCATCAGGCGGAACAAGCCATGTAAGTAAGTAGTGGGGGTGTGCATGGTCATCTGCTTGAAATGGTTCTTATGAAAGGGAGACAGGTGAGAGCAGCTAAGGTGGTCTGCCAGGGCCTTGTGATGCCCAGGAGATTGTGGACAGTGGTCATGCCAAAATCATGGAAAGCAGAGAGGAATCAGATCTCTCGCAATCATAATTACACGCCAAGTGGATGCAAATGACCTGAAGTGAGTGCCAGAATGCTGCTATTGTTGTCACAATGGAGGATGAAACATTTGCCATTCAGGACATGGCTTCAAAGTTTAATTAGTGCTTCCAATAGACAAAAGCTCAACATGAAAACATGGACAGAGCAACTGCAGACCATAACAAAGGAAATGACACTAACCAGTGATTGCAGGTCATGGCATGAGATGTGGGAGAGGGAAAGTGCAGAGCAATAACTATGGACGAGTCCTCAAAGGTGGTCTGGTGTGATGGTCATGGACATGTCAAGGGTATCCAGCTTAAGACATTTTGGGCTTAAGACACTTAGCTGCTGTAACTGCCCATACATCAGAGAGACTGGAGCGCAGCAAGAACTTCTGCAGTATTCGAAACTGATCTCGTGGGCTTCCCGTAGCTGAACATTTCAACTCCGCCTCTCACTCTCTGGATGACATTATGCTCTGTGGCTTAAAGCAACCCACTGGCAGCAACATCAGCCACAAGTAGCATGAGATAAAACTAGTCTTTAAGCTGGGCATGCGTAGACCAAATGGATTTAACATTACCTTTAATGTTTCCAGCACATATTACACATACACATACTAAAACAATAGTTTTCAAATATTGCAGCAGGCCTTCGTTAACTTTGTACTTCACGCATGCGCTTTTCGTGTGTGCGTACACATCCAATTTTTTGTATGACATGGCTCACTCATTTCATTTCCTGAAGAAGGGTCAAGCCTGAAACGTTTAGCAAATAAGCTATTATTTGACACATGAAAGAGCCTTCAGTCTGACATATATTTAGTTTATACAAAAATCAGCTTTGTTATGTAGTACATACATGTATGTGGTTAGGAATACCAACAAAATGAGTTGACGGAAAAGTATTGCTATTGAGAATTAAATACATACACGTAATTTGGAGGAATTAAGATGACGAATATATCTTACTTGGAGTAAAAAAACTTACTTGGAGTACTACCCGTCAAGGTAGAAAGGCTTTCTGGCTTTAAGGGCACTTTTCCACAACCTTCAAAATGAGCCACACATGAGTGAATGTCTAAAGGAATCATGTGCGGTGAGATGATACAGAACCGTTCTCCACCCTGTTTACAGAAAATGGGAATAATTCTACATCAACAATGATGTATTATCAAATAAGAGTTAAAACATTAACTCAAACAAAATTAATTCAAAATCATAAAAACATTTAAATCCCATGATTTCAAGAATAGAACAAAATTTCATGCCCATTTAGAAACCAATTAAATTTTCTCACCGAATTTCCAGGCAATGATTGGATGCTTGAGAGAAATTAAGGCTAACTCTGAACTTCTCTATTTTGGAATTATATCTGGCCTGTTCAGGACTTTTTCAATTAATACCAAAC
>Ga0126339_10003094_pt1 | contig 12036 bp, 5 predicted proteins | sample OrbTmetagenome_2_FD_92532 | JGI IMG/M metagenome (GOLD analysis project Ga0126339, IMG submission 92532) | Coral microbial communities from Petempiche,Puerto Morelos, Mexico - Orbicella T R C metagenome | ecosystem: Host-associated > Invertebrates > Cnidaria > Coral | place: Petempiche,Puerto...
GATAAGTTCTTCAATGAGTCACACGAGATTCTAATCAATAAATGTTATGGACTAATATACTGGGTCAATAATGAAGCATATGTACTTGAAGTTTGCACGAGTGACAGCTTTACCTTGGGAATTCACACGTGTTTATGAAGAATAGTCCATTTAGGAAAAAATTACTTCCTTTCGTTTGTATTTTTCGGAAATGAAAATGTCATCTCGCTTCCTCAGGTCGATTACAGTTTCCGATCGATATGGCGCACTTTAGCTAAAAAGCACCAGATAACAGAAAAGATTACAAGCGATTTTCTGTGATTTGTGTCAAGTTTTCTTTTCGGGGTTCGGTAGTGACGATCAATGACTGCATGCTGCGAGAGACAGAACCTTCTGTTGTGCTCACAGTTCGTTGTATAAAATCTAAATGAAAATGGCTGCACTTACCAGCCACCAAAAGTGAAGATAAACTGTGGTTTGATTGATTTTTCGTCCCTGCTCAGTTTGTTTATTTGCTAATAATGCCCCTTTTCCATTTGGCTTAGTTTTTCCCATTTTCTTATTTGACGAAAAAATGCAAACAAATCGTCAAGTATTGATTTTTCATTTTAACTTATCCTCATCATCACATCTAAATGGGTGACCACTTGTCAATAATACGTGCCAGTAATTTCTGGTTTAATTTTCGTTGCCTTTTAATATGAAATTACTGTTTTTATAAGCTAACTTATGACGAGATTTTAATTAAATGAAATTCTTTTTGATGGATCAGAAATGTTTCCAGCTGCCTTTTGAAACACCCCATGCAAATTAAATACTCACTTTTTGAATTTGCGATTTGTTTGGCAAATCAAATAGTCAAATACAAAAATAGTTTGCCAATAGATTATGTTTATTCGGTGGCAAAACATGTCAACCAGCAAGTGCCTTCCATCGACCCAGCGTCCTTCCTTCTCAATGGTACGGACCCCGGTACGTAATTCGAACTCGTATTTCGAAATCCACGTTACATCGAACTCAAAACCATTTTCCTTAGATTTGTTCTTCAGTCACTTACTATCGGCTACTTCCAACTCCCGCTATTTCGAATTATTTTTCGATTCCCTGCGATTCGAAATAGCGGGATTCAACTGTATTTGCTTTTTGTAAGCGCCGCGAGAAAATATTATGAATTGGGTACTAATTTCTTTGAATACAATTCCCCGCCTTCTAGTTAGGAAGATGCTTTCAGTGAACGCCAGTGAAAAATAATTCGAACACAGTTTGCTTGCCCAAATTTAGCCCAGGAAATTTACTTATCTTAAGAGCTGGGGTTAATTAACCGCTTCGCCCCAACTGTTAATTAGTCAAGTTTCGTTAATTACCCTTCACTACCTTTTTTTCCCGGTTTTGTTTTTCTAGAAAATATGAAAATGCTGGAATTATTGATAAGTGGCTTAGAAGCAAAGTAAGCTATCTCAAAATTCATAACTGGAAATATTGTTTTTATTTCGCTAAAAGTAAGTAAATAAAAATAGACCTCCAACCAAAAATGTTCAATAAATCATGATCAATACCTTTTTTGATAATAATCTGGTTCTGAAATAGAGTTTGGAAGTATTGTCTGTTGACCAGTTTTGGAGCTTGACTGACTTCGTCTCGTATCCCTTAAAAGAGCTTACAAAATTTTATAGTAACCTATCTTTGTAAACGTCCCTCCGGAACAAACATTTTTTTATCATAATAGAATGTGAGCGTGTCTTAGTACGAGTTGTAACGGACGGCTTGCCGAGTCTAACAGTTGGTCAGTAATACATGTCAGCTTTTCATTAAGGTTATTTTAAAAGTTATATGATAAAATATTGATTGTAATCGCTTTTTTCCACATTAATACTTTCACCTGCTGCGTAAGTAGGGCAAAACATTAAAAGGCAATAGATAACCAATATCACTATCTCGATAATTATTTAGGGTGAAATATAATTTCAAATATTATCGTGGCATTATGTTTTAACTGATATCTCGAACGTTAAGGATCAAAAGAGAATTGTGAGGAAAACCAGAGTAAGTTGCACAATATTAATTCAATGTCAGGGAAATGCACAAGATCATTTGGCTTGAGGTTATTGAATTATTTATAAACGTCAACTATCACAAATACATCATTGAACAGCTTGCTTTCCATTAAAGGGAACAAATAACACTTTTCTGCTGTGCCAAATGACCAATTGCCACGAAAGTTCACCCATCAATTGCCACTTCGTTTTCTGATACTGTTGGCCTCAGCTGAGACGCAAAACGTCGCTTTGGACGTCGCATCATCGTCTTTTCACGTTGATAAAGTGAAACAATGAATACAACACTTCAAGAAAACGATTCCAGCTTAGACAATTGTCTGGAGTGCGAGCTGCAAGATTGTCCGGTTGGATTAAGTCAAACATCACAGGTTATTTTCACTTCGATATGTCTCATATCAGGCATTTTTGCAATTGGGGGAAACTTTGCGCTTCTGATAGCCTTTTACCGTACCTCAGCGTTGAGCACGAGGGTTAATGCTTATTTCATTGCTTCGCTCGCTTTTGCCGACTTCATGATCGGGTTGACAATGACGCCATTGTACATCTGTTACGCAGTAGCTTATGACACATTGTGGCTCATCAAGCTGGAAGGATACCTCTGGATTGTGACAGTAACAGCGACAACTTACAGCTTAAGCGCCGTGAGTTTTGATAGGTTTGTAGCGGTCGTGTACCCCCTGCGTTACCACGGAGTCATGACGGAGAAACGATGCCGTGCTGTTATCGTTTTTATTTGGTTTGGATCCGTTATCTTTGGCTCGCCCAGGCTCGTTCTTGATGACTTTGTAAAGCTAGAAAAACTATGGATCACCTGTTCTGTTGCCACGGTGGCAATTCCTCTCACGATCATGTCTTGCTGTTATGGCAAAATTTTCTCAGTTGTTCGGAAACAGAGTCGTGCAGTTACCGATTCACATTTATCAAGAACAAGCGTCGGCAACAAAAAGGCTGCTGTGACCATCGGGATTATAGTCAGCTTGTTTATTGCAACCTTTCTCCCAAGCGTTGTTGTATACTTTATGCTTTTATTCGAAAATGATCTCTGTAAGGAACTCATACTAAATGATGTGTGGTTGTGGGTTGCCCTTGTATCGTTTACCCATTCTGCATTTAACCCTTGGGTTTATGGACTCAGGTATAGAGAATTAAGACATGCCTTAAAACAGATTTTTCTTAAAGGCAATGCTTAGTGTTCGTTTTCTCTTCAGATGCAACTGTGATAAAGTTGAACCTTTCCTCACGGACACTTGCGTAGTAATACAGACAATTCCATAATACAGGCAGTTCTCTTGCTCTCAGAGAAACCAACTTAACCAGCACTGCATAAACCTGACACCTGTAATACAGACGCTCAGCTCTGCCACACGTACTGGTGTCACTCCTTTTAAAGATCATGTTTTAGACTATACCTCTGTACAAAGCGTCTGAATTTGATTTCTTGTCTCTATGTTTTCTTAGCCGTTTGAACTCTAAGCTAACAGACCTAAATAAAGAGTTATAATAAACATGTTTCTGTTTACGTTTAGAACTATACACCGAAGTATTATTCAGATCTCTACTGAATTTCTAATTTATTTTATTCAGATTTCTTTTGTGTACATAACTGAATTTTGGGCGCTAAGAGCACACATATAAATATATGATTAGGCATATCTTATACTATAGATATTTAATTGTATTGTTTTTTGTGACAATGCAATTTATTTTATTATTTATTTATGTTTTTCAATTTCATACACGTTCGTATTTTGATCAACCTTACCTAGCTCCTAGGCGGAATGTGTTTCGATTGTTTCATTATGTTTTTAACTAGTGTAGACAGCAGTTTTTGACATTTTTTTTTTCGGTTATTTTCCCACACAGATGAGCGATTGCCTTCATTTTCTCTTCATTTTCTAATTTTCAAAGACCGTGCTGGTCAACCGCAGCCATTTTTGATGTCATCGAAATTATTGATATTGCATGGTGAAGGAAAATCATATTGCCTTACTGTAAGTTGTGCTCCTGAAAGTATGTTTAATTATCCTTAGTAGTTTCACAAGGATTATACTTCAGAATCGTCGCCTCATATAACAATGTGTAAGTGGTTACGTACACATTGTTATGTTCGTCTCCTTTATGTTCGTATGGTTTATCAGCTTTATGGGTCTCATAAGTTAAATATATACATATATAGTAAATCAATAGTAGAAATGAAAAGATGATCCATCTTGTACTGCAGGCCGCAAGCGGCTCTGGCAAAATCTGAGATGTTCTTAGTTTCGACATGTTCCCAATAAAATATAACAGTCAAACTCTCTCATGTAAACAAAAACAAAGGTGTGGCTGACTAGGGCCCCTTAATATGTTCTGCCTCCGTTAGTAGAATCACTTAAACCGCAATCAATTAGCCTAGGGGGGCAATTCAAGGCAGACACAAAATGTAAGTTATACTTTGGCCGTGTCTTCCTCTTCTCTTTAGAAACGAGCTGGCTTATGCGATGAGTTAGAACAGTCTCTCTGTTAAGTAGTCCGCGTTCAAATATTGGCTGTGGTCATTGTATTCAATTTTTGGGCAGGAAATGTTCTCGTCATATTGCGTCCTTTTCTATTCCTAATACGAGTGCCGGCGTGCAAGACTCATTAACAATCAGCGACCAGGTTGCTTGCATTAAAAAGATCGATTTGCCTCTGGGCTTTAATCTAATTTGTGTTTTGTTCCCCCCAGAGGAAGATGATGAATGGTTATCCGTAAAAGTAGTAAAACGTGCTTTCAAATGAAAGCAACAAACAATCGATTTGACATATAAGGTTTTTCTTTAAATTTCTGGTTTTCACTATTATGAATATGAGAGAGAGCCTGGTACAATTTCAGCCTGATAATAATTCTTAGACTGAGGTTAGAACTAGTCAAGAATTGCAAATGGTAAACACATTTTCCATTCGGATATTTCGGTTGGAAATTTTGGACTACCTTTCAAGATGTTCCGTTTATTTCGGAAATTCTCCGGTCGATCGACCAAAAATTGACCATCTTGCGGTTTAAATTCTGACCGAAATTTCCCGAATTTCTTAGGCTAATGGTAAAAAACGGCTGTGACTAATGCAACATGTAACAACGGGCCCTTGATAATATGGACCGACTGCTTTTAAACGTATCATGCCCAAATCGAAAACTAAGTGTTGATTGTTTTAACTTGGCGCGCATCAAAATAAAAATTCCATTTACTAAAGCTGAGAAATCTTCCTGACAGTTTTTGTTTGTTAATCAAGAACAAGGATCATACGTAGAGGAGATTCAGGAAATGATGAACCTTAAAACACATTTTTCATCGAGGAGCCCGATCGAGTTGATACGAAATTTATTACAGGGAAGATATCATTCACAATACTGTATGATGATGGTGTAAATACATCTTTTGATTTCTCACTGCAAAATCAATATTATTTATTTTAGAGCGGACATATGGTTTTTCACAATGTCGATCTGCCTAATGCACCTATATACAGTAGCTCGGTCCGCTACACAATTAACGTAAGGGCCCATCCACATTAAGCTGGCAAAATGTGTTAGGCTGTACTAAAAATTACGCTAAATCTTGCTTGCACAAGAATTTAATTTTGGTCAAAGCGAACCGTAAAAATCGACAACCTGTTTACTTACCGCAAAATGTCAATCACATACGAAATTAAAAACCTGCTGTTCCCTGTGAAGCACCTTAATCGATGTTTTACTTGAAGTTTTTTGATCGATCTACCACACTTAGTTAAAAAACTGCCTGCTTAGGAGCAGAACGACGGCGCTTAAGCTTTTGAAGTTTGGGAGGGGTAAACGAATTTGGTAGGACTGAAAATTACCGTCCTTTCTTGAAACGTGAAATTATATTGACAGATATTTTTGCAAAATAATAATGATAATAATAAAAACTCGCCTAGTGTAGATGGGCCCCTAAGATACACCTTGATATCACCGAAAGACACTGGGCCATAATCTTTTATATGAAGCTTATAGTTAAGTTTAGTTGGATTTTCATGTGAGGAGTCTTTGAAAGACTCATTTATTTAACGTGCCTGAGATTTCGTCGGCCTGGCATTGATGCCATCTTCATTTTAGTTGCCGGTGATAACATAACCGTTCAGGCCATGACATCTTTTAATCGATGACAGCAATCTTCTCAAGAGCTCTATCACTAGGAAGATCACACTAAAAGTAATCAATTTTACGCTACAAGTTTACGTTTCAGCTTAAACATCTCTTTTTTTTAACGGCGTTAAGATCGACAAAGTTCTCAAGTTTTAAATAGATCATCTTACCACTTTTTTTTTAATCGGGAATCTCTCATAATGAGAGCACATATGGAATTTTGTTGTTGATAATGTAAAAAACTCACGGCAGTACCTGAATTAGTTTAACCTGTTTGTTGATGTTGTCCGGGTATCATATTACAGTTTTTCCAAAAAGGGCCATAAAATCTTTTCTTAATTCCCGATAGCGGAACCCGTATACCCATGGATTGAACGAAGAATGGCAGAAAGACACAAGAGCTGCCCATAGCCATACATCATTAAGTTGATATTCTTTGCAAAGGTTATCCTCAAATAAAAGCATGAAATATACCACCGCACTTGGAATAAATGTTACAACGAAAAGGCAAACTATAATGCCAATTGTCACGGCAGCCTTTTTGTTCCCCAAGGTGTCTCTTGAGGCGTTGGGGTTCTTCCATTTGCCACTTTGTTTCCTGACTATGGCGAAAATTCTCCCGTAGCTTAAAGACATGACAAGTAAGGGGATCCCAACTGTGGCAACAGAACAAGCGATCCACAGTTTTTCTAGTTTCACGAAGTCGTTAAGAACCAGTCTTGGTAATCCAAAAATGACAGATCCCAACCAAATTAGTAGAACAACAACACGGCACCGCTTCTTGGTCATAATCTGGTGATAGCGCAAAGGATATAAGACTGAAATCAGTCGGTCTAGACTCACAGCGCTTAAACTGTGAGTGGTGGCAGTGACTGTAACGATCCAAAGAAAACCTTCCAGCTTGACGAGCCATAATGCATATGGGTCATGAATTGTCGCGTAACAGATATACAATGGAGTCATTGTTAATCCTATAACCATGTCGGCGACTGTTAACGACAGCATAAAATAGATATTTACCCGTTTGCGAATCGTTTCACTGTGAGAAAAAGCGATCAGAAGAGCCAAATTTCCTCCGGTCGCCAAAAAGCCACAGATCGAGCAAAGAAAAATAAAGAAAACCGTAGACATGTTGCTAAAGCCATGAGTGCAATTCGCCGGCGCACAATCTTCACACACATCGAATTCAGCCATGATTCGTTCGATCAAATGTTTCCTGACAGGAAAACCTGTTTGTGGCCACAAAAAATTCTGCACTTCTTTTCACACCTTGGGTTCAAGTACTCTAGAAGCTGAAAAGCAAAGTTCCTCGCCCCCGTTGTGATATTTACATAATAAAAGAGATCTCAAACTTTTAGCGTCTAAACATTACCATTTCAAATACAGGTGAAGTCATTTGGGTTGCAGCTGATAACACAAATCGTTTGAATCTCGTTACTTTATTTTAGCTGAAAGTCGGTTTTCAAGAAAATGGAAGCTTTCAATAGGAAGTTATTTTTGTGCGGGTGTAGTACACTAAATCTTCCATGCTAAGTCATTCTCCATACAATGTTTTTGGGTTGTTGATAAAATAGCCTGCGAGAAGGCGGATTTCTCATGTCCTTTCCCGTAAAGAATAAAACAAAGCAATAAAAGAGAAGACAAAACAAAGCGAATTGGCATAAAATAGATTAAACTAAAGCAAACTTCAATGAAGTTGTCCGTGATGTGTTTGCGTTTGACCGCCTGTCTCTAAAACTAAAAAGCAAATATGTGACACCGCACAGTTAGCCCTTTAGTTAACAAATAAAGAAGCCTCGACTGTGCTCTGTTCTGTTGTAAAGCACGCAGGAAGCGGTAGAGCGCGAAAGAAGTGTAGGGGAAAACACGAGACGTAGTCGGGTGTTTTTCCCTACTTCTTGAATGCTCTACCGCTTCCTAAGTGCTTTACAACAGAACAGAGCACAGTCGAGGCTTCTTTATTTGTCTTATGATAGAGAATTCGATAATTTCCCCTCGGATTCGGCTGAATTTTCAAACCAAACTTTATTTTCCAAACGAGCAAAAGTGGCGTCAGCGGTGCACTGTTCTCTGATAAAGCACGCTAAAACAATCCAATTACAATCCTTGTTAGAATTGTTCAAATAATTTGATTGGTTAACGAAACGACAGCTGTCAATCACAAACTGGACTTCATCTAAGCTTTCAGTTTCGAGAAGTTTGAGCGGCTTTCGAGAGAAGAACGATGCCTTCAAAGTTCGCTTTTAAGTTAATTTTTAAATACGGATCTAAAGGTAGGTAAAGGTTTATAGTCCCGAGAGGAATCCGGCCGTATTGTGGCCCATGAAAACGTGCACTTTTCCAGTGGAAATTACGAAACGCGGAGCTCAAAGCTTGCGGATGAAAATGCGAAATGCCGAGTTGAATTTGAAAGGAGCTTCAGTTATTTACAGCTTGTAGCCGCATGCAGCAAGATTGCCCGAACTAGCATAAAAGTTAGAAAGACTAAAACGGCTCCCACTGGTTCTACTCCGAGCACAGAAGAGAATATCAGAGCAAGCTTTGCACTGACCACTCGTTGGTTCACTTCGCTGAGATGACCGGAGAACGAGCGTTAAGTACTACACTGCATGTAAGTGTCATTTGAGCAATTGAGCATTTTTACAAAAATAAAGCTTCTCATCATAAACAGAGACAGTTCAATTATTGTTTTCTGTCGTTGTTTTACTTCTTAAGTGTAATTTCTGCCTTCGTAACAAATATGGTCTTATATCGAAGCACTGTTTAGGTTGAGAATTTGTTTATTTCGGTACGTGTTTTGTTGGCGGGAATCTAGCAAAACTTGTTATTTTAGTACAGTTTTAACACTACTGTTGCTAACAATGGTCTCTGTGAGCCATATTTACTACAGACAAATAGCTCGTTTCCATTGCGTTTGTCTGAGTCACAGGGAATGTTTCATTTAGATCAAATTTGTCAAAATGCCGAAGCAAAAATTTGAAAGCCAACTTACCGTTATCAACCCGTGCTCTTTTCTCTGATAAAGCACGCTGTTTCAGCCAATCAAAGCGCGCGTTATATGGAAACTTTATTATAAATTAGTTTTTTTTTTTAGTTTAGTGTTGGTTCCGAGCAGCATGTCGTTAAAAGGACTTTGCCAGGGTCCTATTTTACCCTTAGAGTTACAAGTTTATTTTATTTAGTTAATCATTGATTTGATTTTATTGGATTTTTCTTGAAGAAAAAGCGCTCATTCGGTAAAAAGTTGATCGTCACAAAAAACACCTACGATTCAAAACAAATTATATTTACTCCCTGTTGGCAAGAGCGCCATAGCATCGTAGCTTTCAATCTAAACCTCACTTAATGAAATTATTCTTCTGTGTGATAAAACAGAAACAAAAAAGTTAGCATTTCGCTTCTCTCACAATATTCCGATTCTTTCTCGAAAAGGCTGGGAATTTTCTTAAATTAGCTAGAGAAAGATATATCCAAGTAAGCCAAAGGAACCACGTGTTTTTGTGATAAACTGCTTCTCAGCTTCTACAGCACTGAATTAAAATGCGGCACTTGGGATATATTTCAGATTCTGGAGACAAACGGAAATACCAATCATAACAAGCTTCGATGTCGCGTGGAAACTGTCGTAAGTGTGTCTTCGTAATTTAATGTATATTCAGAGAAGCTCAGGGAGTATGTGAGAACACCATAATTTCACATTTTCACACCAGCCTTTCTAGCTAGACAGAAGAAAGACTCAAAATGCTGTTGAAGAAAGTGAAGAGCTATGATTATCGCTGAAAATCGACGCAATCCTTGATGTAATATATCAAACACGAAAGACTGTGTTTGACCACATTTCCAAACACCGAGAAAAGAGTTGAAAATTCGAAGCATAGCGGAGTATTTTTGACAAACTTCGAGGTGTTTGGAAATGTGGTCAAACACAGTCTTTCGTGTTTAATATATCTTCTCAATCGAAACTAGGACTAACGAGGAAAAAGGAAGAAATAGGATGGCAAAAATCTATGATAATTAAGATCAGATATCCAAACACTGTCACAGTCATGATTTCCTTTGCTTAAAATTGATGAATTATAAATGAGTTGGAGGACTTTTGATAATCCCTCCGTTACTGTTTTGTTCATGATTTCTCTGCACTTTGTTCGCACACCTGAAACTTCATCATGTTTTCAGTTCTATGAAGAAAATTTGTGATAGTGCACTGGATTTTGCCTAAATAGTTTAACAGCTTTTTGTTTCTTTGCAGTGGATTGTCATTTGTGACGTGTTGGCATCTAGATTTCGCGCAGGAGTACGTGTAGACTGGTTTCATGTCTCCTGCATTTAAGCGAAACTGAAATGATCCCACTTCTCTCGAACGACTCCTGGACTGAAAATGCTTAAAATTTTATCTCGTTACACCCAAACTTGATTTGTCTTTAAATTCCTCCCAATGACTGTCATAAGTTTGCTCTAGCTTCAGCTATGAGAATTTGATGCTTCATAAAGACTACTTTAGTATTTCCCACTACTTCAGTATCACTTTTTATCCTCATCGCCTGCCTTTTTCTAGTTATATTGACAAGAAAAATGAGTAGAATTGAAACGTTACATGATTATTGATTGAGGCATAATCGCATAACGGTTACTGAATTGGACTCCGTCTTAAATCTAATGTTTGTGTTGTGTATTCGAGACAGAATGGCCTTAGGTGTCCTGCGGGCACGATGAGGGATGAGATGAGATTCGAGACAGACCCTTCTTTTTTTTTTTTCTCGCAGTTTTGTCGATTTGTGTTTTCAACTTAACAGTTACCACGATGGCATACTAATGGCTAGTGCCTTACCCGGCTTTGTTTAAAAGGAAATACTCTTTGTAGCCATGATAACATGATCACTGTAAAGGCTACTTTGGCCGTGGATGATGAATCGTATAATCGCATCGCTGGTAGAGTATTAGAGCTACAATATGTAGATTTAGCTAAGCCTTCAAGCGGAGCTCCTGGGCCGGGTTGTTCAAAAGTCCGATTAATCTAACCCAGGTTAAGCAAGAAATTTGATTTGAGTTTTGTAACTTTGTGGTGAGGTTTTCTGTTTATATTGTTTGGTCTTCTCTTTTAAATTTGAATATCTTCAAACTACACAAAATATAAGCATTGAAAAACATTTTTATAAAAGAAAAAGTTACACTTCAGTTAACTTTTAATCTTGGGTTAACGTTAACCGGCTTAACCTCGCTTGAGCCCACGATCCAATCGAAACCCAGTACTTGATCAGCGGTCAACTTAAAAAACTCGTGACCTCGATGGGCTCTAAACTTGAGCCCGCAATATGGTCACGTGATACTGCTCAGCAGATACCTTGATGATGTATGCTGTAAACCAAGGCTGCATGAGCACCGAAGCTCCGCTAACAATGTAACTGGAAGGATTTACCGTACGCACAACAGTATTTCCCTGATGTCCACAACCGAGAATGATACCTTGGCCCAAAAATCGATAAAATCGGTAAACCTGGCCGGAAATGCTTGTTTATAGGCTAAAGAAGTGTTGTTAATTAGGCTCAAAAGTTGATATGCATAGCGTCCAATTTCAAAAGAACAAATAACCATGGTATACAAAAACAACAGATGATGGCAAGGCAAAGTAATATAACAGCTGATTGAATTAGATTGAATCAGCGGGGAGTGACATCTGCACGTGTTCCAAAAATAGCTATGGTAAATAAGAATGAAGGATGACAATAATGAACATAATTTGGCGCAGATAAGAGAAGCCTAAAAAATAGAGCTGTAACCAGAATAATACATATTTAAAAGAAGTAAAAACGTTCTCTGGTTGAAAAGATTAAAAACATAAGTTTTGGCCGTCAGCCTGTGCGCGAAAGGAAATATACA
>Ga0126339_10003095_pt1 | contig 12035 bp, 9 predicted proteins | sample OrbTmetagenome_2_FD_92532 | JGI IMG/M metagenome (GOLD analysis project Ga0126339, IMG submission 92532) | Coral microbial communities from Petempiche,Puerto Morelos, Mexico - Orbicella T R C metagenome | ecosystem: Host-associated > Invertebrates > Cnidaria > Coral | place: Petempiche,Puerto...
AAATTAAGATGGTTCGTATAGATGAAAAATTGCTTCCAAGAAATTGTCTTGAATTGTCTGAAGTGGAGGAGGGAAAGCTTGTTTGTAGTAGCTCAAAACACTTCATTTGTTGAGTGGGTGTGGCTGCCATATTTGGAGGAATTTCCCTAACATTTTTACTGCTCTTTCTGCTACTGTTGTTCGCCATTCATGCTCACAGATCGTCCTAAAGGTTGAGGCGTTTTAAATTTTTTGTTTTTATTCAGATTGAAGACGAAAGAAGAGGAATGGAGAGAATCTCAAAGACAGTTCAATAAAATTTGGAGAGACCAGAATGAAAAATATTATCTTAAGGTAAATTTATAGTAGTGTCACTCCTGATAAACTTTGAAAGAAGAAAGAAGGTGTTATTTTTGTTGTGATATTCATTAACCCTTTCTTTTTAAGAGTACTCTTGTTGGAATTTGTTTTATTTTTCCCAAAAAAATATTCCAGCATTACAGGAAAAGACATCTAAACAGGTGTCTTCTTTGAGAATGGGTGGTTACACATTGCACTTTCCTTACACCCTGAGTACATTAAACTGTATAATATTTAATTAAAAGTACACCTACTACTCAATGTTTTAGAATAATCTAAGAAGTTAAGTTGGAAGAGGCCAGAGCTGAGTTGTCTAATTGTTTTTTGCTTTCGCAGTCCTTGGACCATCAAGGGATAACTTTTAAACAAAACGACTTGAAGGCGATGCGATCGAAAAGTTTGATTAATGAGATTGAAAGTATTTATGATGAGGTACGTTACAAATCTATGCTACTGCTTACATACCGGTAATGTCCTGGTATTATATTGTACAGACCATCAATATTCACCTAGGAAACTGCTCCATTTATGATAAGTGTGTTTTGGCATTTCAGAGACAAGAGCAGGCTTCTGAAGGCAACGGAGATGCTACAGGCCCTCACCTGACCTTCACTTACCAGGACAAGTCTATTCTGGATGATGCAGCTGGTCTGATTGTTCATCACATGAAGAGGCAGACCAGTATTCACAAGGAGGACAAAGCCAGGATTAAAGTTCTGTTGCACTGCTTCTTGCCGGACTTGTTCTTTGCTCCAAGGTGAGAAATCAATGTCCTTGATCGTCGTAACTGCAAAAGATATAAGTACGTTACACAATTATACTGCTAGGGTGGGAGAGAAAATGTTGTCTACTGTTGTGGCAATCACGCCCAGAAAATTTTCTTTACATGTATATGAAATATTAGGACATACAGTATATGATCCGAATTGAAGGTTCAGCTTCACATGACATGAATAATTTATGGTCATAAGGTAAGAGGACTGACTGGAAAAGGCTGGTCTACACTAGTGACGAAGTTGGTGTAGCAGTCGTGAGAGCGCTTACGGCCCAGTGAAAACTGAAAGCAGAGTCATAAGCTCTACAGAATTGCAGTCAGAAGAATCAGATCGTTTCCCTTTTCTCCCGATTCCTGCTCACGACTCCGTCTTTTCTCAGTGGACTTATGATCTTACGTCAGAGTCAAAAACAGATGCAGAAGAATCAACCAATCACAATCTAGTTTGTACTACATCATAAGCGTAGTCAGAATTCGGCTTCCAACTCTGTCGATTTGATTTTAACTACATCGTATTGCTCAGTGTTTCTGATTACAATTCCGACTCTGATTTCGACTCCATTGCTAGTGAAAACCAACCCTGAGGGGAATTTAAACACCAGCTCTCATAACTTATAGAGTTGTAGTTTAAGAAATGTATTGACATCTGTAAAGAGAATTTGCAATCTAAGAACTGTTTTGTTTCAGGGGTGAGCTGAGTGATGATGAAGATTCGGTAAAGGAGTTAAATGGCCTTGGTGAGTATTAGTTGGGTTGATTTTGAAGAAGCGAAGTGCTGTATGTATAGAATTTTGATTGACTTTGAAATTAACATATTACTTTGTGACACAGGAAAACCTGAACTTACTAATGGATTACCTGAGGCTGAAGCGGTAAGTGAACTTGCTGCAGGGTTGAACTGATTTCTGTCGTGTATTCACCAACTCTTTATCTGAAACTGCTGTAAAAACTGTGGTGTCCAGGTCATACCCAACAGATTATTATTGTTCAAAATATCAAGCATATAACTCGCGCTGTGAACGTAGCCTGATACACTTGTAGACCCTCAGATTCCTTTTCTTTGTACTTTGTGAAAATGTGCGAGTTAGTCTTCAAACTTTTGACAGTTTTCTCAACTTGTTTTACAGGACGATGCTTACAATTTAATATATGTAAATAACAACTGGTATTTACTCTTCAGACTTCATCAGGTAAATACACATTAAGGGCCTTGACTGGTGACTGATCATATTAAACTGTTTTGTGGCTTCCAATCTCGTCATGTATTCCTCCTTCATTGAGGACGATTGCTTGACGAGCCGCAAGAATGTCTGCATTGGATGCTTCGTAGACATTTGCAGAACGAACGACTGCATGCGCATACATGTATAAAACTCGCGTGGCTTCACCCGTTTTGTTGCATACCAAAATAGCGAGTGAAGAACTGGTTGTTATTGATTTAATAATTTATTCAGTATGTGGGGTTTCATGAATCTCGCCACGATACGTTTGAAAACAGACAAATGTTATACGGTAGTATTGTTGTGTAACGGAGAAACTGTCTCTTTTTCAGATGCTCTGTGAGCGGCTGCTGAAGATGTATCAACAGTCTGTAATGATAGCTGAAGGTGAAGCCTGTGACAAGCAACAGAGAAAGCAGGCCACGGCTATTGCGCTGAGACTCAAAGCGCCCAGCGAGATAGACCTTGAGGAATACTACCCGGCGTTTTTAGACATGATAAGAAACTTGCTGGACGGTAAGGAGGAGTAACCACGTCGTTGGTTTGTTATGTTGCCTTTCTTTCCTCTCAGGGTTTCTTCACAGTTCACGAGTTCAGGATTCACGATTAGCCGAGTCGCGTCGTTTTGGGAGAGAAACAGCACACAGACAGGGTGTTTTTAAACTAGTCTCGAAGAGAATAAAAACTACTTGAAGTTAGAAGAGGATACGGAGAAATATAGTTTCAAGTCTGATAACAATGTGGCCCCAGTCTTAGATCGATTTTTGTTTCTCGTTCATTGTAGGTAATATGGATTCTACAAACTTTGAGGATACATGTCGCGAGATGTTTGGCGTGCATGCCTACATCGCATTCACTATGGACAAATTAGTTCAAAATATAGTTAGGCAGGTACGTAATAGACCGTTTTCAAATTTTAATCGAGATGCCGGTTTTATTTGAGACGGGTTTTCACGACTTTATGACTTACAACACGGATATTAAACCCAGAAGCGTTCTCCGGGATCCGGAGCCAATTTAAGCGATCCCACCCTGCTAGAACCAGCTTGTTTTCTGCCAGTGGTCACTGAATACGTGACACCTTGGACGAAATCAATGCCAGAACCAAAAAATTCTGAATTCTGATTCCGGTCAAGTTCAATGACGGTCTCTGAACATGCGTTTAGAGGGTAACCTTTGTGACTAAGAATGGCTCACCTTCCGGTTTCTAACCAAAAGTATCGCTACCTCTGGGAATGAGATTGAATTTTAAGCTAAGTAACGCTGGCCATTTTTGTTGCCGTGTTGGATAAGATAACAAAACTTCCCGCGATTGTAATGGGAAAGTTTATTTTCACTTATTGAGGGCGGCTGAAGCACAGGCTTACGAGATTTCGGCCTCTTTAATTTTCATTTTTGTGCTGCTTGTGTTATGTTGATCTACCGTCAGTCACCTCCGGGTCACCTCCCAAGTGTGTCTTTTATTAAAATTTATTGTTTTAAATATTTCATATTTATCGTTCTTTTGTTTTCCGTTCGAGCAATTTGTGTTCATCAAAACTACCTAAACTGACCCATAGACTGCCAAAAATCAAAAGTTTTAAGAACGCCCTTCCTCTCTCATGACCATGTCACTGTTGACGTGATTTGTTGTTCTTCCCTTAGCTTCAAACCATTGTAACCGACGAGTCGTGTGGCCAGGTCACTGAACTTTACCAACAGGAGCAAGGCAACCTGGCCACTGGTGGAAGCTCGGCTACTCAGCACACCCGCGCGGTGTCAGAAGCGGCTTATCAGAAGAGATACGAGTCGCTGTTGTCGGACGAGAATTGCTACAAAGTAGTCATTGTAAGTCCATCAGTATTTTCATGTCTTTTTTACTCGTGATTGCGATGGCAAGTTAGGAATTGTGGTGGGTGATCAGATAATGCAAATGATATGTAAATGAGGGGTCGGTCACTCATTTGTTAACTTCTACTGTCGATTTTTTTCCTGGATATCGTGTGACTAACTGTTTCCCCTTTCCCATTGAACAGCACAAGGACAAGAACATCTGTCGGCTGAGTATAGAGTTACTTGATACTGAGGACACTCATTCAGAGGATCCAGTGGAAGTTGAGGTACGCCGGACCAGTTACAAGGCTATCGATACATTCTCAAACAAAGAAATGTTGTTTGACACCAAATTTGAGGACTCATTTCAAAATGAGTTCTCATGCAAAACAGTTCATATGAAAATGAATTTGATTTGAATGAATGAGACGCATTTTCGTATTACTTATGTGTTGTATACCCTTGTTGACCTAGAGGTAAAAGGCAACTCCGATGTGGCCTATTCTTTTTCACTTGTTTCCACATTGCGTGTGTTGTTAATATAACCTTAATTTACGACGGCGACAACAGTAGCCACTTGTAATCTAAATCTAATGCGCCTAAATGCAGTTGTCCCTTTTCATTTCAGAAATGGAATGAATACGTTGAAAAATTTGTCGGCAGTGAAGAGGTGTCCACGGAAGTTAAGGATCATTTGCAAAACAAACCAATATTTTTACCAAGGTAAGAAGAACTTTTATTCAAATCATAACTCTTTGTTGACAGCTGCCAGGTATTTTACAGTTGGTAGAAATTGTTGCATCGACGTTCTTGTTTATGACGCGTTTGCTTTGATTTAACGCGTTGATCTCGGAACCAACATTGAAAGGAATATTGTAATACTTATTAAAGAGGGTTCTTTTTAAATCTTGTTGCTTGTTTTTCGTTCACAGGACGGTGCGTTCCAACGCACGGATGAAATCCTCGATCACTCCAAGCACTGAGAAGGAGTCGACGACGAACGACAATGGTTCTTCCACTGACGAAGCTGAAAGCGAAGGAAATAACAGGTTAGCAAAGGCATGGGCGAAAATGTTTGCAATATTTTAAGCAAAGAGAGAAGTGAGCCTACAGTAAAATTGGTTCACAGAAATGCCTGTAGGATGGCAGTGTGTTGGCACGAACGAAAAAAGTAACTGATTTGGAAAAGCAGGGCCACCGCCTTCTCTCTGCTAAGAGAACTTGCTCCCAAGCTAAAAACGCGCGAGCAAGTTTCATCTCGTCCTAGCAAGGTTCGCTTTGTTTTATAGTGAGATCGAGTGTTCAGTAACTGCACCTAACCGACTTATTGACTTGAGTTCTTAACGAATCATGATGTTTGCAAAACTTCAGGCGAGCTCAGTGATAAACTTCCTCCAATATGAACTGTTTTACTGTTTTAGCGTTTCAAAGAAAAGCTACTTTTCCTTTCACTGCATGTGTCTGACAAATCCCCGTCGCTATGTTCGTCACATTAACTGGAAAGCCGCCATCTTTTTTTTTTCAGCGAGAAAGAGGAGGAAAATGATGAGGTGGAGGATATGGAAGTTGAGAACTCGATGGAATGCAAGCTGAGCTTAAACTCTTACAAGATAAGATTTGTCAAAGGCAGCGAAGATTACTTGTACAGACGCCAAGCTTTGAAAAGAGCAAAAGAGGTCAGTACATGTAGTGACTTTACAGGGAGTTCAAGCACAAGCGTTTTGGAGAGACGGACGTGAACTAGGAGTCGAATTTTCTCTTGTTTTCGTTAAAAACGTCAAGTTGCAAGTACCAAAATGTGAGCTTTCTAACTTGGTGCGCGGTGAAAATGCACCAAAAGCAAGAACATAAACTTTCGGTTGACTTCCGTGGCTAAAAAACGTCTGTGTAACTAAACTATTGAAGAAAACTTGGACTCTAGCTCGTCTGCAGGATAGAATTTCAGGTTCTCCTGGGAAGCAAATATAAATAGGTGCGGAAATTTTCTCGCAGAAATGTTCCTTGTTCTCACTTTGATCGTCGCTGTCTGTAGCAATTAATTCTCGGAACAAGAATTGAACGAAATGTGCAGCGATCAGTAAGGAGAATCAATATTTTGACCTGGTGACAGGGAGAGATCGAGGTTGAGGATGAGTTTAAGTGTTTTTGTTGTTTGTTTACCAGTGCCATCCTGTTGTGGCGAACCGTCTTCACTCCAGATTCCAGGGGTGGTTAAGTGGCTGGGTGAAAAGTAACGTGACTAATGACCAGGAGAGTGGCTGCCGTGACTGGCTTCTGGGACGGGTGGATGGACTTCACCCCTGTACAACGACCTGCGAGTCAGTCACTGACACTGCCATCAAGCACAACAAATACTCCGTCAAATGGGACAAGGAGAAGAACGTGCAAGAGCAAAAAATCGACGTTAAGAGCAGAGAGGACGAGCAGAATATCGCCTCATAAAACTAACTTTGTACAGATCATATCACGTGTATTTCTTAGGTAAACTTTAGTGTTGAAACGGTCAAGGGATGGCGTGACAACTGTTTGACTTGACAATAAGGTAGCGTGACATCTACGACGTGAAGGCTAAGCACTTCTATTTTAAATCGGCAAATCTGTTTTGCCTCTCATTCAGTTGAACAGCATACAAGTTTAGTGTTAAATGGGGTGGAGCCAGAACCTTGAATGCGTTTTGGTTTGCCGTTTGGATGCTATAAATAAGCGTTAAGTCTATTGTCTTACCATCCTTTTGACTGTTATTTTGTAAATACGACATTCACTTAGATTAATCGTTTGTAATAACGCGACAACCACTTGACATCACAATGATAAATTTGCTCTGGCTCTGCTGAAGATTGCGAGTTTCCCTTTTCTTATTCCATATCTAACAGCTTCCATCAACAAAAGGCAGTAAGTTGTTTCAATTTATATTAAGCCTCTCGAACTGGGGTCCACAAAAGAGGCATTCAGCTTTTAACTTGATTCGTGTGACTCTCTGGCCGTCACTTGCTAATCTGTAATGAGGTTGGTCTCGGCGATCCTCGCTTATGCTACTCCTGGGTTCCTTCCCAAACGTTACTGGGGTAGTTGAAGGAACTCTTTATACCCCAGTACTCGATGTACTTACGTATTTTTGTTTTCAAAAGAAAACGAATAACTGTGATGGATTTTAGTTTTTTCTGGCTGCTGTGATAGCTTTTGATCCTTGAAATCCATCAGGTAGACAGTGCCCGGCCCTCCTTCAATTCCAAGTTCTTGTGGATTTTACTCTTGACAAAAGTTTACTGTATCTAAACAAGACATGCCACAGTGTTTGTATCCATCTGACAGTTAAAAAAAGCACGCAACGGACTTTTTTAATCTTTTTGTTTCTTGTAAAGGAGTTTCTTGGAGCTTCTATATCTCCGTCAGTTGTAGCAGCAGCCCTCGTGAGCACAAAGTAGTGGTAGATATCGGTGCTTAGATGTGATTCAAATCTGCAAAATGACTTACGCCAGTTAGATTCCTCCAGGCAGACGCAGAAGTGACACATGATGAGATAAAAAAGGATGCTCAACAGTCACACAGCACCTTTATGCTTTCTATTGCACATAACAGTGGAATGATTAAGCAAGCTTTCAGAACTGTGTTGTGCTTTTCAGAGCTCAGGCTGTCACTAGTAGGATTGTCCGCCATGTTTTATAATGTGCTCATTTTGTATTCCTACTATTCTCTTTGACACTTACATTGATGAAAGTTCGATATCAACGAACAGTTCCGGGTGTGTTGAATGAGCTCTCTTACGCACTTCAATTAGGTTATGTAGTAAAATAGTGTACAGGCAACTATGGAGTTGTAGCTTATGCTTAAAGCAGAGTAATTATGTTTGATTTTGTTGGCACGCTCCAACTTGTAGTCGGGTATGACTGTAGAATTATGTGCACGATGAACTGTAACAGTCTGTAGTAGTTCTCTGCTGTTGTTAAACTTGTATGTGAAGTGAATCCTAGTGTTGCGGTCAGTAATTTATTCTTTGATCCTGGCCCACTTTTACAGATATTTATCATATCAAATAAAAACAATGTCATGGATGATTTATCTGTTTTAGTCTGGATCACTCGCTTACCATGTTGACATCTCTAGAAAACGTTCAGCTTTGAGCGGATGTTACACGCTCAATCTGTTTCAACCCTCTTGTACTGGAAAGATCCCGGCACGAAAATTTGAACATGATTTTAAAATAATTGCGTTTCGTAGTGTGGTAAAATATCAACACAAAGGAGACAAGTGATGACAGTAAACAACCTCATAAGCTAATGGACTGTTACCGTAAATCCTCGAGTTAGCGCCCCCCGCTCGAATACGCGCCCCCTTCGAATAAGCGCCCCTCCTATCGGCCAAAATTTAAAGTAAGCGCCCCCTCGAATAAGCGCCGCCCCTCTATTTTGTGGACGAGTAATGAGACGGCAAAGGATGTATAGTTTTCGCCGTATAGTATTACATTTGTGCATTGTTTCAGTTTGTGACCTCGTGAATTTCTAATGGTGCCGCGATTTAAACTATAGGATCAGCTTTTTATGTCGATAAACAGCTTATGTTGTTTACGCGCAGATGATGTATTAAAAAAATGATCATGCCAGGCCACGTTTTGGGAAAAATTTAATAAGCGCCCCTCGATTAAGCGCCCCCATCGAATAAGCGCCCCCCGTCTTCTCCTAAATTTGAAATAAGCGCCCCGGGCGCTAATTCGAGGATCTACGGTACTTTAAAACACAGCGAGTTCTTAAAACTACAAATGAAAGAAAAGTGAGTAAAATCAGTTAGTACAATCGATGATTGCAAAGCATGCGTATTGATGAACCCGAAAAGTAGAATCCTGCCTAAAACATTATTCATCGACGTCCGCAATGGACTCTTTTTTTCTGGCGCTTTCCACAATCCCCCACGCACTGCGTTATATTAAGTTTCAAGAGTTGCATAGCCCTAATTACCACCATTTCGTGGAGCTACCCTTGTACAGAATGGTTTTGCTGTTAATTAACAATTATTCCCACGAGCGCGCGTTGGATATGAGATGGTAGATAGCCAACGAGGCGCTGGCTATAATCATCTCACATTCAACAAGCGCGAGTGGAAGAATTGTTTTAAGGAAAACGCCCCCCAAAATAAAAACTAAAATAAAATAAAAATAAAAAGTCCCCCAAAATCACGCCTAGTCTTACCATATTTGTAGAGTATGGTATAAGTACGTAATGCATAATGAATAGTCGGACGAAACTTATTTTTTAGTTTTTTAATCAGCCAGCCTTAAACATTCCTTTTTCAATCACTGATCTACGTGGGTCAGCAGGTAAACGAGAAAACTACGGAAAGTCCTTAAAAGTGCACTGGTCTGATTTTCATCTCGGCTCTCTTAGCGGAGTAGTGATATCCTCTCCAGTGATACCAGTTGACGCCATCACCGACCGATGAGTCTTGTCCATGATGATAGTTACAGACCGTTCAGGTTGGAGGGATGACAGTTAGTGTACCACCAGCCTCCTTTATACTTCACAACACAGTTAATACTCCAGCTGTCATTATCCTGATCTTTGGTGGTAAAGGGATAACCACGATGACCAGAAAGAGAATCACCAGCAGTTCCTGAAAACAAAACACGAATATTGATCTACGTTAGACAGATGCACTTAGTTACATGCAATGCTCTAAAAACAGTCAAATCAGATCACCTATCCGCAAGCTTGCAAAATCAAAACAGAATAATAGTAGAATATAACCCACTTAGAGTATGTTCATTGACACTATTTTAAGGTCAGTCTTGTTTCCTTCCAAATGGCTCCTTTAATTATCTCTACAATTTTTACCGATTCCCCTCAAAATTTCAAGTTTCAACTTTCTGTTATTCATTTTGAGTTTGGATCGCACTCAAAAATATGCCTATAAACAAACTAGCGAAGTACTACAGGAAGAAATCAATCGTTTCAAAATGTTAAAAAATAGAAAGACATAATACGAAAACTTACCTGAGTAAGTTCCAAGACTCAGCTGGTACTTAGTCCTCTCGCTTGTAACTGCAAACATGTCGTATTCGGCGTAAGCAGTTTTGCCTGTCGTGGCTTCCAGATCTACTCCAAGTCTGTTCTTTGTGTTCGTCAAGCGGTGTATCTTGTCCAGTCCCAGCCAAAACTCGCCATTCAGGTTACCGAAGCCATTCTTGTAGTCGACCCAGCCGCGGTAGAGATCAATGGAGCCATCCAATCTCTTCTGGAACACTGTCCACCCCTCACCGGCTGTTGTTTGGTTTGCCTATTGAGAAAAAGATGACGAAATTTGCTATTGTCCAACTGAACTGTTTTAGCTTCAATATGGAAGACTAAACGGAGAAATAAAGCTGTCAAGAAAAATACCAAATTCACGGATTTCATTAATCGTAGCTAAAGAACGAATCAACTACTAACGAGTTCCGTTGTAGCTCATCTTAAACGTCTTGGAAATTACGCAGAATTCAAATCCCAACTTCCGAAAAAAACTAAATTAAAAAGATGAAAAAATTAATAGGTTTCATAGTCAGTCGTAGCACGTATTAGGGTTTTGTAGTTACCCATCCCAAATGTTTCGAAAAATAAGCAGAATCCAAGTCTCAACACGGAAACAGATCTTACCCTTCACAGTCGTCTTTTTCTCTTTGAGGATGTCATCTTGCAGTTGAGTGAGTTGTTTCTTCATTTCTTGAAGAATAGTTTTAATCTCATGGTTTGGTGCTGTGTACAAATACACGTTGTTATATTGCTTTGTGGCTATAGAACCGACCGGGTCGCCATTAGCGTTATTTCTCGGCTTAGCTAAAGTGTAACTCGCCACAAACAACACCAAGAACGGCAAACTGGAACGAAACCCCGAGAAAACAGATGAAGTCATTGTTCGAATTTGATAAAATTCTAGCTTAAAGGCACTTAAAACGTAATTCGTGAAACCCGTGATGGTCATGGATTTGGTGCGACGCTCAAAATGTGTAAAACACGAGACAGTTGAGTCCATGATGGCTCCGTGGTGGACCCTTGACGTATACGTGATAACCTGCGATCATACCATCCCTCCCTACATCTCATCCTTCTCCCTTTCCAAAAGAACGAGCCTGATCGCAGGTTATACACGTGACGGAAAGCATAAGATTTGTAAAGTCAAATCCGTGACGGTAAATCCATGACAACTTCCTGCTTCAAACGAAATAGACCGGCAAGGTTTAAGGTTCAAGGATTAGTGTCAAATACGTGACGGTTTAGCCAAACACGTGATAACTTATAATAATGTACTACAAGGGAGAAAACTCTACATAAGATCCAGGGTTGGTCACGTGACTTCCGTTTAGCCCTAATTGCACCCTCTGCAGTATATCCTACCGCATCTTCATCTTCTAGGATGTCTCTCTTTAACAGATCAGTCTTGGCATTCAAGATGATACCAGACAACACATCCACTGCACTGGAAATAAAAACCCTCTTCAGGCCTCTTGCATGAGCAGAAAACCCTGAGGATAGAATGTTGTTTAACCTCATTAATACGCTAACACAACCAGTCACTATAAGGGAACATGGTCAAAGATTTCTCTCCAAGACAGATAAAGAGGTGCTTTCTCAAAGCTCCTTTATCATAGTATTACCTTTATTTTTAAATTGTGGTCGTTTCTTTGGGTGGGGCACTTCTATTCAAAATCAGAAGTTAATTTCAAATTAACGTTACGTTGCAGCTTCGTTACTTTCTAAGCGAGCTCTCGTAAGCCTGTTGCGTAGAGCGCTTCAAGCTGTTGCTAGCAAAATGTCTTCCACGTGTGAAAATGAGCTCATTTTATAATTCTTCTATTACCTTTAGAAACACTAAACACCACAGCCAATCGGCGGAAACATGATTGTAAAGTCCATGCTAAAATG
>Ga0126339_10003096_pt1 | contig 12033 bp, 9 predicted proteins | sample OrbTmetagenome_2_FD_92532 | JGI IMG/M metagenome (GOLD analysis project Ga0126339, IMG submission 92532) | Coral microbial communities from Petempiche,Puerto Morelos, Mexico - Orbicella T R C metagenome | ecosystem: Host-associated > Invertebrates > Cnidaria > Coral | place: Petempiche,Puerto...
AAACAAATATAAAGAAATAAATATAATCGGAATCAACTAACACGTACTGTTGTCCTTGAAGTCTTACCGTTGCATTAAAATACTGAACAGTTGAACGTTTTATTCACTGATTAATAAAAAAACCGCAGAGGTGTTGGAAGGCGACGATCCCGGGGGCGGGGCATTTGCCCTCTTTCTTTGTCCCCACCCCGGGGCATTTAGACAGCTTATGTGTCCCCACCCCGGCGAATTTGCTAATTTATTTTCAAAAAATGCTAACTCCTGGGGGTTAGCCCTGGGGAGGGGGGGGGGGATGGGCACTGCTGGAATTGACTGACGCATTACAGTGTGACCGTGGGTCGCTCAGAGCCAACGGATCTTGTTCGACACTGAACCTGTGGGTTCCACCAGATTTTTGCCTCTCCGAAGATGAAAATGGGCAAGAAGTTTTCTTGGGTTTTTGTCCTGATGCTTGCGATGACAGAATGAGATCGAGGACAGTTCGCATGCACCAATGAAATATCACACCGCAGTTTGCTTTACATGTGACAACTGGCGGTGTCAACGTGCCAAAAGGGGTTAATGAGATTCAAAAATAGTTTTTCTCTTTAACTTAAAAAGTAAAAAAGCTTTTCTGACCATTCTTTTTGCAAAATATTTATCTGAGTCTTCTCAATTTAAACAGCAAAAAAATATTTTGCGTATTTTTCGTAAAAACTCACCTACCATGATACCTTAAGCAATAGAGTACTTTTGCGTGTTTACATAGCCTCATCTAAACACTTGGGGGTTTGAAAGAATTCTCGATTGTGTCTTGGGTTTGCATAACTGTCTCGTATTCTCCAAACCCACCTTAGGTGAGGCTATGTAAAAACGGATAAGTGCTTTATTGCTTATTATAATCAGTCACTATAACACATCAGATAAATTGATATTTTGGCACAATACATGTATGTACCACATGACTGTCTCCAGTCTCTTTTCACTGATACATTTACGGTATTTCAGTGTATTTGAAAGTCGGCATGTAAAATGATATCAGCAAGGCTATTACCGTTTCCATCTTATCCTGTAAACAGTCTTTAATATTTGTACTTCCTGCATATTCGATTGCTTGGTGGCCAGAACTGTCTTTCAGTGTTGGGTCAGCTCCTGGGAAGAAAATGTTTGTAATCATCCATTGATAGCAAAAAAACAAATTATCAGTATTCATGTAACAATGACATACACACACTGTACATACAATCCAATGCCAAGTTATTCAGCATGTCTAGAATTTTAAAACAATAATAATTATTGTAATAATAATTACATTTAGTCAAGATCCAAAAAATGCCTGCATGCACGCCAATGGGTCTGCCGGACTTGTGTTTACCACTGGTTTAACTATCATAAAGGGGCTTTAGAAGAGTAATTCTTCATTCCCCATTGGAAGGGATTATACATGTAGTTCATTGCAGTATTAGCAACCAAACCATTTATATACAGTATTAACACCCATCATTTATAATGCAGGTACCCATTTATACACCTAGGGGAAGAGAGGCACCGTGAAAGTTAATTGTCTTTACCCAAGAACACAATACAATGTGCCTGGCAAGGGCTCAAAATGGTCCACAGTGCACCAACCATTGAGCTTCTGCATCATAAGGCAATAACTTATCAGGTAATAATTGATGAAAACCCTTTAGAAACTCACCAGCATTAACAAGGAGACGAATGCATTCAAGACTGTCTCCAAGAACTGCATAATGGAGGGGAGTGAAACCACTGAAGTTAGCATTCCTATGAAGCCTGTCACTGAAGTCATCATCACGCATAAAAATCACTGAAACAAAGAAAACTGATTAGTCATGGAATTTATGAGCGACAGCATGTTAACTATCTCCAAATTCCAATTCAACGTGGATAGAGGACCTGCATGAAAACCAGTTAGGGCTGCTGTGGCTTCTTCACTAATTATTGTAATTTGTTTTCATAATAAAATAATAGAACAGCTGGGGAGGGGGATGTTTACAGCAGAACCCCCAAAGAATTTGATTCACTTAGCTATTTATCAATAATAGAAAATATGTGAAGCTGATGTTTCAAGTGCTAGCCACTCTTCAGAGCAAAATGGAGGATTATAGATTAAGTATGCATGTAAATATAGTGAACTAAGGAGTTACCCATGGCAACCAAAAATGCACCTCTTATCTACTAGTAAATGAAAAAACACTTGTTAATCTCATGGGGATGCTTTCTCATATTATTCACTCATAAATTTTGTTGAAAATATGTTCACATTTTAAAATCACAAAGAGAAGAACAAAGAAGAACCTACCATCAAAGGATCTCATGTGCTTCTTTTGAGCAGTTCGGAATGCTGTGCTGAATTCTTCTCTTGCATTAACGTCAGCTCCTGCCTCTATTAATAATTCTACAGATCTGCAACACGATGAAACCAAAGAAAGTTTAAGAATCTAAGAATTGAGTCAAGCAGAAATGGATGGATGGAAGGAGGGAGGAAGGGAAGGAGAGAGAAAGAGGGAGTAGACCGAAGAGAGGAACCTTACCTTTCACTGCCATTAAAAGCAGCAACATGCAGTGGGGTCCACCCCAGGGAATGCTTCTGGTTAATGTCATGACCTTGTTTAATGAGTCTGGTGGAATAGAGCATTGACAAAATCACAATATTAACACTACTGTGTACAAACCAAGGTTTGAAGCAGCGTCAGCATTTTTTATAGAGTACAAGTAAATGACTACTGTAAGTGGTCCATGATAGAGGTAGGTTTTTTACTGGGATTATCTTTTTTTTACTCATATACTATTACATAACGACCAGCTTTGAATACGCGAAACGTGACTCTCACCTTCCAGCATATGGAGGTGTTGCGTTACAACGGTTTGTGTTAGATTGGCCTGGGAAGCTGGCAAACAACAAAGAATAGATCGTTTTCACTGTCACGCAATAAAAAAATAAATCGAAAACCATCCAGTGGAAAAAGCTATGAAATTATGATGTTATAGAAGATAACTGAATAAGCCACTTCTCCAAGTTTTACGCCTGTGCGTTTCCCCAAATTTCAGATATTCATCGAAATGTTTCGCTGATATTTACAGAGCCAAGTATGAAAATGCCATGTTGGTGTACCTCCGTGGTACACCAATATGGCGGCCAGAAAATAGTGTAAACATCTGGAACTTACTTTGGCTATCTAGGCGACTGATTGTCAATACTGATCAAACAAGCATTTATATAAGCACTTTTCCTAATGCTTTAACTTCTAAAAAGGCTCAAAATCATGGGATAAGCATATATTTTTTGACAAACTTGATCAAAGCCTTGTGTCACGCACCTCCATAACCCTGAAATTCAAAATGCTCTGGATTCCAAACGAAGCACGCTATTGAGCTGTGAAATTGTAAACAGATATAAATATACTGCGTCTTGTGCCTGATGAGGACAAAAACTTTGGTCGCTCTTTCGTTTTGGATTTTAGAAAGTGATGACGTCACATGAAAACAATCTATACAACACGGCAACAGGGTTAAGTAGATTTTATTCACAGAATGAAGACTAATTGACTTTTAAAGCAAAACTGTTGCATTCCTCTATAAACCTTTATAAATTCAAACCATAGTAACACAACACCTCTATATGCTGCAAGACAAGAGTCACGTTTCGTGTATTCAAACTTGGTCTTTTTGTAACAGTATATGTCTGCCTTATATGTCACGTTTCACTGAACGTTTGCATAAAAGTAAAAAAAAAAGATAAAAAAATGACAACTCCTCGCATTGTGAGCTTGGGCTGCCTGTGCCAGGGTTGGTACCGCTGTCCAATGACTAGTAATCTGAAATGGCTTTTTTTTCTACAGGAAAAATATTACATAACTCCTTGGTCATTCACTTCCTTATATCCATTTCTATTGGAACCCTCTTGGAAGAACTGAGAGGTTAAACCTCTGCCACCTTGCATTGATCACATTGTATGTATTGTTGGTTTGTAAGGCTAGCAATGCTGGTGGTCTAATCAAGACAAATTTATGAAAGACACCCACCGTTCAAGTTCAAACGTGTCATTATGTTTTGCAGATCTGCACATTCTCTCAACAACCCCTGTAGAAAAATAACACAACTACAGTTGTAAGTACAGTGTGTGCCTGTGTACACATCCAGTTGAATCGAACACACTGACTATAAGCCACATTCTGTATTTATATAATAACACAGAAAAACACATTGAGAGTCAATCTTTGATTCTACGTAAACAAAACTCACGTTGAAAATTATATTCGTACCTGAGCTGGCACACAAAGCAACACCTCCACATAGCAGCCCAAATGTTGACCCCAATGCAACACCGCAGTGTAAGCTCTTTCTTGGAGGTAAATGGAGCCTTCGCCATCTTGAACAATTGTTTGAGCTAAATCTTAAGACCGCTGCGATAAAAGGACGACTCTTGTGGAAATATACAAGGGATAAACGCGACAGTTTTGCACGAAAGAGACGAACACATGCCGCCATGTTGTTGTCTGACGTAACACTGATAGACCCGTGAGAGAGTGGGACTAGATTAGTCCCACTTCTCTTCTTTTTTACCAATGAAAAAGAAGATGGCGGACGCGTATGCGGACAGAACGTAAAGATTCTTTTGAGTTAGTTGAGGAACACTTCAATTTTTTAAGGTGGTCGGGCAACGGGAAATTTGTTAATAGATTAGACTCAAAAATGATTCAATCTGCCAGTCAGGGAGATACCTTAGGGTAAGTACAGCATTACAACCCATTAATGATATTTTAAACATCTTTCACAAGCTTATTTAGTGCTTGCTTTGCTATTTTCAGTGTGTAACAAATGCCCACTATTCAATTGTTTACAAACAGGCCTCGAGAGAAGTCAGTGCTCTGGACTCTTTTGAAGTTTACATTAGCCATGATTATATTACCAATTTCCTGCTTTTTCCTCTCCAAGAAAATGGTCTTTGAAGGTAGTCTTAGTACATGTAGAATGTTCTGTAATTGATTGTTGTGCACCTATCAATGTCAAACCCGAGGGGGAGGGGAGGGCAACCCATGGGAATTTGATTGTAAGGTCTGTGCGCTTGGTAAGGATTTTGATTATACTCAATACCCCCTCATGGTAGGGCATTTGAGCTGTCCACCATCTTGTATATGTAAATATCTAAAAGTGCCTGGGAGGGCACTGGGAGTAGTGAGGGCTTTGTCTGGAACCTGATGGTAGTCATGTTGCAAAGAAGTAAAAGAAGGGTAAATGGATCTAATTTTTCATCCTTTCCGACAGGCCATCCATATTTTTTGTCCATGGAAGAAGAGGTGAACAAGTGACTATTCAATGCTTAGGAAATGTTCATCTGCTCATGGCCTGAAGTAAAAGCTCTGTCCCTTTAATACGCAGAAGTATAGATACTTGTGCATATTAAAGGGAAAGAGCTTTCACTTTGTGTCATGAAAAATGAACATTTTAGCCCCTCTCCATTTCATAAGCCTTGACAGTTACTTGTCCACATCTTCTTCCACTGGCTTTCCCTTCCCCTCTCATTTCTCCCCTCTCTCTCAACTCCAGTCTCTACTCCTCCCCCACCCCCATCCATTAACCTTTCAAGATCATCATCATCATCATCTTTTTATCATCATTACAGAGACTTCAGAGATGTATTTGTGAAAATCTGTTTTCCCAATGAATCTATTATTATATTCTCGGGTGTTGGTAAATTATTAACAAAAGGCAACATGATAAAATGCTAGTAAGGTAGAAGAGGGAAGGTAACTACCAGTTATGTGGGAAGGGGGAACAGGGGGCAGGAACCCAGGAGTATAGGGGCAGGAGAGGTATGGGAAGAAGGAGGTTCTGACCCCTGTCCTCCCTCCCACCGACAGCTATGGCAGTATGCCTAGTTACTTTATGAAGACCACCTAAATGTTAACTAAGGCAAAGCTATCAGATAGGTGCCTTTTTCTTAAATTATGGTTAAATACTGGACAGACACAGTTTGTAGAAAAGAGTTACAAGGCTGAACTTTTTTCTTTTTTGCTATTCACGTGAATTAATCAGCACCTAAGGGTTATACTTATACCATATTTTTTTTTCAATCAATCCTCAGATGTTCTGGGTTATGAAAATGGATCCATTGGTGCAGCCACAATAACTGTTATAGTTGTTCATGTGATTATTGGTTTATACATCTGGGTGGCTATCCAGGAAGAGCAGTGGCCAAAGCCATTGAAAAAAGACTAACAAAGTTGGAAATAGGAAGATTATTGAGAAGACTTTGTTTCAAACACATTCTTCATAAATGTTTAGTCAACCAGGTGAAAGTCTGACTCTGCAAAGCCTTTTCAAGACCCTTTCAGAGGGACAAGAGAGTTATTCAAACTTATTACAGTTCAACCCGTATTAAATGGCCACCCTTGGGGAAATGGATCTTGGCCACTCAGAGGGCGCTGGCTGCTTAATAGAGGTAAAAACAATAGAAAAGCCCTCATCAGGACTTTGATTACTGGAGGCCTAATAGGGGAGGCCATTTAGTATGTGGCCGCTTGATAAGGGTTTAACTACATGTATGCTTGCCTGCAGATTGCACATTGTATGAAAATAGATTTAGATGATGTTTTATTTATTTAGAAACTCAAGTGACCTAAGTCAAGATTTCCTTGGGCTATCAATTTTTACTGAAATTGTGATAAAACCAAATTAGCTTTCTCTCCGTCCCCCTTTCCCCTCCCACCAATTTTTTCTTTTCTCATCTTCCCTCTCCCAACTTTCTCAAGCTAAATACCTATTTGCAGTGCCACTATGTGTAAAACAACATTGATAAGATATCTACCGGAGAGGATGAAAATCTTACAATGGTGTGACAATTTTGGTCATAAAATATTTTAGTTACAAATTCCTGGTAGAAAATGTCCAACATTGTGGGACAGTATTATTTTGCTTGTATAGTGTATCATATCTGGAAAATTCTTTTCTTTCATTTTAGTACTCACTATTGCTGAAAATTGTCAATAAAAATAATATGTAAATTTTATTTTTATCTTTCATCTTATATCAAGATTATAATGTAGAATTCACATAGTCAAGTTATTTCTTCTTTGCTGCATAAAAAACAACATTAAAAATAACCAAGTGGTAATTAGATGGATCTCAATCAACTTCAGTTGAATTATAAAGGGGTTATGTCATGGACAGTGTATCCATCTTAAACACTTGGGCCAGTGGGAGGGGGATTGTTATTCATAATTTGTTTCTCAATATTTTTCAGTTGCAACCAACCTTTTTTATTTTTGGCTCACTACTGGTATTTTTTTTTTGTTACCGTAGAAAACTATAGCTGCAAGGTGCCCTTCAATTTGATATCCATTTTGTACATCAATAAAAGGTTACAGCTGTAAAATTCTTCCATCTCATCTAAAAGCAGCTTTCACCATGCTGGTAACAATTTTTGCATGTAAAATTTTGAGATGGGTTGCGGTCTAAAATTAAGGACGAAGACGCAATCGTTATTTCTTATTTTTAAATTCTAAGGATTCTTAAGACATTTATGCCATTTTTGCCATTCTCAGATTAGCTTAAGATGATTTCCACACAACATTCGAGCAATAATGGCAAAAATTAAGTTACCAAAAAAACCTCATAGCATGGAAATATTTTGAATACAGCTAAGAAGAACTTAGCGGGACTTAAGCTCTCAAGCTGATCCGGCGAGAGAAATTGAACTTGAAGTTATCCATATTTCAATTAAAACAGAAGTTTGGCGATAGTTAAAAACACAATAACACACGCTTTAGGTATTCTTACAAGGTTTGACATTAACTTTCTCGAGAATGCTTGAGAATTTAATCGTGGGGTCACTTAGAGAAATGAACTAAAGTGAGTTGTTTTAAGTAGTATTCCAAAAGTTACTGTGCTGTGATTAGGTTTTTAGTAAATTATTTTTGCACTTATTGCTCGACCTTTGAGCGGAATCCGTCTTAAACTTCTTTGAAAATCCAAGCCCTGGATTTTCCACATGCACTTGAAGCACTGTGTGATCTCCATTACACAGGTCTGTTTCTCCAAGGAGCAGACCTTTCTTCATCAAAGTCATCTTCGAGAGCAATGTGGACAGCTGCACTGTACTGAAAATTGAAAGTTAACAAAAAATATGTCATTTTATTGATTGTGTAGCATTCAACACTATCGTGTCAAATCAATTTTATGTGATTTTACATTTTTCAGTTAAGGCTTTTTAGTAAACCAAAAATATCTAATTGATTATCACCATGCCATTACATCAGAGGTGGCAATTAGTACCTAGAAAATCTCACGTCTTGTAAACTTTTGATTCTGAATCTCAAGAGCTTGGAGGCCTTTGTGATGAGTCATGAAGTCTTGTTTTCATGTCTTTCTTTCTCTCTCGCAGTTTAAAATTGTCACAGTATTCACTTTTCAATTAAGGATCTTGATGACTCAACAAGTATTGATTTTGTCTTTGGATTGTTAAGTTGAAATCAACCTTGTGACCCGGAGAACGAGGTTGGGTTGACGTTACTTTTGATTGGTCAATATTGAACTGCTTACATTTTTTGCATCATATATATGAACAATAATTTATTCTGATAGTAATCTGAAAAGAAGCCCTGTCCTTAAGTGAAGGTTTTCCCTGAATTTTCAAATATGTTTGCCTAGTGGACGTCATTTCAAGGAGAGTTAATAGTGGTGTACTGAAAAATTTCTTTTGCCCTACTAACAGTTAAGTTAAGTTCGTCATGAAGTTTTACTGTCAGTTTTGCACATCCTAGCTTACCCTGTTAATGCGGTCTTGTACACCCAGATGATGAAAATATGAGTAAACACACAGCATAAAGTACATCTACAGGTTGTCAAAAGAGGATTCAAGTGATTAATATTGCTTGGCAGATCATTGAGTCACTGACTAGATAACAATTATTATGGTATAAGTAGTATCAGAGGTCTGCTTTGTGTGCAAGGAACCGCAGCTACATACTAGACCTTTTGCACGTATTGCATGCCTAGGTTAGTTAGGAAATAATATTAATTTTTGTGATTCTTTGGAAGACAAAATGCCTCTGAATGCTATGAGATCCGTTTGTTTTATTACAGTTTGCATTTTGTGTCATAGTCGTAAAATAATCAGTGAATTTTTTTCAATTTCAGAAGTATTTTTTCATCATAATACTATTGTCAAATTCTGAGGCAAGCATCCCTGCTGGAAGGAGCCCAATTAACCTTTTGTCTCAATGTGGGAAAACACAAACAATCAACCCGGCATATCAAGTACAGTTGTTCATTCCTAACCCATGTGAAGTTTGCACTACCCTCCCCTCCCTTACATGTTACGTTTGTACTTACAGAGGTCACAAACATGACGGCATCTGATACGTACACTGAGCACTTCAACTGTGATAAAACAATGTTTGTTCAATACATTGTCAGTACCTGTTTTATTACGTGATTCCTAACAAATAAAGTGTTACCACTGACTTCAAAAACAGAAATAAGTATTCTTAGATTGTTCAGGTAAAGTGAGATAAGGCAGAGAATCTTGTGTTTAAATGTGTATTCAGCTTTCATTCTTCAGAAGTGGGTCAAAAATCTAGTGTTTAGCAGCTACTGTGGTGGCACGGGGGGATTGGGAACGAACCTCTCAGAGACTTGATTGAAGACTGCGGCGTTCTGTTTCATTACCGTATCCAAATTCACAATTAGCCAATCGGGAGCCATGTCCACTGTCCTGATTTCCTGTGATGTCAAGTCACTGACCTGATACGGATGAATTTATGGCCGAATTTGTGTACCTAAATTTACCTTTCTTGCCAAAATACGAACAATGGTTTGAACACACTCGCCTGATATTAGATGGTGACTTACAAAAAGGGTAGGATTAGTTTAAGTTCCTTCTCAAGGTTGTACACGGGAGGACCAGTATTAGACTGCGGCCAACCAGGATCTGGGGCCCGTTTCTCGAAAGCCCCGGAAACTTTTCGGGCCCGAAAAGCCATTATTAGTTAATCAGTACTTAAAGACGTAGAGGTGTATACGCCTGAAACTTCTTTTATGAAGGGAGCTCTGTTCGTATTAAGAACAGGTGGAAAAAACAGCTCTGTAGTCATCAGGTTTGAGATTTTGCTACGGCTTTTCGGGTTCGAAAACTTTTCGGGACCTTCGAGAAACGGACCCCTGGTTGATGAAGTAAGGAGGGGCCGGGGCTGGGGAGGGGGAATTTGCCTAGTTCCTCTGCAGCTTTCTCCCAGAAGGGCACTTTCCTTTGGACCACGTGACCCTGAAACGCTTGACAGAGGTGAAACATCGAGACCTAGGAACTACGATGGCAAGAGGCGGATAGCGTAACGCTAGCGGATGGTAAAATTACAAATAAATCAATTACCTTGACGTCAAAAGCCACAAAAAAGAAGATGACACTTATAGAAAAAAGCTCTTCAATCACTACCCACATTAACCACGGGAACAACAGCCATCGCTGACGCTGAGGAACAAACAGTTTCGAAAATAAAGTTAACCACTTGGTCACATCACATCATTGTCTTCAACGTAAGAAACTAGCTAGTGTTGTATGTTCGATACCAGAATTAAAGTCTAATCGTTGTCAGGGCAAGTGTCTTGAGGCTTTATACGTGATTACCGTTTATCTTAGGAGTACACTTGGAAAACCTCTTGTATTCTCTGGTATCCGCGGTTCGAGGAAGTTAGAACGGGCGAACTGTAATGGCGGTGTTTAAATTTCCATTTCTACTTTGCTGTGTTTTGGTTTTAACAAGTATTCACCCGAATTATCTATTCCGAGGTTTCTCGGAAGAACACGATGATTGTGGCCTATCCAACAAATCTTGCTGTATTTCTCAACAACGAAACAATCAACTGAGTTTTGCAAAAGACAGAAAACTTTTGTATGTTCATACAGGTTTTCGCGATCTGTCATAAATGAATCAACAGTACCAATCTAAAACAGACAACCTCGTATTAGTAGGGCATTTACTGGTATTTTATTGTCAGAGTTACTCCGGTTGAACATGGAATTACTAGTTTTGTTGGCACGTGGCTGAGTGGGAAGTACAAACCTTAAAAAGTCCGATGAGCATCAAAAGCGACACCGCTATAGAAACAGCTGCTGCCGACATCTGAAGAATCGTTATCAGCTGAAGGGCTACAGAACGAGAAATTGACTATTCATTACAATTTATTATATAAATTTCATTAAAAAGTAGATCATTGGATCATGCAGTTCGAGAGTTTTCAATGGCTCAGCAGTCATGGGTTATGAGCCATTAAAACATGCTCTTCAAATAGGGTAAGCATACGCGTGATTTTTGGGGGCGTTTTTACATTTACTTTATTTTAGTTTTTGTTATATTGAGGGGCCTTTTTTTCAATAAAAACAATTATTCCACTCGCGCTTGTTGGATATGAGTTGATTATAGCCAACTCAGCGCTAGGCGCCTCGTTGGCTATCTACCATCTCATATCCAACGCACGCTCGTGGAATAATTGTTTATTATCCAGTTCTCGATTTTGTTATTCTTCTCCGCATTTATTAATTTCTTTAAATAATTGACAGGGTATCTAAGAAGCCTGAACGCAAGCGCGATAGTTCGCTGAAAGATAACACAACATATCTATGTTTTTTTATATTTAGGTTATTACATGAAACCACGCATAAATAGAAATCTGCATAAAAATTGCGGCTTGTATTACTCATGTTTCACACCAAATATCATTTCTGGGGTTTTCATTTAAAACCGTCAGAATTCAAATACAACGTACCTATTTATATTCATTTGATATTCTTGAGAATTTCAAAATGGATCAACCACTTCCCGGTCCAATAGTTTGTTATGTGTACATAAAACAATTGTGCGACATGCATGAAAGCCTGTACGCTGTAGTCTATTGTTCAAGGAATAAAACTTTCCGTTTGATTTGATAACAAACATTTCCCCCTTTGATAAACGCAATCTGTGTGTATAAATTAAGTTAGATAAAACTGAAGCACATTTCTTTCATTCGCCGGTCTTTGGACAGCAGAACACT
>Ga0126339_10003097_pt1 | contig 12032 bp, 9 predicted proteins | sample OrbTmetagenome_2_FD_92532 | JGI IMG/M metagenome (GOLD analysis project Ga0126339, IMG submission 92532) | Coral microbial communities from Petempiche,Puerto Morelos, Mexico - Orbicella T R C metagenome | ecosystem: Host-associated > Invertebrates > Cnidaria > Coral | place: Petempiche,Puerto...
CAGATTTTTTGGCTAAGTCTTTAGCCAAATCAAAGTTCAGACCAAATAACGCCAACAGCAGCTAGAAATGTCTAGTCCATTGCACGTCTAAGCCCTAAATTGATGTGGCTAAAGATCTTTGCTGTCTAAAGCAAGCACAACGTTATCGCCACAATGCAACTGAACGGCCTAATATTACGGGGCTAAATGACGTCCCGTTTCAGTACATCTCATGATCAGGGCCCTTTCATGTACGATAATGGACGACGCTTGCTAGCAAATCGTTAGACTTGCACCTTCATTGGACTTAATGATGTCCTTGGGCAGACTTCCTTTTGGACAGAAGTTATAGAACGCTAATCGGTCGGCTCCTTCTCAGAGTCACCGCGCGAACTGAAATTCACACGAGTGTAGGCTGGTCTCACCAATTAAAAAATAGCAGGGGAGGGGGGTGGTAGGGCTAAATAATGATACATAAAAAATAGATAACAGCAAGAAGATCTCTACATTTCATGCTAGGTAAGCTCTATAAGCTGCTCCCATTAGGAAAGCCCCTCAAAAAAAAAAAAAAAATCACAAGCTAACGGAATGGAGGGGTTCAAATCTGCGGGCATGTTTTTGGAAAATCGGACAGACGAACATTATGGTGTTTTACAACTATTCCTCGCCAGTCTTATAATGAGCTGTTCTTTTAGTTTTTGAACTACGTTCTTTAAATAGGTTAAACAAGGCCACGTGACCTGGTCATCATCTGTGAGCAGCCATCTTTGGGATGCCCCTCCCTCCCCTCCCTTCAGCATGATCAGAGATCAATTCCATAATAAACAGGCTTACCATCCAGCACTTGTGATCTCCACTGGAATTCTAACACAACATGACTGTGCCCAACAAATGTGTTCACTGGAGTGGGCTTGGGCGAGTTGATATCTGGGATGTTCCATAGCGACAAACTGTGTTCACCTCGAAGCAGTTGAGGCACCGTGACTGTCACAAGACCCTCGCCAAATGGCTGGAAATAAAAAGAAAAGTTAGAGCAGAAGATACATCAAACAATTAGATTATGAGCTCGAGATTACTATCGCGTGATAGTTGACGAGGGTGAACTGCATGTTCAGTTGCAAGCGATGTTAGAATTAAAGGTTGTGTTGACCGAAAAATGATGTAAATTCTTTCTTTGCAAGTTTTATCCTTGTATCTTCATATACCTTTTGCGATATCTAGTAAACTTAAATTGATCAACCAGGATGCGTAAAAAAGTTGAACGTTTTACATCCACGCTCATTTTGATGTATTCTGATTTAATTGCTTTTTGGCTCAACTGATGAATGCCAAAAGGTGAACTCTACTTACTACTCATTGGTTTAAGTAGGCAGGTTACGAGAATGAAAGTTGTAGTCAGCTAACTAGAAAATAAATTCTTCCAAGGAGAATAACATATAAAAGTATGAAAAATGTTAATATGCGCTACCATGTTAATATGCGCTATAAAAGTACCATTATTACTTAGCTCTTATTAACCGAGCAGGAGCCGAGGTCGTGAGTACAGAACGAACGCAGTGAGGTCTGTACACACGACCGAGGTCAAGATTCTCCCACACAGACCGACTTAGCTCGGTTAATAGAAGGTTTATTATATGGCAAAGAAGAAAACTTTAATTCGTTTCATGTAACTGGTTTGCTGACATTTTGCTTGCGAGCGGCGATGAGCTTAACTTAAACCTGCCGAAATTTACTCGTCCTCTTCAATTTTTTTTTTGTCATCAGGCTTTTTGGCACTTCCATAAATGATTGAGAAGAAAATAAAAGAAAATGGCGAACATTTTTGTATTTTAGTTTGCTACTTTTTCAACGCAAAATGAAACCAGTCTAGATGCCGGTCTAGATGGGAAAATCTAGACCGCGGTCAATATCGATTTCAGCCAATCAAATTCGTGAATTCGGTAGTTCCCAATCCTTGTGAGACACAGCCATATAATAACATTATTTATTACAACATCACCACAGCTGTTTTTTTCCACTGATTTTTTTTTCCCATACTTTTATATGTTAATCTCCTTGGAAGGATTTATTTATTAGTATAGCTGACAACAACTTTCATTCTCATAACCTGCCTACTTAAATTTCCTATAAATAGGTAAAGAGAATACCACTTTTCATAGGCATGCAATCCGTGCACAGGGTGCAATAAGACTTATGACCGCCTTTACAAAAGCAGTTTGAACTCCCATACAAACTCTGTATTCTGTTTCCTTACGTGGACATCCTTGTAAGCGGCCGCGGAAACTTTGAGGGCTTACACTTTAGCTTTTTCCTTTGTTTTTAAGCTCCCGTGAGGAATTGGGCCTGACTATGAAAGATACTCATGAACACTTGTAAACTGCTTCACTTCATTTTGTTACAGCGAGACTGTTTACTTAATGTTAATGTTGGTGGCAATAATTATTATGATTGCAATACACACCATAATTATTGCGTCTTTGCATGAGGCAACAGAAAATTCAATCATTTACAGTAGTAGGGTGGTGTTTTTTGCATTCCTAATGTTTATTGTTTGCTGGACAAGCTCCCGTAAGCAGTCATGTATCCCTTACACCTTTAGTGGTCGCTTACAAGAATCATTCTGTAAGCAGACAGCTCCAGCTACGGACACCTTTTTAGCATCCCGAGGGTGACCGTTTACGTGAGCTTCCAACGTGTTTACATTGGCTCTAGCACTTCCAGAGAATTGTGGACATATACTTCTACATAACAGTCAAGACTTAACCACTGCTGGACTTATTACAACTTAAACTTACCGTAAATCTTGCCCTCCATACAGGAGAATTTGCATTCAACTTATTTTCTGGTTGGCGAGGATTTTCTGTATTCCACAACTAAGATAAATCAGAGCTCTTGATTATCGACTGAGCTATAAAGTGCAGTTGTTGATAAAGATGTGTTACATTAAAACTGATTCAAATCAGATCAAGTACTTGTATGCTACGTTTGATTCTGAATGATGTAGATTGTACAACCTTAACAAAAAAAAATGTTGAACGTTACACTAACTAGTTCTTAGGCATGCCACTTAAGGACGTTTGCGCGAAAACATTCTACTCGATAGATTTTCTCCAAACTTCTACCGCGGACAAAGAATGAATTACTTGTTTCAGAAATGAAAAAAAAATTGGGGGTCACGGACTTCGTTTCAGAGATAAAGCGTGTGGAAAACTAGTTTGATTTTGAAAAATTGCCGCATGTAAATCAGCACGATCTCCCGGTCTCCAGAGTTTTTAGCTTAAAATATCAAAGATGAATCAACGGAGACAAACTCTCCTACTAATATTTTGTATAAGTGAATCCTTTGCGTTAATAATTCCAAATGTTGCCACTGTTTTCACAAGACTTAACCCTTCAAGAGGCGTTTGAAACCACCGCACAAATATACAAAGAGCTAAAAGGAACGGAATTCGATGGCGCATTTTGCAAAAAAATGCAAACTTCTAATCGATAGATTTTTTCATTTTTTTGCTAAACAAAGAAAATTGATAGAGAAAATGATCCATCGAAAGAAAAACAGGGGTCACCGCACGTCCAAGATCATTAAATCCAGGCAAAGCTATAGCAATGGCCATCTGCCCTATCCTTGTTCATTTTATTACTTAGCGCGCGCTCGATGCGTGACGTGGGGTGTGAATTTGCAAATAGGCATAAAAATCGCAACTGGCAGGAGGCAGATCAGGAGCGGATTGTTCGAAAGCTGGTAAACATTAACCCAGGATTAAAAGTTAAAGAAGTATTGACTTTTCTAGGATAAAAATCTTTTGTGTAGTTTGAGATCATTTAAATTCAAACCTGAAGGACAAACAATACAAACAGAAAACCTCGCCAAAAAGTTACAAAAATGAAAATATCAACATTTTCGCTAATCCTGGGTTAGTATGGCCCGACCGGGCTTTGAACAACCTGGCCCAGTTGGCTATTTACATACATGACCGAGGAGTTGAACTAGGCTCCACCGAGAAACAACCCCAGCTTAGTGATCAGAGTGTGAATTGAATCCACTTCGAATTTCAAGTCTGGTGCCCTAACAGAGAACATGCTGCTACCCCTATTCACTGGCATTACTTAATTTTGAGCGTATGTCGTATTGTATTTAAGTTTCTATCACTCTTGTAGCAGTCACATCGTTTTTCTACCTCGTGCAGTTTTTCTCCCACCCACCCTCCCTGTTTTCTGTATTAATTTTCTTAGCAACAGGGTAGGTAGCAGAGAGGTTTATTTCTCAGTTCTTATGTTCCATGATTTATCTCGTGTCTTCGGATGTGGAAACAAACTTCTCTCTTGGCCAAAAACAAACGGTGCTGTTCATACGTTGTTGGCGGGGACAATTTTATTCCAGTAAGTGTTGTTTGGACAATTTGGTACCAGATATGTAAAATAGCAATGACAGTATATTGTGATCAAAATGACTTATAGAAGGTAATACAACAAAAAAAACCCACGTGTAAGAACCTAGTGGTTTAAGACCTTGCTGGCAGAAATTTTCCATTCTAATACCCAAATATATAAGAAACTGCTTAGCCTAGCAAGATCAAGCAGGTTCTTATACATGGGTTACAGCTGAATTATGATAAACATTTTAACCGAGTGTGACTTGAAGATTGAAAATTTATATTACAAGAAAATACACATTTGTAAACAAATCCTATGTATTGTATTTTCAAGGACCAAACCCAAGTTTCATTAGAAATTAAGAACCCACTTGACCTAAATTGCCAATAAGTACCCCAAAGTACAAGGATCTATTAGTTGCCAGACTTCAAAAAATGTAGGTTCTTACATGTGGGCTTTTACTGTATCTGAGGTTAGCCCCATCAAGGGTGATTGATGTCCTTACTATCTATGTCATGGTTGAATGATAAGGTGGTTTGTTTACTGCATTGTACTGTAGCTTTCAAAATCCAAACCACTCTTGATTTAAATTAATTCAAAGATTTTTTTTAAAAAGGTAGTACTCTGCTGTGCAAATTGGGGGCACTATGAGTAAATAAAGAAAAATATATTGTAAATAGAACAGAAAACTTGTTTAAAATCCCAGCTGGTGGAAGGCTGACCAGTTGACTATTTACAAAGTGGTTGATTTTGAAATTTTAACTACAACTGTTACACTCTTTTCTCTAGATTTACCTGCACTGTAGAGTCGTTACTGCAGGTTGCTAATGTTGTACCACTGGAACGGGACCAGTCCAGTCCATGAATCTTAGATAGATGAGCTGTGATGTACACTACAGGTGTGTTACCTTTCTTTAAAACAAGAAACAAGTATAAGCACTGGGTCATTCATGAGCAGTTGGGACAGTTAGTATACCTAGTAAGACTACATTCCATTGATTTCCACCAGTTGCTCACGTCTGGTCTACTAACGCAGCCTGAACAGTGGCTAGTAATCAAGCTTATTATATCATTTAGGGGTCAAATAAAGCTGGTCAAAGTCAAGCACAGATTGGTATCCTTTAAGGGTTCAATTCAAATTTTCCAATAAGCATCCCCGACCTTTTCATACGGGAGTTCCCCCATGAGTTCTGGTCCCAAGGGTGTCTAATAATTAGAATCCCTTGGGACCAGAATAAGGTGTTAGGCCATTACACTTATGACACCTACCCGAAGATCCCAAATTCTAACATCACCATCATGGCTGGTGGCAAGAACATGACGGTTCACTCTGTTCCATTTGACTTGGGAAGCTCCAACTATGATGGGATCAAAAAAAAAAAAATTAAAATTAAGAAAAGAAGACATAAGAAGCTTAAGTGGCAAAATATTATTATTATTATTATTATTATTATTATTATACAGATAGAAATAAACAAGTATGAGTAAATATATTTAACAAAATCATAAAGAAAATACAGATCACAACAAAAGTAAAATGACAAACTCAAAAAAACACCATTAGTCTTGGTTTTTGTCAATAGACAACCTATCCAAGCCATCCTGCAGCTAAGGTGCAAAATGCATCTTCTTGGGTTGGAAATATCCCCTTTTTCTCCCAACTTAACATGTGCCTCCTGTAAATAGGCACCTTCCATTTGGGGACACAAGTTGAGGAGTTAACTTTTGTCTGTTATTGCATCACACATACCAATGGTTTGCAGTGAGCTTGCTGGTTTTTTCCTATCCCTGCAAATAACAAAGGGGAAGAGAACAATGATATAGAAAATAAAATAGAGCTTTCAATTGATGAATCTTGATTAATTTGAGATGAAAGAAGTTTACTATGTGATGCACAGACAGTAATTCTTGGGTAAGTAGGTAAAGTCTGGGTTTCAGCAAAGCAGCTGCACATCAGGCTGGCTCTTATTCCAGTTCCCATAGCATGAAGCTTTCTTCTTCCCCCACCCCCAGAATTCTTGGGTTGCACTTGACATCATCATTCTCTAAAACCCAAAACTAAAAAGCCACCAATGTTATTATCCTCATCAGGCATAAGAGGGAATAAATTTATATTTGTTAACAACTTTTCAGCTCAATAGCTTGCTTTGTCTGAAAACAGGCACATTTTAAATTTCAGAGTTATGATGGTGCGTGACATAAAGCTACATGCATGAATGCGCTTGTCGAAAAATATTACATTTACATCATGATTTGTAGCCTTTTTAGAAGTTAAAGTATTAGGAAAAGTGTTTACATCAATGTTTGCTTGATCAGTTTGCAGATAATCAGTCGCCTAGATAGCCAAAGTAAGTTCCAGATGTTTACACTATTTCCCGGCTGTTGTGTTTATGCACCATGGAGGTACACGTACAACAACATGGCAGCTCCATACTGGGCTCTGTAACTTTGTGCAAAATATTTCAACAAATATTTGAAGTTTGGCAAAACATACAGACCTAAAACTTGGAAAAGTGTCTTATTATTTTTTTTATTGGGTGAAAGTGCAACCCAAGAATAGCATGCTAGTCCACCACAGGGTTACTCCTAGCATTACGTTTGACAGTATGCAGCTATTATGCAACTGGGTGGAGATAGGCACTGTGAGAGTACTGGTAATGTGTCTTGCTTCAGAGTGAAAAACAGTGACGCTAGGACAGGGATTGAATACATATCATTTGATCCAGAGTCCAGCTCACTGACCATGAGGTTACCACACCTTGCGTCAGGTACATAGTCAAATAATAAGATTGTCCGGAAGCCCAACATTCCACTGTGGGAGTTAGAATTGGGTCACAGAAATTGTACAATGTATCATGCATCAAAGAGACTGTCATATGACTAAGGGCTGTATGTCAGTTCTGCTGTTGACTTTCATACAGAGAATCAAAAGAGGAATCACTTGAGAAAACAAGGTCTAACCTCAAGTCCCAGATGTAAATAAACTGATCCATTGAGCAGGTAGAGAGAAGCTGAGGGTCAAACCAGGACCAGTTAAGATCACTAAAATCAAAAGCAGCATTAGAATGACTGATTAACAAAAAACAAAGCAAATTCCAAACAGCCAGCTTGAACAGGTTACTACATCCACAACGTATCTGTAACAGCCAGTGTACAAATTACAATTCACATTAAAATAGCATGTACTCTTGCTTGGTGTTTTACTATTATCTAATTGGCTAATTAACAATAATTTATCATTCCACGAGCCCACATTGGAAATGAGATGGTAGATAGACAATGAGGTGTATAGTGCTGAGTTGGCTATAATCATCTGATATCCAACAAGCGCAAGTGGAATAATATGTTTTACTAAAAACGTTCCTAAAATATAGAGCACTATGCTAAAATAAAAATAAAAATGTGCAGAAAATCACATATGCACTTGCCATTTTTGTAGAGCATGGTTTAATGGCTCATAACCCATGATGGCTAAGCCAATGAAAACTCTTGAATTGCATTTATCCAATAACCCTGTTTTTAATAACATGTTCATAAATTATTAACTAAAAGTTATATGACAAGTTTGACTTTTCTTTTCAGCACTGTACCCAAATATAGAACTTTAACTTCAAACCAAAATATAAAAGACAAACAATCTCTTTGATATTCCCATTTAGACTGGTGGTCAACTTAAACAACTTAAGACATAAGATTATAGTGCACTGGAGTACCGAATACCATCGCCTAGTTTTCAAATTTGGCTACACTTTATAATATCAGTGCCTTTAGAAGAGAGGTTGGAATTGCCCATCTCTATGTTGTGGGTTAAACTTGTTTTTGGTTTTTAAAATTTTTCAAACCAGTTAGATTTTCATTTCCCTTTGATATTGATTTAGATTCATCATTTTGAATAAGGAAACGTGACAAATCACAAGAATACATGTAAAGCCAGTGAAAATGGAGTGGGGGAAGGTGGCAAAAATTAAATGGGTCCTTTCTTGCTCAAAAAGGAGAGGTTGGAACAAGATGAAGGTACGCCCTTCCTTCCTGATGGCATTCACTATATGCTGTAAATGTACATTGTACCTAATGGATCTTGTGTGCCCTCTGAGAACATGTTGCTGTAAACCATTACCATCTCTCCATGTCCAGATCTCTGTCTTTTGGTTTAACTGCAATGTGGCAATGTAAATTTAAATTCAATGAAAAGCATTATTACATCCTGGATTTATAAACATTTAATAAACTGAAATAGAATATTTAGCTATTATTTAGTAGGTTACCCCATCCATTTGTTCTTATAAATTTAGTTCTTCTGGGTGGAGAGAGACACTGTGATTTTCAAAGTTTAAGGGCACTTTTGCCTACCAAGACTATTACTTCAAAAAGTCAAAAGTTAAAAAATATATTTTACACAAAGACTGATCAGTGTATTAAAATATTTAAATACTATATTAGTCCAGTCGCAGTCAGACCCTTCCGGCCAGAGCATGTTCACAGGCTACTTTAATAAATGTGAATATCCTGGCACCCTTATGTGGGGGCGCAGTGGCCTCATGGTTAATGTGCTCGACTCCAGAGCAAGTGGTACAGGGTTTGAACCCTGGCAGGGGACATTGTGTTGTGTTCTTGGGCAAGACACTTTACTCTCACAGTGCATCTCTCCACCCAGGTTTATAAATAGGTACCAGCAAATTTAATGCTAGGGGGGGTAACCCTGTGATGTACTAGCATCCCATCCAGGAGGGAGTAGAAATACTCCTAGTTGCTTCATACTACTGAAACCAGGATAAGCTTTGGCCTGATGAACCACTTGGCTCGTATGCAGACTTTACCTACCTTACCATTGTAGTTACAAAAGGGGTGTTACCATGAGTTATGCATGGATGAGGGTTTCATCCTTCTTAAACTGCCTTTGTGAGAAATACGATTATTGAGCCAACATATGGTAAAGAATTTGTTACATTCTGTTAAAAGATCCATTCCAATGATAATCATCCTTCTACATGAATTAGGACAGTTTCTGTTTTTAGGAGAAACTGAAAGCAGTCTGTGGTTTTGAAGGGACAAAATATGGCAGTTTGCAGAATGTACGAGCCCCTATGTTAGACCCTCATTCCCCTTAAGGTTGAAATACTCACTGCATTAGCAAAAATATGAGCATGTGAAAGGTGAGGGTTCCACTCCACAGCCCCACATTCCCACTTGCTGTTCCTTGCCACCTTTTTTTTTATCTCAATAGGAGCATTTAAGTCAATGAATGCCAGTCCTTTACGTCTGTAGGAGGACAAAGCAATAATGGAGATTCAAATCTTAAAATATTACCTTAAATTTATTACAAATTCCAGTAGCTTATTAATGCACCTTTCAATAACATGCGGACTCTAAAATTCAAAGCTCAACTGACAAATGCCTTTTTCACTACCGTCAATCAAATGTTCGGCGGCTCCTCCCAGCTTCCGACTATGTTGTCTGAACTGTGCTCAAAGATTTGATTTGATTACCATGTGCTCGGCAGTAGTCGGAAGCTGGGAGGAGCCGCCGAACATTTGACTGACGGTAGCAAAAAACGCATTTGTCGGTTGAGCTTTGAATTTTAGAGTCCACATGTTATTGAAAGGCGCAGTAAGACTGCTTTTTAGGTTGTTTAACGACTGCCTCGTGAAGTGGAGGTTGGGTGCCCAAGGCATCCAGGAACTTCTACTATTGGTAGCCAGCTCCTAGATGGAGACCGCTCCCATGGCTAGCAAATTCTGGCACCCCAGCCAAGAGCCCCCACACGGAAGGGAGAAAGGGGGCATAGAGTTAAAAAGTGTTGGACTAGATGAATGATCATGATATATCACAGGCTAGTATATCATTGACAGAAGTAAAATGCATTTATGGCAAGCCTAAATTAGTAAAATATTAAGACATGGAAGATTTACTCACGATCCTAAGACAGTAAACTGGCCCGTGCAGTCGACAGCCATGACTGTTGCCTGAAAGGATAAATATTCACTGGCAAATAAAGCATTGGAATACATGCATGTAAATTGAGCTTACTGAGTCGTAAGCTTCTAACGCCCAGCTACATAAGCTCATGAGGCTCAAGCTTTGCATAGACGTCACACGAAGGCATTGAAGGTCAGCAACAAATTTTTTCAGATTTTTTGCAGCTTTGATTTTTACCTACACACCGTAAAATTAAAAGGCTTTAATCAGATAAGTGGATGATGCAATAAATTGAAAATCGAGGAGAGTTAACTCTGCTCGTCTAGGCATATCAATTAAAAGATAAACAAGTTGTGTCCAAATTTGCTTGAAAGACTGATTGATAAATGATTGATGTGGAGATCACCTCGACGCGCACTACCTTTGTCTATAAAATTATTAAAGGGAATGAAAAGTAATAATTACCACAAAAAGAAACTTACAGCACAGTCTTTGTAAGGCGCAACAACATCTGGGTAAGCCGCCATCTTGGATAGACTCATAGGAATACCCACTGATCGATACTTTGACAACTGCAGGCTCGCTACTGTGATCGGAACTGGATTGGCATTCGGAAGTATACCCGGGAGAACTCGGTAGAACTCTCGGAGTCCGATTACTGTTCGGTTCTTCACAGCGGGGACTCGCTGGGTTCTTCAGTGGGACTTTCGCAGAGAAGCGGGGAAAGTGGAAGAGATTTGCAAAAGAAAAGGCAAAGGGGAAAAACGCTATCATGTTGAAGGTTTGTACTCAGAGATACTAAGTTTTTCAGTTATAAAAAAAATTAAAACATAGAAATAAGGGGAGAATATGGGAGTGGATCAGAGTTCATTGGTCAGGAAGGTCAACTGCACTGCACTCATTTGAACAGTCAGGAATCTAGTTGAGATATGTTCGTCAGGTTGGTCAAGTGGACTGGAGGCTACGTTGAGTGCTTTTAACTTAGAAACACGAAGCTGTATTTTTACACTTACTTGCAGTTACGAAAAACTCGACCACTTCTATTCTAAGTCAACTGTCAAGGAATTTCGTTCCACCGTTCCCCGGCACCGTCCCCTCATCCAATCGGGGAAGGCGGCTGTGACACAGGCTTTCATGACCTATCATTCGTCCAGCTTATATATAAGCTCAAGTATTGTTCTAAAATTTTGTCTATTGTCGCATTGCACACAAAATATAGACTAGGAATAGTCTCTCTTTTCAGAGAAGAACACTACGCTAAAACATACTGAGCGAATGAGCGGCAAGCGGCTGCAAGACGCTCGTTCGCTCAGTTTTCTGCGTTGCATTTTTTCCGCGGATTTTCGGGGAAAAGAGAGACTACTTGCAGTCTACACAAACTACATTGGAACTCCGTTTTTCAACCTATTCGTCGTCGCAGCCACATATGGTCCGAAGAAAACGCTTAGTCGACCAGGGGTGGATCCAGGGCCGAGTAGTTCAAGTGATTTCTAGAAATCACCCAAATGTGTCCAAATTTCTCAGAATGCGGGAAAATTGCATTCTGAGAGCACTAAATTTCAAATTTTTGGGGGGTGAGCATACCTCCAAACCCCCCTAGTTAAGTTGATGCAAATCACTCATGTAAAATCCTGGGCCGGGTTGTTCAAAGCCCGATTAAGCTAACCCAGGATTAGCGAGAATTTTGATTTCAGTTTTGTCACTTTTTGTTGAGGAGTTCTGTTTATATTGTTTGCCCTTCAGTTTTGAGCTGTAGTAATCTC
>Ga0126339_10003099_pt1 | contig 12029 bp, 12 predicted proteins | sample OrbTmetagenome_2_FD_92532 | JGI IMG/M metagenome (GOLD analysis project Ga0126339, IMG submission 92532) | Coral microbial communities from Petempiche,Puerto Morelos, Mexico - Orbicella T R C metagenome | ecosystem: Host-associated > Invertebrates > Cnidaria > Coral | place: Petempiche,Puerto...
TCTCTGTCTTTCACGTTGGTCAGTAAGTGTCGTAACGTAGTTGTAGGTTTGTGGGCTACACGAATGTTGTAGGGCTGTAGGATCCATGAGATGGTCTCAGAAGTGCCCTTAATGTAAGGTATATTCACTGTAGAAACAGGTGTAGGGTTCCTGTTCGTAGCGTCAGCTTCGGTAGGTCGGTAAATGTGAACATTACATGAGCGTGGAGGAGAAAACAAACTCTATAATAATTAATTAAACCGCGGATAACTCGGCGGGCTCGAGTCTGTACCAGGATTGTCTGGAGGTTAATTTGTCCTTCACTGAGCAACTGTCAGTGAGTATATTTGGCATTCGTGGATTTTTCTGACGCGCGACAGTGCCTTTTTTAAAAGTTAGAGGTCACATGTGTTCATTCGTCGGCAAATAGAGTCGCAACATATGTTTCGAGGGAAGGTCTTTGTGACACGCTTTGCACCGGGGGTCTTCGCAAGCTACACACAACACAGGTAAGCTGAAACAAGATGTTTTGTTCGAGAAGCTTGGTTTCGGAGAAATCAGAGTGAATCAACGTAGTAGTTGAAGGATACGTTAGTCGTCGCGATCACCGACTGGATCTGAAGAGAGTTTAACATTCCATATTAGGCCATTTGTATTGGACTTTTTTGAACATGGTGAAAGTTGTTGAGACAGTTTGTCTTGTTATTTTTCCTTTGATTTCGTTTATGGAAGACCAGGTGTGCAGCCTGAACAAGAAAGGAGTCAAAGCTATAGTTTTGGGACCAGAAAGTTCTGACACGGAAATTAAGGATGCTTTTGAAGGTAAATACAACCTTGTGTTAATAAAGTCATTGCGCTTTCAAGTGGGTTTTGAATACAGATCGCCGATTTAAAGCAGCTTCCTGGAGTTAAGAAAACAAAAGTGGTAATGCACAGTATTACTTCGAAGTTTAATTCTAATTCTTGAACGACTACTAAAGCCACAGCCGATAAACGCTCAAGCTTTCACTTTAGCGTAAAGAATTAATTTGAACATGCTGTCACGCAGCAAAGCACGTCTGCGAAATTTTGAACATTTTTTTGGTTTTAGATAGTTTTTTTTGCCTCATCTAGAATGAAACTTTATTGTTATTGAACTTCCTGTCATGTTTCTTTCATTTGGTTACCTTTCTTTGGGAATTTTAGGTTTTTAAAGTTAACAGTATTTTTGCACCGTGGATTTCTGCGTATTTAATGACAGCGACCTCCGCGACCGTGTTTGTTTAGTTTAATCGCTTTGTTCAAATGCTTTTTTTTTAATTTTTATTCAGCTACTATAAAACTCCTGAGAAAAGAACTAAGTGGGCACTAATTTAGCACAGTTGAAATACGATTTCAGCAATTTCACTCCATTTTTTCGCTGATAGCACCACATGGGGAAAGAAGACTAAGACGCAGCCCCTGCACAGCCTCACCAACGATGGACAAACAGTACCTCTCTCCAAACACTGAACAGCCCGGCAGAAAGTTAATTTCCTGGAGCTTATGCTCGGGCAAATAGCTAACTATTGTCCAGTAATATATTGGAATACCTTAGTGGAGAATTCGAGCTCTATCCAGTCTGTTTGGAACATGATATGCGCACATTTTGGCTTCCAAATCACAGGAGCTCACTTTCTGGATTTCACTAACTTGCATTTAGAAGCTGACGAGCACCCAGAGGACCTCCTTTAAAGACTCATGGTCTTTGTTGAGGACACCTTACTCCTTTCCAATAGCCTGTCCCACCATGGTGAAGTGACCACTGAAGAAGAGGAACTCACTCCTACCTTGGAGAATTTCATTGTCCTGACCTGGCTTAAACTGATACATCCTGAGTTACCTAAGCTTGTAAAACAAATGTACAGAAAAGAATTAACGTCACAAACTCTTGCCTCAATAAAACCAGAAATATCTCAGGCCCTCACCTCCTTGCTTGACAAAATACGTACAGCTGACAACATCAAGATTCTGCTGTTAGTAACTATTGTAAACCTACTTGCAGCAGAATTCCATACTAGACCCAATTGTCCAGGCAGGTCCAGCCTGCTCTACAAACAAGCCGGCTGTCCTGATAACGCCCATTTCGTGAGTGAATTTAGTATCATCCAGAACAGGACCGCAAGTACATCGCCAAAGCCAGGCAAATTGCCGACTTTTTTGATGATCCCTCAGAACCTGAGACCAGACCCTGTGTAGATGAATCAGACAGTTAAACTGATGACACTGGATCAAGTCCAAGCAGCCGTGTCTTCCGCATACAGACTTGCCAGTCACCATACTTGGACATGTTATGCACACCACCCAGTGTGCGTAACCATCGACAGTGCCACCACAGGAAACATGATTCGTCACACCATCGTCCAACATCTTGGCGGCCAGGTGACACCCAGTTCCCAATCCATCCACCAGGCAGATAGCTCATCCCCCTGCACGTTGTTGGTGAGACACGCTTCCCTTTTACCCGAGAAGGCCATACGTTTACCTTCGAAGACCTTGTCGTTGAAAATCTTGATGTAGACATCCTAGTGGGAACCCCCTTCATAGAGTCTAATGATATTGCAGTAGCACCTCCTGACTCTGTGCATGCTCCATGTATGTATGCTCATCAAGAAACCCAGGGGCGGATACTGCTTAGTCACCGCATTCGCCGATGTTGGTTGCTACAGCAAGCCCCAGCCATCGCTTATGCCTGATGTTGACTCCAAATTATGTCTTATTGCACAGTGGAAACACATCATCACAACAGACTTGACTAGCACATTCTACCAGATTGCTCTCTCACGCAACTCCATGAAATACTGCGGAGTAGCCACACCATTCCAAGGCATACAAGTATATGCACGGTCTGCCATGGACATGCCAGGCTCCGAGACGGCCCTCAAAGAACTCATGAGCTGAGTGGTTGGTGACCTATTGAAGGAACGAATCATAGCCAAAATGGCAGACGACCTGTATTGTGGCAGAAACTCCCCGGATGAACTCCTATTGAACTAAAAGAGAGTTCTACAGTTCCTGCACAATTGTGATCTTTGCCTTTCTGCATCCAAAACGATCTTCAACCCTCAGTCCACAACGATACTAGGCTGGGTTTGAAACTCCTGCACTTAAAGTGCCAGCCTGCACCGCATCGCCGCTCTTGCCTTGCGCTCCGAACCTGGCACTGTCACCCGAATGAGGTCATTTATCGGAGCTTTCAAGGTGCTCTCCTGCGTCATCCCAGGATGCTCTACACTCCTTGCAAAAATTGACGACACTGTCGCTGGCTGTGAATCTAAGGAGAACATTCAGTGGACAGACAACCTCCGTGCGTCATTCCACAAGGCCCAGGCAGCCCTTTCCACTGCTCACACCATCTTACTCCCCATCCCGAGTGATCAACTGTGGATCATAATAGACGAAGCACTTCGCAAACCCGGAATAAATGCCACTCTGTACGTCAGCCGTAGTGACAAGTTACACCTGGCAGGTGTTTTAGTGCCAAACTGCGTACAGGCGTGTGAAGGGGTATGCAGAGGCATATGCAGGGGAGAGTTCATACAGGTGTATGAAGGCATATGGTCAGGTGTATGCAGAGGAGAGTTCTTAGCAAGCCCCTCCGTATCTACCTTTCCGTCTACCGTGAGCCGTTACCAGGCTTCTGTAAGACATGTATCTGGTTTTACGATACTACTTTCAGATTTCTTCAGTCACAATGCAGCTCCATGTGAGGGTGAGGCCTGCACCTTCACAAGACTCACCCAATATTCTGTTATCAGATGCACATCAATCCAAGACATACTCAGTGGCAATGGGCATCTCCCATTCATCAGTCGCTCTGCCTACAACAAAGAAAAAGTCCTTTGAAAAAGCTCACCAACATGGGGGACGTTAAAAGATACCTCATTGTCGCTACCATTGCCAAGGATGGCTTACTCTTTGTTAAGCATAATGAGTCTCTAACTCCCACCCGTGAATTCATTGCTGTTTCCCGGCGGGTACTAGAGAGACTCTTAACTGCGTTACACATCCAGCTCAGTCACCCATCCAGTAATCAACTTAAGGCTGTCACAAAACACTATCTGTATGCGCTAGATATAGACAAAGCCATCGACCAAGTGACTCAAGCTTGCCGCCAGTGTGCCGCCTTACGTCAAACTCTGAAAGCACTCAAAGAAAGGTCAACCTCCCTTCCACCTGAGGCCATTGGCATTTCGTTTGCCTCAGACGTCATCAAACAATCGAGACAGTTCATACTAGTGCTATGTGAATGTGTAACTTCTTTCACAGCCACGGCTTTGTTAGAGGATGAGCAACACCACACCCTATGTGACGCTATTATCCGCCTATGTGTCCAAATGCGTCCACTAGACGGACCACCAGCCGTCATATACACTGATGCTGCTCCAGGATTCCAGGCACTCACAGCATTTTAACAACTAAAGCATCACAGAATCACCAAAGACCTCGGACATGCCAAGAACCACAGCAACAATCCTGTGGCTGAGAGAGCTGTTCAAGGGATCGAAAATGAGTTACTCCAACATGACTCCCTAGGAGGCCCCGTGTCCATTTTGACACTAGCAATAGCCACAGCCAACCTGAACACGTGCATCCGCTCACGCGGCCTTTCTTCTAAAGAGATGTGGACACAGCGGGATCAATTCTCAAACCATGAAATACCACTTCATGACCAAAGCATCATCATTAAGCAGAATGAACAACGTATCGCCAACCACACCCACAGCGAGAAGGCAAAGTCCCCCATTACGAGACCCCGCCAGCTAATCACATCACCATCAGTAATTTAGTCTACCTGTTCTCCGATCCAAGACAAGAGGTCGTGATCGCTATTTGGAAGTAGAAGTAACCGGCTCTTTCTGCAACATCAGACAGTTTGTTGGCTGTCAACTTCGAAGCACATCTTACCGCATGAAGACATCTGATTGCTACAGGGTCCCATCCAAAGTAAGAGACTTCCGACCATCAGCAGTCAACAGTGATACTGACTCCTCATTTAACGAAGCTCTTCCAGTGCAGTCAGTATCTTCCCCTCCATCTCCACCCGTCATACCAAGTGCAATATCGACACCTGCTACCCTGCCTAACAATAGGAGCCTTACGAAGACACTTCTCCTGATCCAGTTTTAGACTCCCTCACCACAGGCAATGACTCTAATACCTGTTCGTCACCCTGCAGATCCACACGCAAGTACCGGACAGCGCTACACTAGTTATACGCACGCGTAGCCTCGCCCTTCACACTGTTCTAGTCGTGTCTGAAAGCCAGCTCATTCTGCTATCGTGATACCTGTTTAAAGCCTCGATTTTTTTACGAATTGTGTCATTGACTTATCTCCTCTTCATTAACTGGTGCTGCAACAAACTTCCGTACACCCATGTTCATTGTCCTTGAAGTTCCTGTAGTGGAAACCCTGTCTCAACATCAGTGGAGTATAGACGCTAGCAGTTGCAAAATTCCTTGCAGTCTGAATCCGAAAATTTTGTTTCTACAAACAGTCCCGGAATCAACACAAGGTGCCTGTTTGTATCTTAATTGAGAATACTTGTCAGAGGTGTTTCATGATTTTTTGCATAATACAACTTTTGTAAAGCAAACCATGCACTGGCTGTTATAAAAAGGCCCATTATTTGTGTAAAACCCTTTCACCCGAATTGGCCGCCATGTTTGTTGCATTGCAGATTTTATGCACGAGCTTTACAGCGAAGCTCCGGCAGCCCAAAGGGCCGCCAAGCAGAGCCCCATACTCATATAGGAAAGAAAGGGAAATACAAGAGTTGATTTTCTCATGGTTATCATGGTTAGCGGTAGTGCTCGTAGCCGAGTACGCACGACGGCGATGGTGACGATGGAGTTGTCGGAGTCGCGCAACTGGCAGCCATACTCCAAATAATGGGTTGACAGAGACATGCAGCCTTGGTTTACCATGTACCTCTTTGATATTGGACATCCATGTTATGATCAATTGACACCTGTCAAAACAAGGTATCTGCTGACCAGTATCACGTGACCATATTGCGGGCTCAAGTTTACAGCTCGTCGGGGTCACGTGTTTGTTGACCGCTGACCAAGTGCTGGTTTTCGATTGGATCGTGGGCTCATTTCAGGTTAACTTGTTGAAAACAGGGCAGGATTGTTTGGAAGCTGGTTAACGCTAACCCAGGATTAAAAGTTAACCAAATTGTAACTTTTTTTCTATACAAATGTTCTTTGCTGCTTTGTTTTGTGTATATGAAACAGAAGGCCAAACAATTTACAGAAAACCTCACCGCAAAGTTATAAACCTCAAATAAAAAGTCTACCTTTTCCTGGGTGAACTTAATTGGGTTCTGAACAACCCGGCCCAGGAGCTACGCTTTTAGGCTGGTCTAAATCTATATGTTATATTTAAGCTTACAGTTTGTTTTGTAAAATTAACTCTCACAATCTGCGGTAAGATTTACAACAAAACGATCGCAAATGCATGGAAACATCAAATTAATGACAGTGATGAGAATTTCTTGGAATTTAGAGGTGGTAATGGTGTATCAGAGGGTTCGTCTACAGACCAGCAACAAGAAGAACAAATTTTAGAAGAGGCAGAGTCGAAAAGAGAAATTGAACGTGTCATATGCAAATCATCTGTCATCAGTCTTACAGAAACAATGACTGAGGAGATTGCTTTTAAATGGAATATGTCATATAATAGATAAATTATAGCATGCAAGACTCACTGTAACAACACAGTGTCATTTTTCTATTTTTACTTTAAAAGATTTGGGTAAACATTCTTTAAGCTCTTAATATACATGTATCTTTGGTTACTTTTTCTTGCTTACCACAAGGGGATTTTTAATGTCATCTCGTTCACAACCACTGCACATTGGACCTCTGAACAATTGTCCAAACCGACTTTCAACCTGTGAATACATGGTAGCATACCACTCCTGGAAGTCATTGGGCATTTTGATCTAATTGTAACACAATATTATGAACATAGTCATAAAATATGAACTCATAATAAAACTATATAGTTTTTTTGGTGAGGGTGTTCCACTAAGATCTTGGAAAATGGAGGCAATTCTGCATCGTCCAGCTGTCCAAAGTTATATCAACCTGTAAGAGTTGTATTGCTTACATTACAGTGATCTACCAAAGAAGTTTTTATATACTTTAAATTACTGGTATAAGACTCTGTAAATTATATTTTTACTTGCCAATAGCTATAAGGCAAACCCTTATGTAGTGATAGGGAAACAGTCGACCAAGGGAACCTTCTCCTATGACCCTTGCTTTGTTTTTCCCGCAATCGTTTTTGTCTACTGAGACACCTTCACTCAGGGCCCCTACTAATTATGCATCATTATACATAACATTTGACTTGGTAATTATTGAAATCTTTCAAAGTTACAATCACACAATACCTGATCACTGTTGGTACATGTGAAAAACTCCAGTTGGTATTCAATCGGCCCAAATGGCATTTTGTCAAGTTGCATGAGGTATTCTTGGCTTCCTGGCCTTCTTTTGGCAATGCATTCTGCAAACTTGTAAAGTAAATTATTCTTTTCAGCTGCCTGTAGTCTTTTCATTGCCATTACTGAATTGCTTGCAAAGTCTCCTGGATTGGAACTGCTGCCGTTTTTGATGGCGAGTTTGCAGAATGCTTTGTCAGCTATCTCGAGTAGCTGATTTATCATGATCTCCTCAACTCCATCTGCTTCCAGGTTTGAATCATCCTGATTTTGCCCTTTAGGATCAAGTTCCGGTGCATTTGAATGATAACAACATTTTCCTTTGGATCAAGGCCAGGTATGTTGAATCGATTATCATGTTGTCCGCTTGGCTCAGGATCCAATGTACTTGAAGAATCATAAAGCTCCAAAGAGGGACTTGAATGTCCATCAGGCTGTTTTGAGGACTCCTCCATTGAATAAGCATCTACATCTAATTGGAAATTTTCCTCTGCATTATTTAGTGAACTTGACTCTTTTGCCAAGTAGGTGATGACTCTTGAACGAATGGAAAATGCTGAAAGCAGATAATAGTTATGATTTACAGGCTATTTCTACAATAAAGCGTGTAATTCAAATAGGCCCTTTGCAGCTAAGCAATCATGTGACCTACTTCTCATAAAAGTATGGGCTGCAACTTTAAGAATGCCAGAAATGGAAAAAGCATGTCGAAAATATCCAAATGGCCAAGTTTGAGGCCCCTGGCATTAAAGAATGAAATTTTAAGATGGTTTAGATTTTAATGACAGGGGCCTCAAACTTGGTCATTTTGGTATTTTGGATATGCTCTTTCCATTTCTGGCATTCCTTAACTTATTGCCCATAATATATAATATAACAATTTTGGTCACGTGACCCCAGCTGTAAAGGGCCTATTGTATTTTTCTAGAAAATATCTTCTACTCCAAGGAATTTTCATAAAAAAAAAGCTCAAGGTGCAGCAACCCTTATATTTTAAAGAACAATGGTCACTATCATTCAATAAAACATGAGACAATATTCCATGTATACTGGATAACTTTATTAAATTGTATTTTACTATCCTATACATGATCACTAGATAATTGACTTTCTGTTACTTTTAGCATTAACATATTGATTAAAGTGTACCATACCACTTCAAAGGTGAGGCGTTTGACAGGTTTTACTGACATATGGAGCAGCTTCTAAGCAGAACGAACTATCTGCACACATAGCTGGCCAGTCACTGTCGGATGGATTGAGATCCGAGTAGATCCCAATAAACTGCACAAGTGCTCGGTCCTCTTCAGAACTCCATTTTTTCAGCAGTCTTGAACCTTTTTTTACTTGACGTGAAGTTCTTAACTGCCTTGAGGTCCTGTTAGATGACGATTTACCAGCATTTTGCTGTGAAGTAAAAGCTGATATATTATTCATTATAATCTGTCAAATATTTTGCACATGCATGTGATTGGTTTAAATGCATTACATGACTTAATATGCCGCAGTTAAAACTGGGAAATACCAAAGTGATATTCCCTAATTTTCAAAACTGCACATGTTACAAAAAAATATTTGAAGGATTATAAACGTGATAGCCTTCATTTGGGGTGAAAATTGTTCAGATAATTGTACTTGGACATTGTCTGTTCCTCATAGTACACAGTTTTCCTTGAGCTACACTCTCAGAAAATTATTCGCTTCTCAGAGCCGATAATGTCCACAAATAAATATCTGAGAACAATTTTACACCAAATGGACTGGGTACTGTTTACACACTTCACAATACTCCATCCTTTAAATGTCTTCCATTGCTGCAATAAGATAGAATTTTGACTATTTAGCACTAATATTCAGATGTTTCTCAGGATAAATAAGACCACTCAAAAGTTGATTTGCAAGGCAGTTGGTTGTTATTACCTGCACTTGCAATGCAAGGACACAAAATAAATCTGTAGCTTCTTTTGATGCACACAGCAAGACACTATAAAAAAACTCTTTCTTTGTCATTTTGTCCATGTCGTAATTATGTTATAAACACACTAATTTATTGCAAACCTGAGGCTTAATAAGTGAGAACACTTACTTCATATGCGAGTGCATGAAAATTAAATTTTCTCTTTGTCGAACGTTTTACTGGGCACTTCTTTTCACCATTTTTCGGGGAACTACTGATGGAGTGATCATACACACGCTTTGATCTTGTTCTTGATGGTGTGTTCATGAGGTCCATGCTTGCGATGCTGAAACTAAGAGAAACTTAGCTTAAGTCATTTTTGGGCAAGTCTATAATATTCAAATTTCCGTGGAAGCTAACAAGGACTGATATAGACGGTTTGTTTACTTGCTTCATTGTAGAACCACAGCTTTAGTCAAATTTTATATGTGACACTTGTTAGGTGTTCAACATGATTGACCCCTACATGTATATTAATTCCTGATCTTTAAGTAATAAATCTGGACTATTGTGAATTTAGAACATTTAGGAAAAAGGTTTGTTTCCATCTTATGAACGCTTCAAACATAATATTTATTAAATTCCGTTTACTGAAGTCTGTCAACTATCAATTGAAGGGGCGCATGGAAAAAAGCCCTAAGTGACCCTTGATCTCATTTCAAATTCTCCTTTTTTCATAGAAGGAAATGAAAAGCAACTTTCTAGGAGAATCTTGCAGTCTATCAGATGTCACTTGGGGTCTTTTTCCACGCACCCATTCAATTATAAATCTTTTAAAATTGGAATTTGTCCCCACAATATTCCCGTTTTACATCTCCAGTAGCGTCTGTGCATATTTACAACAATGTTACTTTTCTCTGCATCTTTCCTAGAAAGTATTCACATGCATGCTCACTAATACAAATGAAACAAAAAAAATAATCTTTAATACAATGTAACGTTGGCGTATGTCACTGTTACAAAATTTAATTCATGAGAAGGTATCCGGTGTTCCATCATGCATAAATTTCAAAGTTGCAAAGATGGCTTAATCAACAAGATTTACAAGGCTGGATGCTTCAGACTGTCAGAGTGCTGTAGTAACAATCAAGGTAAGGTTTGGGGATGTGTATTAGCACATATGGATTTTTGACCAAGCTTGTTCAGTCAAGATGACTGGATATGGCCAAGCTCTTTTTTTTGGCGTGTTTCTGGACCGAGACAGTGTCGAGGTCCACCAAACTGCAAAAACGAACTAGGCCAATATCCATCTAAGGATTTATTATGTGGTTTTTCACAGAAATTTTTCTTGTTAGACACAGTACAGTGGGTAGTCACGAGCGGGCAAGATAGCACCATCTTGCCTGCTTACGTAGCCAATCACAGCACAGGATTTGATTCAACTTTCCATGAATAATGCATGCAAAACGTGGACTGAAGATCACAACAAACCGGCCATTGAAATCAAGGACATTACAATTGAAAGTGTAAAGTTCCTTATGTCATTAGAACGCAAAATATACCATTGACTTATCCCATATTGGAACTTTCCTTTTAAAAACTGGGGCTAGATTTCTAATGTAACTAAGGGTGCAGGCTATAGTCACTATATTGGTAGTTTTTTTCATCAGGTTCCCAACGCCTCCTCTTTATTACAACAATATGGCCAATGTATTTGTGCTGATGGAAATCACCAACAAAAATTCTGAAAACGTGCTCCAATTTCACTTCCTGCACTTCTTTGGCCAGCATTGCTCTAGTAACTTCGGGGACCTTTTCCTTTGGGATGTAGCCCAGGGATTGCCATCTATCGTCCAGATATGCCTGAGCATCAATCGCGTTCTCGTCCTTGATATTGACGGGTTGGGCCTGTAACTTGCAAGCGATTTCCTCCTAATAGCCCGTTTCTGTTGACACTTTTTGAGGGCAAACTGAAAGACGTCATAAAATGTGCTCCCTTGCAATTGAAATCTTTCGGCATATATAAAACCATATCTTCCTGGCTGGAATCGTCCACGATAGAATCATTGGCATTTCCACTACAACTGGCCAGTGTACTGCTGTAAATATTGCCGTCGTCTTTGTTTACCAGTACATGTCCCTTTTTAGGAAAGCAGCAGTTGCATTTGCAGTGAGCGATGTTAAGCCATGATAAATTTGGGATTGGTGTTTCGTTGTCGTCTGGGTCTTCAGGCTTCATTACAGTGGGAGAGATCAATGATTTGATAACACTGAACTCGGTGATGAGAGCATATTCCCTGCTATGGTCCACCTGTATGAAAAATTCAAACCACACATCAGAATCGTCCCACAGATCTTTCCTTCTGCAAATCATTTTTGCATATTAGCTTGTCAAACAATACTGATAACTGTGAATTTGATACCTTAATTTTCAAAAAACGTAGACATGTTGACGTAGACGTGTTACCACGGACATTTAAACTGACTGGACATTATCAATCAGGAGATGATGGGCTAACAAAAGGTGTGAAGTCTCTCTGGGGATGTAAAGAATTAAGGAAATTTACCATGCTATCGCACCTGACCATAACGCAATTTATATTTCGCTATCTTGGCCCAACAAACCTCCTCGGGGACCAGGACTCTGGAAATTTAACAACACCCTATTGAATGACATGCA
>Ga0126339_10003101_pt1 | contig 12024 bp, 5 predicted proteins | sample OrbTmetagenome_2_FD_92532 | JGI IMG/M metagenome (GOLD analysis project Ga0126339, IMG submission 92532) | Coral microbial communities from Petempiche,Puerto Morelos, Mexico - Orbicella T R C metagenome | ecosystem: Host-associated > Invertebrates > Cnidaria > Coral | place: Petempiche,Puerto...
CAAAGTGAATTCACCTGACCGTCTTGACGTTGTCACTCCTCTCCTTGTTTTCCCAAGGACATTTATGTTCTTAGCGGCTTGTTTGCACGTTGTTAAAATATCTCGTCCGTCACAACCACTGTGATCATACGCGAAGCGGAATAAAAATGTTCCTGAAAGAAAGTAAGCAGTTTGGTCTCTTCCCGCAAAATGCGCAGTTTATCTTTTACTAAGTACCAGGCGGAAAGAACTGAATATAGTCATAAAAATGAATGCAAATAAAATACGGCTTGTAATAAGACCATCTAGACTTCTTTGACAGGCGAGGCGTTTGTAAAATTTTGCTGCGAAAATTATCTTTCTAAAGCTGAATCTGAAGGAAGTTCATAAGGTTTTGGGGATTAACGGAAATTAAGTCTTGAAAGAAACAGTAGGGTGCATGAGGCGCTTCACGGAAATTTTCTGAATATTAAAAAAGAAAGCACCTTTGCTAATCAATGTAAAACCTGCAAACTTCTGTCAAACAAGGGTTCCCTGAAGTAGTTCGTCGTTTCCTTTGTTTTGGAAATTTGCAAGCGTTTTCGTAATGAACGAATTATAACTGAAATAAACATATGTAGTTGGTGGCAAGCGGGAGAAACTTCACGTATGCCAACTCACGACAGCTTTGTTTACATTTCATTGGCTGAGAAGGCAGCCAACTCCACTCTGATTGGTTAAAGCGCGTTACACAGGTTTCATTAACCATTCAGTAATTGTGTGCTAGGTGTTATAAGTCGGAAGAACTGTCTGAATGTTCCATTACCAGCCCGCATGCGCTCTGGCGTACGGCTAAAGCAGTTAGCAGCCGACCAACGCGAGCGCGTTCCTAGCTTTTAATTCCAGTGTCTCAATCATTGAAAAGCGAATAAAACTAGTCAATATTTGGGACAGTGAGCAAAATATTGCTACATACTCTATTTCATGAAAGTATTTGTAATAAATTTACTTTAAATGTTTGCTTTAAAAATCACAAAACTGCCACTGACCTCAGTATATTACAGTATTACACGAGCAAATTTTGCTAATTCGCGAATGGAAGTGTGAAGATATCGATCAGGCCCTATTTCGGAAGGATAGTTTTGTTCTCAGTGCAATCTCGAAAATTCGGAGTAGTGAAATTAACTGACCAGGCAAAAAATACTTGTATTCTGAGTAAACTGCCGAGTACAGCTTGCTGGTCACGGTAGTAAACGGGATTAGGGACGTGTGATGCAAAACAGCTTTGTGTCGAGAGCAACTTCGACCCCTGAGGCAAACCATATCATTCACATTTTATTATTTCGCTCATTGAAGCGGACCATTTACAATATTCTTCAGCTGTCGAGGCAATGAAATCGACCATAAAAATGAGGGAACAGACCCATCATCTTCTCTTAACTGCCATTCTGACTCTTCTAATCCTCTCACCGTCTGATACGAGAGGGTTGATAATTAGCCACCCACGCAGATAGCGTGACGAGCAGCCCGAAAAGGCTGATAGTGTGATAAGCAGATAACGTGACAAGATAGCGCGATGAGCAGCCCTAAAGGGTAGATAGCGTGACGAGATAGCGTGACGCAGATAGCTTGACGAGTAGGTTGAAAGGACGTATGTTTGGAAAGCTATTGACACCTTTGTTTTAAGTCTTTTCTTTTGTATCTTTATACTTAACTGTGAAAGACACAAAAGCATAAACACGTCGATTTGATTTTGATATATCAGTTGTGAAGCAATACCGAAGTTAACACATCTGTTACCTTATGTAAACAAGACGTAAATTAGAGAGAATTTAAACAAATAATAAACACAACGTAAAATTGAGAATTTTGACGAATAAAATATTTTGTGACATGCGGGCTTGCATGCAACGTCGCCTTGTTAAATCAAAACTTTCTTTTGTCTATAAATTTTATATTACTAGTGTTAGCGATTTCAAATTGAATTTATTAGCAGTTTAAAAATTGCCTTTCCTGATCATGAAAAAAAAAAATATATTTCGTCCAGTGCAAGTTACTTTAGGCACCATCCACATTAGGCCATTCCCCTCCCCCGCCCCCCCCCCCCTTTTTTTTTCGTTTATCGTTGAATGCGTTTCCTGATATTGCGTCGGTCGGTCAGATTGCAAAAAAAGTAAAAAACAAAAAAATCACAAGCAGTCTCTGAATAGGAGGCCTGGTATTCCAGCATCATTGCTGAGGAGCCTGAAAACAACAAGACATGAACCCAAAATCAATATGGCGGAAAAGTTGCTTGATGTTATTGTAAAAATTAAGGCAACGAAGCACAATATACAGTAAACGAATGTTTCTGTTTTTGTTCCTGTTTTTGTTCCTTTTTTTCTCTATTCTGTTACTATGCTCATTTTTCAGATTGAAAGAAATTTGAAAATGCAACAATCACCAGCGGCAGTAATGCTTGAGTGCAGCCTTGAAGGTCGGAATCAATGACAGGATTATCGTTAAGCCACCGTTTTCGTCGAAGAGCTCCTTTTCAAAATGTTTTGTGTCCACATTAAAACGCAAAGCAAATTCCCCCTGTTTGAAGAGCGTTTTCGCAGAGTCTTGTGACTTCAAGTTGTCGAGAGTTCTTAAACTCCGTACAATACCCCATCAATGGTCATGTTTGGGTTCGTCTACTGGACTTGGTCTGGATCTCCCACAAAAGATCCTGTTTGGGTTTCTTATTCTATAAACTTTAGTTTCTATTGGTTGTTTCAAGAACTTTGTAGGTTCGCTCCTGAAAGTCGCGTGAAAGTGTTTGGGTTAGTATTCTAAAAGAGTGTTTAACCCTCCAAGGTCAGTCGCCCGTGTGGCCCACACACAGCTACCGATATGGTATTTAATTGCGCGTATGCATTTGTTCGTCAAGTGGTAGAAGTAGAAGAAGTCAAAAGTTAGATGAAGACTGTGCTGGCTAGACAGAAGTTAATGCGAGATGTAACAGAGCAAAGACTAGATTCTCGGTGGCTTCTCGTTTGGACGATCAAGGGAAACCAACAATAGAATTTATTCACCGCCACTTCAACTTGAACTCGTGCACGAGGAAGTGAGAAGAAGTCGGAGTCGGAGTCGTAATCCGAAGTACAGAGCGGCTCAGGTCTTAAAAAATGTATGGAGATTTTGGACAGATCGTAAATAGGATAGGGAAAATGGTAGATTTTCGCAACATATCATCACAACATATCGTAACATTGTTGGCCCAGTGGCAAACGATCGCAACATTTCAGCGCAGCATCATGTTGCACGCGTTTAGCCACCTTGTTGCGACATGTTGCGACATGATGCGACATGTTGGGTATAGAAAATCGAACTAGTGCTCATGCCCGGGTGCAACATTGTTGCACGAACCTGGCCAAACGACTACAACATCATGCAACATCCAAAAATGTTAGATGAAAAAGTTGACCAGTTTCAAATTTGAGCCAACAACACCCAACATGTCGCAACACTTCGCAACACGTCACAACTGGGTGGCCAAACGCACGAAACATGTTACGCCCAACAATGTTGCGATGTGTTAAGTTGAAATGTTGCGATCGTTTGGCCGGGGCTTAAGGGTTTTCGAAGAGGGCCGCACACCACCACCTAATTTTTCTGGGGGTACCCTCGAGCTACGCAACTAATTAAGCGTTTAACAATCCGCTTAATATACCCCAGCCGATATAGGTAATTGGTTTTTCTATAGATAAAGGCTATTCTTATGCAAATACTTGGTGACTGGAGCTGCGCATTGGGCGGAAAGCGAAATGAATGCGAAATTGACTAGGGTTCCTTTATTCGTGCAAAAATTTGCAAAACTAGAAATAACCCACAACCTGCATTCCGATCGAAGAATACAATTCGGTCCATCGAAAATTTATGATTCAAGTTTCTATCGGAAAAGATGCCCCTTTAGAAATGAGGAAGTGGAAGAACTTTGACTTTGAAAGGTTCAGTTGTAAGCAAAGACACTTAAAGGTGTTGGGAGTTGCCAACGCAGCACGTTTGAAACTGATCATTTATTCACGTTAGGTTTACAAGGGTGATTGTACCTGCTCTTAATCAGTCAGTTTGTAAAGAAAAATTAAGTAAAACCTCGCGACTGAGTAAGACCTCAATTTTAAGCTAAAATTGGTTTTCTGACAAAAGCGCATTGTTATAAGTCTAGACCGTCAATACATTTTTCTCCGTTTCATAAATTTCCCTGGAGATAGGGACTTATATTCTTCCAAACTGCGCACATTTCTAAAGCCCCGACCACCGTTTTCGTTTGAAAACACATACTTTTTGATGCGTTTTCGCCTATCGTCCAGAGTAAAATGACCGAAAACGATGATGAAAATGCGTTCAAAAACGGTTTCAGAAGTGGAGCCTTTTGAAAATGCATCGCTTATAAAACGCTAGCGCTCCGTTTGTAGCGTGGATAGGTGAAAACGGAGACCTTTGAAAACGATGCCGAAAAAAGAGTCATGTAGTGTCGTTTCGATTGGTGTTATCGGTCGTTTAATTGTGGGCGATGGTTGAAAACGCATCAAAAAGTAAGTATTTTCGTATGAATATGAAAACGAATTAGTGTGGCCAGGTGAAAACCAAACGAAAACGCTAGTGTAGTCGAAAATATTTTGCTTGTTTTTCGTTGAGATGAAACGCATATTTTTAAAACCGCCCTAGTGTGGTCTGGGACTAACTTAGAGAACCGAATGGAAGAAGGGACAGAATAATTTAAGCGAACTTAACTTTATTAACTTTAATTTACACCTAACATTTAAATAAGTTAAATTTATTAACACATTTGGAAGTTGTGGATAAACGTGCTTATTTAGCCTCTAGTTGATATTCTGTTCTCGTTTCAATCTCTTACCAGCAAAAGTATATTGGTCTTTTTTGAAAAGTGAATAGACCAATTTCGATATATTAAAGTTCAGCCTAAAACAATAGACCTCAGGCCACCTCAGCACAACCCCATCGTTTTAGGCTGAACTTTAATATATCGAAATTGGTCCGTCTATTATCCCGAAGCAACAAAATTTACAACGTTACAAATTCTTATGAATATGGAACACAGAAAGTGACAGCAGGTGACACTGTCCATTCCAAATAATTGCTCGTCTGTCCCTTTGATCGCTGCCGGAAATATTATACCGTTTTTTTTCTGTTTTTTCTTTTTTCCGTTATTTATTTTTGCTTTAAGGCTTCTTCGAATACCTCAATAAACTGCTCAAAAATGTATTAAAATTTCGAAACGGTTGAAATATAGAAATTCCCAAATGTATCCCAAACGATCTCAAAATATGCTACCAGACACGACAGACGAACAACAACTGAGCTGAGTGAAGTATACACACGCTTAAAACATGAAACCTCTGCTTTTTCGCCCCTTTGCAACGTTATTTCCACTGGTTTTTACGGATAGAACAGAATTGTTGGTCTCTGTGTTCGGCCGTTTAACTGTGCTGGTGCTGGTGAATCATAAATATAGCTCGCGGTTTTCGGTTTTTCCGTTTTTTCGTGGCGCGAGGCTAGGGTAATACTTAAAAACGACGACCTGTTTCACAACATTAAAGGGGGATTTGTAAGTATTGTGAAATAACATCCAGTGGTCTCCAAGGCACTCTGGTGCATATGACGAGGCCTCTGTCCTGCGATTAGATTATTCCATGGTAAAGGTGATGTAAATTTCACAAGCTTGTTTTGTCCGTAAATCCATGTTAAAAAGCTAAGACCACACAAGCACAGACAACTTAGCGAGCCTTCAAAACTTTTATGCTTCGTTATAAACATCTCGAGCAATCTGTGTGTTTGTGAACAGTCTGTGTTAGATGTCAAAACTATTTGCTCGCTGGTTACTGAATGCAAGAAGAAACAATAGGCAATCTCGTTCCCAGAGCCTTCGTTACCCTTGTTCCGCTGGACAAGGGTAACGAAGGCTCTGGGAACGAGATTGAACAGTTGACCGCGTGACGTGCTTTTCACTGGTAATGCATAATGTTAGTAGAAATGAAAAGAACATTTACAAATAAGCTTACATGTCAATTTTCAAGTTTATCCTTATGAGGAAGTTTTTATGGACGTTAGAAATTAGAAGGATTTGTATGGCAAGATCACGCTGTGCCATCCAGTCAGGCTCCAGTGGTTTTCAGTATAAATTCTAATATAAATCCTTGCAATTTTACAAGCTTTCAAACGGCCCTAAAATTTTACCTCTTGATTTAAGAGCCTAACATTTTCCACCCTTGCTGTTACTTATCCGCTCTTTCTATCTCCAATAGTTGAATGCCCATTAGTAATCCTTTGTTGAGATAAATAACGAAAAGGTCTCTGGAATGCAAAGCTTCCTCGCTTTCATACAACACCTTCAAATAATTTTTTGCACTATTCAAATGTTACATGGCATTGGTTTGAAAATTAGTATTCTGGCTAATTGAAGCATGCTTTTTCTTGTTTTGAATTTCCTTTATTCATTACCTTCTTGGATAAATATTCTCTGGGTACCAAAGGTTGTTTCTAGCTTATGCCGCGGCAAACGAGTGGCCAAGCCGTGAGAATAAAATGATATAATACAAAGCTTTAATATATAAATATTTATATGTAAACAATATAAAGGCTCTATACGGAAAGAGGAAACCGCCCATGAAGATTCTCTCACACCCAGTGTCGGTTGGACAAGGCCCGGGGGGGGGGGTACTCCCTTATATGGGCTATATAGGTATGTGCGGCCCCAAAGGGTAGGGTTTATCAGCCGTTTTGGTCATAAATAAGGTATCGATTTTGGCCATTCTGGTCCTAAATTGGGTATGGTTTTAGCACTTTAGTCTTGGATTGCGTATATTTCTTAGAAGAAGCTACTTTTTCATCATTATCAATAAGACCGTCAACAAAAGCCCTTCATAACCTATGTTTAGGGCAACTGTGCCAGCTACAAAGGTCACAATTAGGGTTTCGAATTTTTGGCCAGGTCTTAAAAAGGGTAGCAAAAATCACAGATTTTGGTCATAAATAGGTTAAGGATTTTGGGAGGTGGGCCGCACACACCTACCCAACTTTTCTGGGAGTACTCCACCCCGGGGGAGAAGGCTAATAGTTTGTAGTTTTCACGCCGTAGTACAGATTACAATTTTATCTGCATTTTACGAAATACAAATCAAAAGTTCTTTAAAAGTGTTAGAAGCCAATTTAATAGGTTTAATAGGATGTGTCAACCGAAGGCAATTTTGTGCCCTCTTTGCGGTGAACTTAATTATATGATCACATTTCATTTCCTCGTTCCTCGTCGCTACTGAGTAATTTGACTGTTTTTATTCTGCTCGTATACCTGCAAATGTACGTTAGGTTTTAGATGAAACACTTCCGGTCAAAAATATCTGTATGAGCTATTGTGTTGTTCAGTTGAAGTGCGGCAAACGCAGTCTTACGTTAAAAAATTACGGTGAGGTACTGAGAGTCTCTGGGAAGGGGTAGCTGGGGATTTTAGTGGCTTTTATTCTTCGAAGCACTCAGACTGTTGGAATTAGAGTGCCATGGATTACCATGAAAAAAATGGATGATCGCGAGTCTAACACAAGACAAACTAAAATTAACAGTTGAGTAATAAACAATTTCGTTTCTTAGCAATTGTAAAATCACGAGTCTCAGTTATAGAGACAGATTTTGTATCCTGAAGAGCGTTATAGAACATCTACCTCACCAAAAGTTTTGAAAACAGCTCGCCGCGATCGCTTGAAATGGAAGAGTAAAGCAAGATGACGAGCTCAATGGCCTTGATGATGCTCGTTATACTTCTTGTCGCTGGAAGAGTTTGTTGCAATGACACGACTGGCTCTCTTGCTCAGCCTGACTGCGAGATGAGAAGAGTCAAAGATCACACACTTTTGTATATTTTTATAGTTCACTGTTCTGTTCTTGTTTTCCTTCTGGCTAGTGAATATATTCTATAACGTCAACCCCGTTAATTAATGTCCCAAAAAAGGTTAGGCTGGCTTTGATTGTGACGGGAAGGGAGAGCGTGGCTTAATTCTAACACTTGTAATACAATGGATTTAAATCTGATATTTCCCTCAACATATATATTCTCCTCGATCATTACGGTCTTTAATTAATAGGTTAAGTCTGTATACGAGTCACGTGGCCCATCAGGCCGGAGCTTATCCCGGTTTCCGTAGCATGAAGTGACTAGGAGTATTTCTACTCCTCGCTTGATGGAATGCTAGTCCATTGCAGGGTTATCCTTAGCATTAAGTTCGCCGGTACCCATTTATACACCTGCGTGGAGAGGCACTGTGAGAGTAAAGTGTTTCGCCCAACTGTACACAACACAATGTCCCCGGCCAGGGCTCTAACCCGGACCGCTCGATCCGAAGACGAGCCCACTAACTATGAGGCCACCGCTCCTCTAATTATCTCCATCACCAAATTCTCCCAATATATTCCACCAATCTGAGTTGGTGTACCTAAAAACCTAAATAAAAACAGCACAATGCGTTCAATTTAGTAGCTTTGTTACAGCGCCAAATAAGCCGAGATTCTTGGACAGTTTTAGGGTTTGAAGATTTGAAAACATTTGTACGTTGGATTCCAGCAAGGTTTTTCCTAACAAGTCTTGATAATTTTTTAAAACTTTAAATAACTGTAACAACTCACACTATAACGTAAGTGGCTTCAAAATTGGAAATCTTATTTCTTAATCACGTTGTTTCCATTTCTGGTATTATATTCGTACTACGGCCATTTTTGTTTATTTGTTTAACTTCGCCTAACTAAAATGCTGACTTATATACAACAAAATTTATTAGGCAGGGAGACCAGTACAGCCTAGCCAATTACAGTGGATCCCAGGGTACTAATAAGAATTAAACTTAAGCTAGCTACTCATATATAAACAAGAATCGAAAGGAAACCTGAAAACTGTTCAAATTGCTAGAAACAGCACGACGGCGGACACAGAATAGACCTCGCTATGTTGCACCTGGGACAGATTGTTCTCCAGGTTCTTATGTCGACAACGTCGTGCAGATCTAGAGCCCTATTGAAGTAGTAAACGCTGTATTAATTAGAGACTTGTTCTCTCTTGCTTCAACAGATACCCAAGTGCTTGATAAGTTACCTTCAGACTCAGGCTGCATCGTTACAGAGTCTCAAAAGCGACTTTGAAAGCACTAAAGAGGAGTTGCAACAAGCTTCAAGTGATAAGTATAAAACGTTTAACAAATTACCTTTACTGTATCCCTCAAATTTAAAAACGACCTTCGCAAAGTCTGTTCAATTACGGTGTACAATAAACTGATTTTCTTTCGTCTCAGGGATAGTGTAACCTGCAGCTTGCCGTAGTGGGCTGGCCGACCTTTACAACTAAAAGAACTAATGCCTTTTTTTTTTGTTTTTGTTTTTGTTTTTGTTTTTTTCCAGGTCAATGGCCTCCTGGGCATTACTGTATTCTGGCTACTGGAGGTTGTCCAGCCGGATTTACTCGTTTCCAGGGCCATTTGCGTGCTCTGAGTCAATTCGCCGCCAGTGCCTCCTACATCACCCCGGCCAAATTCGGAGATAGTAGGATCCAGTGTCATGGACGCTGCGGTCAGTATGGTCAGTGGATTGGCGACCTATACATGGCGGCTTGTTGCAAGTGATGGAAGCAACACGAGAATCGTTCCAACCAAAAGCACTGCAATAAAAAACTTTTGAATTTAGGAAACTAGGGAGCTCATTTGCCAAGCAAAGTATTAAAAAATATGGCTAAGTGTGGTATCAGTGATATTCTGATGAGGGCACAATAAAACGATCTTGTTCAAAATACTCTTATTATTTGCTGAGCATCCATTGTCAAATTCCAAGTAATTTTAGTGTCTTTTTACTTTTGGTTAAAAATGCCCCGCACTGACGTCCAAAAATTGACTCGCCTTACCCCCTCCAACCTTAAACGTCCAGTAGTATAACTGGAGTTTAGTTGAATCTTAAGCGCGCTACTTATTGGGTCACGTGACAAGGTTAAATCTAAACGTCGCCCGCAGGGCGATACAACAAGCAATAAATTGTTGCCCGCTCTCCCACTAACCAGACGTTGCGTTAACTTCTTTTTGCCTTATTACTTTGTACTTAACTCCAGCTATATAACAAAACACTGATCTGGCTTTGAAAACAGTTAGTTTTGTTTCCTTCGAACCTCGATTCTCGGGGAAACAAAGCTAACTTTCTCCCTCGGTGCCAGTAATATGGTGTATCATTTCACGGCTCCTTGCCATTTTACAGCTGAACGATGAGCTCGCAATCCGAAAGAGCGGAATTCTCCGGGGATTTCAAACTTCTGCTGGTAGGCCTAAACAGATATTGTTCGGCAACTTTTGAGCAACTTTTCGGAGAGTGAGCAACTTTACTGTATCTTTTCTAAAAGCTAGCATATTTTTGGCATATTTTCACTATTTCGAAATCACATTCATAAGTAATTGATATTTTAACACGTTTTCTTTGAAAATTCACAAGAATTTCGCTAGAAACTCTCTTGCGTTTCGATCGGTATCTTATGTTGATAGATTCAGCAACATCACATGACAGTTTTAAATCTCGACTTAAGACTTATTTTTTTAAGAAGTATTTTTATAATTTATAATTTTATTTCATTTTTATGGTGATTGTAAAGCGCTATTGATCAGAATACGTAAATATGCGCTATATAAATGGGTAAATTACTATTATTATTATTATTATTATTATTATTATTATTATTATTGTTATTATTATAGATTCCAAAATATGAGTATGCCGGATGTGACTCCATTTTCAGAATGGAGATCCTGTGTTAATATTCTAAATATGGTATAACTAGCTCAAAATGGCGGACGGCAGGGCGCTTTCCTCTGACGATGAAGAATCCGATGAAGAACAACATCAAAGAGACCCAATCTAGGTTGCAATTGAAAATGGTGCAGAGCTTTCGAAGCCGAAAGCGTGAAGTAGTCGAGAAAAAAGGCAAATACAAGTCAAGTCGGGTGCAAAAGTCCATGAGCAAAGCCCCTGTTTATGACCAAATCAATCGAGGAAACCACTCGTTTTGTTGCTGTACAGAAACAGAGCCGGCTTGCTGCCCTTTGATTTCAGCAAGCAACTATAAAAATTTTGAAACAACTATTGGGGATATTTTTGAGCAACTTTTTAACATTTTTTGAGCAGAATCTGTCTAGGCCTGTCTGGTGGATCTGTTTCTTCCTTTAAAAATATTTTATTTGCGTTTTCTACAGCTGCCTTGTATACGGTGGCTGCGCCCGTCGTTGCATACGCTCGGTCGTATGTAAGGTTTATTTCCTATCAAAAATTCTTTGGGCGGAATCTGACGGAGTCAAAGGGGACTAGGGAGAAAACGTCGGGATTGCATTGCGTGACTGCCCGGATGACAAAAAATGCGCAGTCAACGTTACATAAGCTTTCATACAATAATTGCGAAGCATTACCAATACGAATTCAATTATTTGTAGCTTGAATCATGTGATGAATTAACAGAAACTTTTCTCACTTTCGAGAGACGTCAAAATATCTCAAACGCATGGCGGCGAAAATTTTCTCTCCATTCATCGCCAGACTTCGGAGGAGGGTCCAGAACGAACGCCTGTTGGAAAACGACGAAAGCTTCCTTCTGAGAGAAGAAGATTTCCTTGAAGTTCACGACGATGGCTCTACAGAGAACGTTACGACTGAACTAACGATAGAGGCAAACCAGTTTGATTCAGACAGTACAAGTGCGAGAAATGATCCTGCCATAGAGCTTCGCGACAATCGTATTGCGAGAAATGGAAACGCGGAAGTGGTAAACATAAAGATTAAAGTACCGAGGAAAAAGAAGTTGGCTTTCCTAGGCATCATTTTGGCAATCATTGCGGCGTTGATGTTTTCTGTGAGCGCACTGATGGTTAAACTGGCTGAGAGCGTTCCAAGCACTGAGGTGACATTCATGCGACTAACATTTCAAATGGTTTTCTCACTGCCAGCAATGATATTCTTCAAAGATAAATTTATTTATCCGTGGAAGCAGAGCAGATTTTTATTGCTTCGTGGCATCTC
>Ga0126339_10003103_pt1 | contig 12021 bp, 5 predicted proteins | sample OrbTmetagenome_2_FD_92532 | JGI IMG/M metagenome (GOLD analysis project Ga0126339, IMG submission 92532) | Coral microbial communities from Petempiche,Puerto Morelos, Mexico - Orbicella T R C metagenome | ecosystem: Host-associated > Invertebrates > Cnidaria > Coral | place: Petempiche,Puerto...
AAAGGATTTGCGTCTTCTTCTGTTATATGCAAACCAATACCACTATGCTTGCAAAACAATGCAAAAACAAGATACTTCTGAATTCATATCCAAATTTATTATCCAGCTTGAAACAGACAAATGACTTGACGTGACTATGTTGCCCTTTCCCCCAGCTATATACATTTGTACAAATCTAGAGAGACATATTGTTTGTAATATTTACTATCGTATACATTATCAACTATTTTTCATTAGTATATTATCAGTTGTAACAACCCTCTTTTTTGCACTGATTTTTTAATTTGTTGCAATATTGCAATATGTTTTTATCAATAAAATAAACTATAAAAAAAAACCTCATTTCCACAAAGTCAATTTTCTCAGCTTCTGTGGGACACTTTGTCGCACGGTAAAGAAATAAAATAATTTCTTGTTTTCTCATCAGTTTTACACATCAGGTTGAGTTCTTTTTGTTAATATTTTTTAATATTTTGACCCTTCATTTATTCAACTTTAAATAAATGATGTCTCAAAACCTGACCTTGTGTATGTGGCTACTGCGCATATAGTTTATTTTTGTGCTTTTGTTCGCTTTGAAATATTCCAAAAAATGCCAGGGAATTAGGGGTGGGTTGCAGGCAATTTCATTCAGGCGTCAATGGGTTAAAAGGAACAGAATCATAATAATAGTAATAATAGTGATGATAATAATAATAATAGTGATAGTGACAGTGACAGTGATAGTAATAATAATAATAATATGAGCCATGCATGTGTAAAACTGCCTTTTCATATCGGCTAAACTATTTTTTTTTGAGTTGATTTTTTAACATAATCTGTTATTTTGTAGCTAAGAGAGAGCAGATTTGTCAAAAGTAAGTTATTTTGAGGCCTCTTTGAGATTTTAAAAAATAACTTATAACTTGTGCCATGTTTCCGCCCTGTCACATCGCAGCATGATCAAGTAACCAGTGCATAACTATTTTCTCCACTACATCTCCACAGATTTTTAAGTGAAATAGGCCATTTGAAAGGTACAATGGGCCACAAAAGTAGTTGAGACACTTAGGAAATGACGCTTTTCGATATTTTAGCACTTGTTCTATTTTATTTGCACCTAGCATTAATTCTCTGATATCCCTGACCCTCCAATTCAACATTGTGTAGACACTGTGGTCTGTGTAGTCTAAGAAATAAAAAATCAACATTGTTTGGGGTAGAAGGGGGGAAAATGTGTCCAAGACACTCAAAAATTGAATTTTACTGCCAACTGTCTCAACACTTTTGTCGCCCATTGTCTGCAACAGAAAAGTGTAGCACTTAATTGAAATGTATGCCATCACTTTATTCCGGGATTTGGGTTCTTTTCATGGGAAAATTATGGCAAGGTCACTCATTAGTACAAAAATTTAACGAAATTATCAACTTTTTGGGAAGTTTAATCTTGCGTGACATACGTGCATGACATCGCCAGTTTAGGCTGTTCGTCATCTCCACCTTACTTCTCTCCGAAAAAGGAATGCAATAATAAACTAATTGTTGAATTACAAACTACGGGTGGTACTCCCAAAGCAGGCTATCTTGGAGTCATTCAAACAACTGATTTACAAGAAAATCAACGGGTCACTGCAGCCAAGCACTGGTAACCACGAATTGACTTATCAATATTAAGAGTCTCCTTTTAACCATCATTTGGTTATGCGTGGTTACTAGTAGGTACTTGTGGTTACCGGTGAAAAAACTGCATTTATCTGCATTAAATAATCATTATTCCAAGCTGAACTGAAAAAGGAAGGAAAAACTTTGTACAATAGCAATTAAAATGAGATACTATGTTATAAAAGTAACTTTTGGGCTCAGAAGGTACTTTTTTATCGGTTTAGCGACAGTTTACCAAGTGTAATGACATCATTTTTATGTCACTTACGTGTTTGAAGCATTCTGTTAACAGCATTCTGTTCAGCAGACAAAATTAAATAAGATCACTTGTTTTATCACACTTTTGAACATCATGTCACAAGTTTTCAATGTTTTATCAATAGTGAAGTGTTAAAAATAGAATTAATTAATTAACTGTTCTATATAACTGGTTTACCAATGGGAAGCCGTTGAAAATTTGCCTGTAAAAGTTGAAAAGCACTTAAACCATCGATTGATATAAAATTTTATGTGCTCAGTACAATGCAGTTATCAAAATGATATGCAAAGTTACGGTGACATCATTTTAAGGTCATCTATGATGGTAAACCATTGTATTGAGGTCAGACATAGAGAGTTTTTTGCCACAGAACGGTACAATTTCTGTTTTTTCGTCAAAATATGACAACTGAATAGAAAAAAACTTGCCATTGCATCATAGTGAGAATTAAGTTGAATGAAAGTGATAAAGACACTCTTTGAACGCTTTAAAAGTGAAAAAGTGGCGATAAACACCACCTTGAGGGCTAAATATGGATCAAATTATTAATGGGATAGACCAGGTTTCGTCTTTGCATCGATATTTTGGTGAGAAAAAAACACTTGCCACTTTTTCTTTAGTCACAAATCACTCTGAACCATGCATTTAGTTGCTTTTGTGAAAAGTAACTTGCTAGAGCTTGGATATATAATGGAAATAGCCACAATTTACATAAATAGACTCCAGACAAAGGACGCCAAAGTAGTTGAGACACTTTTAGGAAATGATGCTTTTCGATATTTAAGCACTTATTCAATTTTATTTGCATCTAGTGATAATTCTCTGATACCCCCAGAACCCCAATTTCATGTTGTATAGGCATTGTGGTCTGTGCAGTCTAAGAACTAGAAAAATGAACATTGTTTGGAGGGGAAGGGGGGGAATGTGTCCAAGACGCTTGAAAATTGAATTTTACCGCCAAGTGTCTCAACAATTTTGTCGCCCATTGTAGGTGAATGTATATTTTGTAGTACATAATGATTTAGAGGCCACGATAGGTTAAAATCATACTGTATTCCACTCTACTTTCTGCTGAATTGCAACACGACCCATTTATCTTACAACCGGTCACAGTGCTAACCAACTCAGGTAAATAATTTTTTACCTCCACTACATCCCCACAGATTGCCATTTGAAAGCTAGGTGAATGTAGATTCCACAGTACATAATGATTTAGAGGCCACGATAGGTGGCAGCCAAATCAAAGTGGGTATGTGCCACTCAACTTGGAAAATGGATCGTCTGTTAACAGTGACAATTTTGATGCCACTGACTTCAGGTTTTAATCTGCAGGTTATGTTAAAGTTAAAGCCCACTGGCATTGTTAAGAAATAGAGCACAAGGCAACAGTAAGACACTGTTGAAAACATTCATGAAGTTATCAGTCCAAGAGACCGAGTTATCCTCGTCCAAGAGACTGAGACAATTATAAAGAAGGTACCACTTCTTGTCCGATCACCAAAGCAAGTAATAATTCTAATTTTCATTCCTTTCATTTTTTTTGGTCTTTATTTTCCCAGCCAGTATCAGTGGTTTTTTCTCTCTTTGCTACCTTTTCTCATCTTAGAAATCAAAATAAATGCGTTCAGCGTAGAGTCACCATACCACAAGGACAGCACCATGTCTCGTCCGCCCAACAAAGCTAAGCCCTGTCTGGCTGGGTTCATACTTGGATGGGTGACCAAATAGGAATACCCTGTGTTGTAGTAACTTCTTTTTTTTCCTTCCCTTTCCAAGGCGATATTAAAGACTGCAGAACTCCCAGCCTTGTGTAATGTCATTTCTCCTATTTGTCAAATATTTGTTCCTCATTTTGTCATGTCGGTCTTTATGTGTATTCATTTACAATATCGTATAAATAAACAGCAGAACACGTCGTTCAAATTCTCCTCAATTCTTTTGACTGTTGATTGTCTAAAACATTTAATCACGGCTTGAATCATTTGAAAAAATTCATACAGCTCATCAATTTTGTAGCTTTCGATGTCTTCTTTTTTGGCAATTGAGTATGGTTAAGCCTGTATGAGCAGGCACCTTCGGGAAATGAGCTATTTATATAATTACAGGTAGTTTCCATTTATAAAAACGTATGTGCAAAATTTTTTATAATGCAGAGTGTTTCTGTTGTAAGATATTGAGTACTTGCATCAGAAATTCAAAGAATAACTAACTTGACACGGTGCAAGCGATTGTAAAATGGCCTTAAACGGTGGATGTTCGAAACCCGGGGGGAAACTCCAAGATGAAAAGGTCAGGGATTCTCATCATCTTGAGTACAAATCAAGGATTCTGGTATCACTTATGGTGTTGATGACGAAATGTCACCCTTTTTAGCTGTCAAAGTATTCTTTAGGGTGTACTCGAAGAAATAATAATTAAAAGAAATGCTCTCATTTAATTTGTTTTTAGGCTTGATTTCCGCTGATCTCTCAAGTATGCGACTCGGGTCTACAAGTGCGCATGGAATCCTTTCTTAAACAGTGGCTGGTAATCAATCGAACCTATTCCATTTTAAGTGATATCTTTTAGGGGTCTAATGGAGCTCAAACAACTCCCACATTAGTCACCTTTAGGAGTTAACTTCACATTTTCCAATGAGCATCCCTGACCTTTTCATATGGGAGTACCTCTGGGGTTTCAAATGTCTAACAGGGAGTGAAGGAGTGAAGGAGTGAAATCGCTTCACCACTACAACTTGTAAAATAAAACGCATGCCGTATTCACTCTACTTGCCGTCAAACTCCAATATGATCCATCTCTTTTTCAACTCCAAATGGCTAACCAACTCATGTAAATTATATCTCCACAGTTTTTAAGTTAAATATGCCATTTGAAAGCTAAATGAAAGCAGATTCTGCAGTATGTGAAGATTTAGAGGCCATATGATAAATAGCCAAAAACTCATGCCATTTTAAACCAAAATTACCATCAAATTGCAGCATGATCCATGAATCTTTCAAATATTATGTAATGTAAAATTACCCAAGTCGTTTTGCCCTAACTCAAAAAAGATAACAACAAACAACTTACAAATATTTCCTCCTTTTGACGTGAACTGGTAGATTGAAGTAACTGATGAACTAAACTGAAACTCTATGCAATCTTAGGAAACGAATCACGTGATGATCTACGAGTTAAATCTTAAATCAAGTGTAACACACGTAGGGGAAATGTTGCACACGTTTGAATCCTACATACCTACATAACTTAATTGAGTGATTCAAAAGGAAAAACTTGAGTAATATTTTGTCACTATGTCCATTCGAAATGGTCCATCACAATCAAGTCAATAAAGAAACAACTGTTCTCTGACATTTCAAGCAAACTTACTGCTTGAAGACATAGACTGTCAGCAGTCCCTCTTTTGCTCGAAAATCTGTGGGGGAAGAATGCAAAGAAGAACGCAACATAAGCGAGGGGTGGGTCATGAGCGTGGGAGTGTGATATTCGAAGCCGCAAGCCACCCACACTACTGACCATTTGCGGCTTCACTGCTCGCCACTCATATGTCATGCTCACAGTCACACTTGCTTTGCTTTCTTCATTTCGTTCTTTCCCACAGACTTCCAAGCAAAAGAGAGACTCTATTGAAGACATCAAGATCAAGAATGTTTAGCTGCTCTTGTGGGGTCTAGGAGCCTCTAGAAGAACGACCTTGTCAATGGGACATTCCAGGACCACGGACTTGGTTTTCCCCGTGACTCTCCTCACAAGCCCATCTCTCTTGTTTAGTTTTACTTCCAGGATGTGGCCAAGGGCCCACAAGTTTTCTACCACAAGTACAATGTCTCCAGTTTCAAAGTAACACCTTAAACATTGCAGTAATTGCCTTCTAACTTATAGCAATTCAACTCTCAGGTACTGACTTTTAATCAAAGCAGCTGTGAGCCACTGAACTTGGATAAAGATTTATGAAAAGTCTGAGAATGGAGTTTTTGTATTAATTAAATAACACGAGTCCATTCATAGCTTATGTCCAAACATAGTTGTTCGAAATTACATTGAGTTGTACAGTCTCCCGCTACTCCAGCTCCGTTGAGTTGGTTGAGAATGAAGGCATTGGCAAACATGTAAGAAGATCCCCAAATGCAAGAATGAGAAACATTTCCTTTACTCAAACAAGTTCAGCAACGACTTATTTGAAGGATAAGCTGGCTCGTACGACCTTCATGTGACTTTCAGGCATTTACTTGAGCCTGCTGTTCTAAAAACCCAATGTTCTGAAGAAACCAATAAAATGAATATGTTTAACCCATTGACTCCCGTGCTGCCCGTAACAGCCCGTGTGAAAAACCTCTCCAATTTCCTGTGCCGCCCGTAACCCCTAAAAATAAAGCACATGGGGACAATAGCCTTTCCTACCCTCCCTGAAGACTTTTTGGTTCTCTTATTGTTCTATTGCTCTTGGAGAAATAAACCAATCAGAATCGACTTACTGAGCATATTTTTAGAAGACTTTAGGGGTCCTAGACACACGGTTTTTCTTCTTAAAATTGTACGCTTGTAAAGTGCAGGTTATTATGGCACGCTGCGGGCTAAATGTACAAACTTCAGAGGTCTTGTTTTGATTCCTAACAAGGAGAAATTACTACTTTGGGATTTAAAATAGAAAAGAAAAATACAAATTAATGTTGAGGTGGCCTCAGAATGGAAGATCAAGGAGTACAGAATCCTCAAACCTTTCTGGTGAAGAATTTTTCCTTCCTTCAACCGCTGCATGACGATCAGTGCGCTTTCAAGTGAGTTTTGAACACAGATCACGGAGTTGAAGCAGCTTCCTGAACTTAAGAAACAAAAATGGTAATGTCTATTATTGCTTCAAAGTTGAATTCAACTTTTGGAACAATCGGTAAAGCGACGGCCGATAAAATGACTGCAAACGTGGTCAGGAGAAACTCAGAGATTTCACTTTAGCATGAAGAATTAATTTGAACATGCGGTTGTGCAATGAAGCACATCTGCGAAATTTTCAAAATTTTTTTGCCTTTAAATAGGTTTCTTCACCTCACCTTGAATGAAAATTTATTGTCATTGAACTTCCTTTTGCATTTCTTTCATTTAGTGCCCTGTTTTGGGGAATTTTAGGTTTTAAGAGTGAACAGTATTTTTGCACGCTAGCTCTGCATATTTAATTTACGGCGACCTCTGTGGTTTGTTTGATTAGTTTATTCGCTTCGTTCAAATATATTTTTTTGAGTCTTACTCAGCTATTAAAGAACTGCCAAGAAAAGAACTAAGTGGCTTCTAATTTAGCACAGTTAAAATACGATTGATCTCAAATTAGCTTGTTTTTGTCATCTTTTTGACTCACAACTCTTTCTTTCGCAGCGCTATAATATTTCGTCGTGCAGCAAAGAAATTATTTGTCTTCTTGCTTTCAAATTGGTTTTTACATGTGCCTTTTGCGTTTATTGTCCATTGCTTTCTCAAATGTTAGCCATTTTAGTACAAGAATGGAAATTCTGTTGTATTTGGTTTCAATTTGTTCTCCGAAGTCAATAATAGCTCATTTTCGCACATTCAATTTTCTCAGCTTCTGTCAGGCATTTTGTCACGTGGCAAAGAAATATGTAATTTCTTGTTTTCTTATCAGTTTTAAACATCAAGTTGACTTCTTTTTGTTGATATTTTTTAATATTTTGGCCCTTCATTTATTCCACTTAAAATAAATGAAGTCTTGAAGCCTAATCTTGTGTGCGTGGTTACTGTGCATATGTTGTATTTTTAGCGCTCGCGCTCGCTCTGAAATGTCCAAAAATCATCCGGGAATTTAGGGGTGGGTTACGTGTAAATCATTCAGGAGTCAGTGGGTTAACCGATCTTCTTTAGAGGCAGATGTGGCCCAGTGGAGTAGGTGATGGCCTGGAGTGCGAGAGGCTATGAGTTCAAATCCTACTGGACACTATATTTTTTACCTTTTTTACTTTTTTTGCATATTGAAGAATATGTTTATATATACAAAAAACATTCACTGAAACACAGCGATTGCCTTTCCAGTGTGTAACAAAAAAACATTTACCACAATACAGCATTTGCTTTCTGATGAAAAATCATTTGGAGCTTTTAATTATTTGAGAATTCATTCAGCTCATCAATCTATTTCCAACTTAAAAATATGCCAGCCTTATTTGAGCCCTAACTTATAACTAGTGTCAGATAGGATTGCGAAGGAGAAACGATGAAGATTTCCCTTACAATCAAATCGAGGAGGACGAACCTTGAAGTCTTTTTCTTACAAGACCCTTGCATTCGTATTTTAGTTTAAATGCGACTTGTGTCCTGGTGTTACATTCAGATCAATCATACAGGGCGCTACTTCCATTGAACAGCATTGAAATGGTTTAACAGTGAGACCTTTGGGCTAAATAACATAAGCTGTCGACCATGCAGAAACGATCAACAAATAAGAAACATTGCCACAGAAGCAAATCACTTAGTGAATAAATCTTGTTCGACTTGGTGCTGAGGAAGAGAAATTTTTTCTTCTTCTCGAAGAAAGATAAATGACATGAGGAAAAGTTGTTGATGTGTTTGTCTATGCCAATGTCCTAGGATATAAATCAAGAAAGTTCCTTGGTGTGACATTTTATCAACCCTTGAAACTGTGCTCTTGGCAGCGACGGAAGTATTTTGATGATGACAACACATTTGAATACCAAAAAAGTTTCATGTAGGTCATGAAGACTGTTGGTGAAGTCTTCCTTCAGTTGTTTGGGCTGGGACAATTTGCCTTTCAACTCCTCTTCAACGCTTTCTCTCAGAGTTAGAAGCAGATTTCTTCAACTTGTTGGATCTTGTAGCATTGACTTCGCAAAAGTTGGAAATACGTCAAGGTTTTGACAGAGTTGTGTGAAATTGATGGCACCTTCACATTTGATGAGTCGAATACTGCACTTTTCCAAACATCTGAATAGGTGCAGTTGATTGTCGCATTTCAATGTACGTAACTGGAGAGATTTAGAAAATGAATTGATCAAGAGGTTAAATGCTAAAAGATTTTTAAAACACATTTTAAAAAGTGAAGGATGTTTCGGTGCTATGTTATGCCATTATCAAGTTAAAAATTGAAAAAGTATAAGGTGTACTAAGAATATATAAAATATGAAACAATACATAAACTATTTGCGGGTCCTACGGGTATAATTACCAAGGTAAGAAACAAAAAAGAAAAATGTACTTAAGTGTCAAGTAAACAGTTTGGCCTGAATGGAGCTGGCTTGCATGTTAAGAGAAGGTTTGATGTCCTTTATGTACAACATTTCCTAGACTAAGCAATCAAACTTGCTGTTACATTTCCTCAGAACTTTAAAAAGGTGGTCAGTCTTTGTTCTGTTGTTGCCATGCTGTGTTTCAAGGTGTTTCCCGATGGCTGAATAATGGTGTTCACTTATGCACTGACGTAAGTGTCGGGCAGTGAACCGGACATAATAGCACAAATCACATTGAAATAAGTATACAACGCATTGCGTGTTGACGATCGGGGGCTTGTTTTCCTTGACACTCAGAGTTTGTGACAGTTTTCAGCTTGTAAAGACAGGCTTTACATTAACATCGATCTTGGCTCCCACAGAATAGATATCTTTGTGTACGCAGTCGGCTGATGGCTGATCTTTAAAGGCAATACTATGTAAACAGATGGGTCTGTTGAAGGCACGGTGTGTATTTCTTTAAATAATAGCATTTAAATAATGGCAATAATAGCATTAAACACAATAAAAATAAACGCTAAAGGTACAAATAAAGGTTAAAAGTGCAAATGTAGGAGGCATGAATTAACTCCTTGTCAAATTGAATAAAACAGTACTAGTTAAAGTTAGTTTTCTGAGAAAAATCCCTCTTAATCGTTTGACTCTCGCAAACCTACCAGTGGACAAATAGACAAAGAGACAAATGCTTTAAAGATGATAACATTGTGTGTTGGTACACTACTTTCAGTGGCATATAAATGTACTCAAAATCCAGTAAATACTTGCAATTGTTAAAGAGGATAATGATACTTTTAAGTAAATACTCAGTACAATAAGTAATACTTAGTGTTGATCAATGAAAACTCTACATGTTTAAATAAACAAAGGTTTGTGAAAATCAATTCAATTGAGTGCATAATTAAAGAGCAACATAATATTGAACACTCCAAAAGAGCTTTTTACTGTACAAGAGTATAGCAGGCTGATGACTCGAGGCAATGGTTCCTACAAAACTGAGATCTATACAATGTTAATGACCAGTAACAAGCTTTTGCATCAATATGATAAGACATTTCTCTATAGTTACCTTTAGAAATCTCATGACCACATGTGAAGTGTATTTTGGGAGATCAATTATCTGATAAGTAAGAGAAATAGTGTGTATAATGAATATCTTAACAGCAGAGACAAGATAATTTCATCTACTATTTAAATCCTACAGTACAGAAACAATATGCGTGCTATGTAAGTGACTGTAAAGGGAACCCATTACAAACAGAATTTCAAACTTTAAAGTTGTTTTCTGAGTTCACTTTCATTACCTAGCATGGTGTTTCAAAACTGTGTTTATTTATCAAGGGGTTCAACACATTTGCTGCACACTCTAGTTGATGTGAGTCTTTACGTGCGTGGAAGGGTTTGAGAAAAAAAGTTCTTTCCCAGGTTGATATATAAACTGCAATTAGTGAAAAATTATTCTTAAGTATGTAAAGATGTTGGAATCACAGAAAAAACTTTTGCAATGTTTCTGATTTGAAGGCTGCAAATGGGTAAATTCTGTGCTCAAGGCCCCCTGCCCATCAAGAGGTGCAAAGTTTCAAATTCTATAGTGACCTCTTAGGGCCTAAAATAGTTGTCGTCCTCGTCCTCGTCATCCTCCTCATCATCATCCTCATCATCATCCTCATCATCATCCTGATCCTCCTCATCCTCATCATCATGATAAGTTTAATTCCATCATCATCACAAGTTAATGAAATACAATGAAGTTACAAGAAAAAAAGAGATAAAATCATCATCAAAATCACCATCATCATCCATCCTGTTGACAACAAAGTTTTGTAATTACCACTATGCCATTGGGTGTGTAAGTAAGATAGTCTGTGACTTCGAAAGCTTTCAGAACAAAATACTTCAAGACTTACCCAAGTTCTTTTAATTGATTTTCCCCTTTCAAAGGTGAATTTTAATCAAAATAACTGCTTTTTAACAAGTGATAGTGTAGTTAGAGGGAAGAAAGAATTCACTCACTCAGTCAGTCAGCCAATGGATCCTGAACATTTTAGGTGGTTACTCCACTGACCAGGGTAATTCGCGAGAAGAGTGACATTTGCTAACTGTTGCTGAACACTTAGTTTTTGTAAACTTTCCTTTCCAATTGGAGCAGATGTAATTCTCTGAGATTTGCCTTAAATGATCATTGCAACTGAAAATGAAGGAACTTTTCAGGCCTTTTCTATACCCTCAAAACTGACAACTTTAAATCTCTTGTTAAGAAATGCAAACATGTCTTGCCAGAAAAACCCCTCTTTGCCTAAGCATTTTGTGACTGTTCCAACTACTGTAATTTGCGACCTGAAATTTAAACCTTATCATGTATAGGCAATCACTGACATATTGGTGGCACACTAATGTTTTAATTACATCTCTCCAACAACTATCTCCAAGTGTTATTTAGAAACTACAACAAACTGGACAGGGGGTTTGAGCACATTATGTTAGCAACACTGCATGAGGAAATGGTAGTTGTATTCAAACCACTTATGACAGTGATCTCAGTTTCCAGTACTCTTCAATTCATAAAAAAATAGTGTGATACCAACATCTTCTAGATCTACCTAAAGGAATTTCACTTGGTAACATATAAAGCAAATTATACTAATAACATTTATGTAAGAATTTTTTAAGGAAAACGACCAATTTTTTAAGTTTGCAAGACATGTTTCGACAGAGCTTCTGTCATCTTCAGTTGAATGAATGATTACAAAGCAGGTTGAATAATAAGTAGGCAAAAATGCTAATTAAGACAAATAGTAACAACAAGAACGTGAAAAGGTGTAAGTTAAAAGGATAATTTTAGATTTACATGGTGTAATTGCTGATTGAGGGAAGGTA
>Ga0126339_10003104_pt1 | contig 12018 bp, 8 predicted proteins | sample OrbTmetagenome_2_FD_92532 | JGI IMG/M metagenome (GOLD analysis project Ga0126339, IMG submission 92532) | Coral microbial communities from Petempiche,Puerto Morelos, Mexico - Orbicella T R C metagenome | ecosystem: Host-associated > Invertebrates > Cnidaria > Coral | place: Petempiche,Puerto...
GCGATTCACTCGAAGTAACGACGGATAAGACGGATAAAGACGCGGACGATTGATGGAATTATGTACAAGCAAACAGGAGCGTCTTATTGGAGTGTTAGTCGAATTAAAGTCAGTAAACTAGAGTGAATCTTGCCTATTGAAACCGAGGGAATTGGAAATTGGCCCTTACACACCTTACGAAAACATTTCTTTTGATGGCAACAGGTCAAGACAGAGAGAAATCCAAACTGACTGTCGCGTCTACAGCAGAGAATGCATCAGATAGCGACAGGAACTCCAAGAGTGCTGCAGCAAAGCTCGCGGCAAAAGTGGAGCGATTTAAGCAAAGTCGGAAGTCGCATTCAGAGACCAGAATTGTTGGTGGTGTTGCTATCAATACCACTGTGGACAAGGATGTTCCTTTGAGCGTGCAGTCGAGTTCTGTTTCGGTTAAATCTGAGCCAGAGTTGGACAATATCAAGAATAAGGTACATGATTGCAGATTTTGTTCTGTTCTTAAGATGCATAGAGCGGTTTTCAATTGAGTGTCGTAAAACCAAAACTAAAGTTATCACTCTAGCAAATCACAAAGGACACAGACAATAAAGTGAACCAATCAAAACTCGAACTAATTACATGTAGCTGACGTAAAGCGCGGGAAAACGAGTACGAACGAATCACAATCCTCCATAGGAAAAAAGATGGCGAGTGGTACATTTACCCATAATTCTTAGCGCACAAAAACCTTAACAACGTTCATAGAAACGTACAGAAACGTTATAAGATCTTCAAACCTAGGCTACTTAATGTCCTCAGCACAGGGAAAAATATTGTAAAAATTTGGCTTTCTTTGTGCCTTATAGGCTGCTATAGGTTCACAAGCCATTGTGGCAAAATGTACAGTCGCCATCTTTTTTCCTACGGTGGATTGTTTTTGGTTTTACTTCTAATTGGATGAAAAAGTGGCGCGAGTTTTTTTTAAGCCAATCGTGAAGCGTAGTTGATGCACAACCAAGTACTTTTCGACAGTCAAATGAATCTCCCTAAACCAGGTTTACATGTACGTACCCATCCCCACATACTGCACTTAAGGTTGTACAAGAGGCATCTAGTAAATGTCTTGGGCACCTCCTGTGCTCACTGACTGTTAGACGCAATCAAATAAGGCAGTTCGTGGTGTTGCATTTATTGCAGGATGCTGGCTCTGAATCTACTCAAGCAGTTGATCCAGATTCTAAAGGGTCACTGAGCCTTTCTAAAGTGTTCCCTCGGCCAGCCAGTAGCCCTGCCACTTCAAAACACAAGCGATCGTCTTCAGATGGAATGATTATCGATGAGAAGACCAGGACGACCTCAGATTCCGGCGTGGAGTTAACTCCTGTGGAGAAATTTAACAGTTCTAGTGAAGGATCCGGGAGTACAGCGAATGGTTCAAGGAAGGCTTCATTAGAGTGAGTAACAAACCTTGGGTAACAATAACAACACACGTTTATTTGTCTTTTAAACGTATTCAGACGTCCTTTGCAAGCAACATTCCACCCAGAATAACTATAAGAAGCTAATCTAGCTTGGTGGCTGATATGAGAAATAAAAGTAATGGTCGATGTAGTTAGCAACTAACGCACATCCGAACATGGACGCGCACACACGCAAAAAATAAATACTATAACAATCACGCTACTTTTCAAATATTTTCCCTTCGGCCTAGCTTCCACTCAGTCAATAAGCACATTTGTATTTCACTCCTTAAAGGAGCTCAAGCCACGGTATTTTGAGTTATTTTGGCCGCGTACAGAATTACCTTTAAATTGAAGAAAACCTGAAAATAGTAGTTTACTACGATGAAAAAACACCAAAAAATAAATAATACATCGTGAAGGAACAAAGATGGTCAAGGATGGAGAAGACTTACTCGGATTACAAAAGGCGAACTTGAAAAATTTAGGCTAAATGTTTCAAAATACGCAAACCGGCTAGGCTTGTTCTTATTGGTCGGAAACCATTTCCCTCCGGCGTACTTGCGCTTTCATATTGAAATCATTTTCTTCGTGTAACCATGATAAAAAAAGACGGAAAATATTTCTTGAGAAAAAGATAATTTATTTCGTATTGCTCCTATGACCACAATTCCAGCAGGACTCTTCAATGAATAGTGAATGCGTGACATTAACCTTTTGATGCTGTTTGTTATTTTTTATGTTCCAGGGTTCGAACTCAAAAGAAAAGTACTGGGTGAGTAAACCTACTACTCCCGCAATCATGAAATGCAAACGTTTTTATGAAAGAAAACTGTAAAGCTCATCTGCTAGTTATTGCACTCTTTGAATACTCTGTGTCATTTTGAAATTTTGTATTTTATCGTTATTTTTTGTCAAACATAACTGCAAACTACAGACTTGGAAAAAAGACGTTCAGTTGATATCTAAGAATAGGTGGAGAATATGTGGAGAACTATTTTAAAATTATACAGTACAAAGTTGCACAAAAACCCTAAACCGTATGGGGCCCTATTGATATATTTTAATTTGTTTGTTGTTAAATGTACTTATTTTGGGCGTTCCTCGCAGTCTAACAGCTGGAAATGGGCCAGGGTAACTCTTTTGTTTTGTATTAACGACAAGTGCTCTTGTTTTAGAACCACCTCACCCCAGGCTCCTCGCTCTCCAAGAGTCGGTGAACGGCATGGCACCCTCAATAAATCCGTGGATCGTTACGCCGAGTACAGGTGAGTGGAAATTGAGCCAATCAGTGTTAACAGTGTAACTGACAAGAGGTACGAGCAAAACTACTGTTTCGGCTCTAGCAGGAGAACGCGCGCAAAGTAGGTAACCCATGCGTTGAGGTTTGCAGTTATTGGTGGAGCAAAGTGTACGAATTTCGTAAACCAATCGTGATGTTTGCTCTTAACTCCGTTCTTTACCTTTGAGGCGCCTCTATCGAGCCCATCTTGTGTTGCTAACTAACCTGAACAGCTCCCCATTACATCTCGAACTCCAGTTGTGTTACTTACTTTTCGATCGTTTCCCCCAAGGGTGATTGAAAAAAGGAAGCTGTTCGAAATGGTGGTAATCGATAAAATACTTGAAAAATTACCTTATACCCAGCGTGTATGAGGAAAGAGTAGTTTAATCCAATGTGACAAATGTTATTCTGCAGGAGACCCGTGGGTAGGGCGCGGTACGGTCAAGGACCATCTCGGAAAGGAGGGTAAGCCAACAAAATTCCTGACTTTTGACACTGTCATTTTTACACCTGGATGGTTTATTTCCTGTTTAACTCTTAAGCGCTCTCGGACCATCAGATGATAGAATGAGAAATGACAAAAAAATCGTCCTTTATAAGAAATAATGTGCGCTGAGATTAGGTAAAGTCAGAAAGGTATACGACAATCTGTTCTCGACAACCCAGACTTGACTTTCCCTCCCCCCGATCTAAGTTCCGCGGTAATTTACATTACACCTGCAGTGTGTTGAAGTTTTCCAGTGAGCTTTTAACGTCAGTAACAATGACTAAAATAAATTCCTGTTTTCTATTTTCGTGTTCAAAAGTTATTCGGTTTCCGAGTGTAACGTGCGTGTTTTGTCTTAAAGTTTTACCGAAATTTGAATCTTCAACTGTATTCTTCATTTGGAATAATAGAGTCAATTAAACTAGGAACATTCTCCAATTGTTTCAAAATGTTACTTTAATGAAACGAAAGGAAAACAATACGAGTTACGTAATGGTTGTATTTGTTATCGTTTCGGCCTCGAATGAGGATACTTTAATTTGCAATAAGACTCTGTCTCTGCTGTTATTTTGATCCATCAAATTGACATATGTTCGATCCCTTGGTCTTCTCTTAATGGAAAGTATTTTCAAGTACTGTTACCAGCGTTTGAAGTCATAGTTGTGTGTGATATATTTTTTTGTCTTTCGTCGAGTTTGCATTTCTACAATTGTACATGTACCGGCAGTGTTTGATTAGCTTTCAAAGTACTTTTGTTGCGAAGCAACCGGCGAACTATTTTCATTTGTATTCACTCATGTCAGGTTAAGCTTATTTATGAATCACAAAAGACAAGATGATCATATTGTATAAGACATTGATGTGAATTTATTCATCGCAAAAGAAAAAGATAAAAGCAGGCATGATATAATATCGATTTCAATTTATTCACCGGTAGAGAAATAATTGGAAGAAAAACAGCTCGCAATGCTGAAACGCAAAAAGATCAATTTGAATTGATTCAGCGAGAACACGACACCATGATGTGGTACTTCCTACTAATGGATCGACGCCAGAAAGTGCCTTCTTAATGGCGAGTTGAAGGTTGTTTTGACATTAGCATAATTTTATATTTAGGCTATTTTTTATGTTTTTTCCATCTTCAGCTTATTGCTATGCTAAGTGTTCTTCTTTTTCGTCTCGCTAATAGAGCTGGTCGTTCAATCGACGACAAGAAAATGGCAGCAAGTGATTCTCGTTCGACTCACACTCGGCGCGAACAGGTATGTATAATTAATCTTCCTTCTCTTTGAGTTAAAAATTGATCTTTTCTTACAAAATGAAAATTTTTCACAGAGGGCTGATTTTCATATAATTTGAATTGTCGCTTTTGAGAATGTGCGCATTTTAAATGTCGCATTTTTTACTCTAAAGAAACAAAACTGCGAAGAAGCCTTAATGTAGTATGTTCTTTTTAGTGACGTCTTCGCGGCGTTGTTGGTTAATTCTTGGCGAATTAAGACATTGTGTGCATCCTTATTTCATATTTTTTTCCTAAAATTATATTACTCTCATAACTAACGATGTGCCAAATAATCCATGAACTCATTCACACGTGTGTCTCCGTGTAAATGCTTATCAGTTTGTCTTTCAAGCCCGAGTCATTAATAAAAATAAAGAGCCTTTTTCGCTTCTTTATCGTTGGCGCGAGTATAATTGATGACCGAAAGAGTCATTTTCTTCAATTGAGAATTTCGATTCCGTTTAAGTTGTAGTTTATTGCTACTTGTGCATGACACTCCAGCGGAGCTGTAGCGAGTTAAAAATTATGACTGAGGTAGTGTTATTTTTTTGTTTGTTTGTTTGTTTTTATTTATTTTCTAGCAGTTCTTTACTTTCCCCCCTTCAAATAAAAAACCAACAAAAAATTAAAAAAAGAAGTGGCTGAGGCCAGTGCCTGGGTTTGCCTGTTACTATAGCTATGGCGCTGTCCTGTCGAATGGCTCCCGCCTACACACGACTGGCTTTCTGAGCGTACACTGGAGATCATTCACCCAATACGCTTGTCCTTTATATGAGTAATGTTTACACGTAATGAAGAAATTTTTGTACCCTTTGGCGAAAAATCAGGCGTGTTTGGTCGAGGTAAAATATTTGTCGAGGCCTAACATGACTGACATTTCTCCGATGCATATGCCACAAATTGAGCAATTACTTGTATACCATTCCTAAATTAAATGTGATGTTTTTAAGGCGGAAATGCCGAATTTATTTCACTGAGCCATAATATGTCAAACATATCTCGTCGATATGATGTTTCTATCTTAATTGACGTCTTAATTATCTTGCATTTAATGTTTCTCGTTCATACCTCATAAATTTGTCGAAAAGCCGTCGAATTTTTATCGGTCGTAAATTGCCCTGAAGGCGGTTGTTGAGTGAGAGGCGTTTTCGCGCGAATATTGGTCGAGTTTTTCTTGCTAAAAATCACACGAATTACTCTTCTTCTGCGACGTATTATTTCCTGTTTTGACTTTAACTGTAATTTTACTTAATTTTATTGTGGGAAAATTCCCTTTGAATTATTCCCCTTGTTTGATCTGAGCAGGTTGTCTTAGAAGAATTACGCCGTGAATCTGCTGAAAGACAAAGAACTTTGCAAGAAGAAATTGAAAGACTTAAGAATGAAAAGGAGGAGGTAACTATGGACTATAGCCCGTGTAAAATCTAAATTGCCATTATTAATCAGACTTAAAAGTTACAACTGTCAGATTTTTCTTAAATTCGACATAAAAGAAACATTAGCTTCCAGGTTGTGAGCATAGAGAAAATTACAGCCAAGAGGAATTGCCTTCTTAATCTTCTTGTTCTCCATGTAATACTCTAAAATAGTGCAGTAGAACTTGCGTGTCATTTTCATGTAAGTTAAAAGCGTTTTTAAAGGTGTTAGTATTATATGACTGAGAAAATTACTTCATTGCGTTTGGCTGAGAACAGGGAAATTCGTTATTAATTTTTAATGTGCTCTTTATACAAATTAATATACGCGCGTTTGTAATTCTGTCAGTCACATAAGAACGAGTAATCTTATGAAAGCTCGAACAATTGAGGATTTGCATCACTAGCGATATTTGAAAATTCTTTCAAATTTTGAGGGAATATCTAAATATCACTCGTGCTGTGAATCCTTTTTGAATTGGCATTCATACGATTCTCTATAGACAGTGCATTTTGTTTTCTGGTTTAGAACGAGCGACGGCTACAGCAGCTACACCAAGAGGAACTAGAACTGGCGGAGAAAGCCTTGGGCGAGCGTGAAAAGGAGGCTAAGGTTAGTACCTAGTCTGTCTCTCTCTCTGGAATGTTTCTTGGATTTAGGGTCACGAAAGTTACTTTGTTTCACAAGGAAATGTCTCGCGCTATTTATCGCGAAAACATTTATAGCATACATACATACATACCTACATACATACATACATTTTATTTGTTATCAAATTAAAATTACAATTGTAACATGCCCGCGGATAGCTGAGCTAATCTAGGCGGGTCATAACAACGACTGAGAAAAGTAATTTTGTTGGATTTCAGGAAAGAGAGGAGAAATTATCCCACGAAGTTCTTACTTTAAAAATGGAATTATCCAAGGTGAGCGAGATAGATTTTGTAACAATTCTGGCATTGTTCACTGGATTTCAAGAATAACACAATTGAAATTTGACATTGGAAACGAATCAGTCAAGGCTGGGGAGACTGAACGAATCTTTCAAACTTGCTTTGTATAATAGTTTGCTTATTCGATGCTGTACTTTTGGACTTCCACTCCTTACACAAGCAAAATAATGTTTGCGTAGAAGGGTAGTGTTTGGATTTTGCTGTAAATGAATTCTACTTGGTGACAATCGAATTTCTCCGTGGTGATAAAGTTACATTGACATTGAGATAAGTCATGAGGATAGTGAAAATGGTGGCTTAAGGGATACTGCCTTGATGTGGCACTAAATTCCAAGAACTGACAATGAAACAAAAGAATCCAGAACACTCAACAAGGGAAATTCATAAGGTTGGGTTTGGGGACCTAATGGATAAAGTTAGTAACCTACTGGTAACTGATAGACTCGTAAAACTGTTATCCTTAATGGAAAAAAGAAAAAAAAGCAATGATACAAGGGGGTAAATGCATTGGAAAAGTCGCAGCAAACCTTGGATTGTTTCAACCTCTCGGAAGCCTGCTCAGAAAAGAAATATATATTACTGAAAATATCAGTCACACATTACCTTAAGGTTAATTTGTTTTTCTTCTAGCAATGTGATAAACTGCAAGACAACTTCAACGTGGTTTTATCACTACAAGAGCAATTGGCTCGTATGCAGCAGGTAGGTTCGCTTTCCCTCCCCTTCCCCCTGATGTGTTGGAAAGTAAAGGAAGAAGGTGACAGTAGTCAGTAGTGGCATTTTGACATACATGTAGTGACTGTATTTACTCTTATTGTTATAGGAGCAATTGAGACAGCAAGCTAAAGAAAAGGTTAGTCTTTACCAATCTTACACCTGTCACGCGACGTTTCTATAAGCCCTTTTTGGTCGTCACGCATTGCATGTCTCCGTTTTCAAGTGTACTTCTGTGTTTTTCTGTTCTTGGAGTTTTTACGTTGTGGATGTCTCCGCTCTTGGAGTGATTACGCGTTGCTTCTACCCACCAACACATCTAAGAACGCTTTCCTCGCTCGTACGTACCCTTCTGCCCTCCTGATTGTTATTGTTTCTCATAACACTCCTTCTTTCTGGTTTTCAGCGACAGAACTCCGCACGGCAGAAAAGCACCGCCAAAAGTTCCGTATGTAGTGTGATGTGAAGTGTCCCAATCAGTGATGGTGCACCGATAACATGACCAGTTCCTTTAACGTGGTTGATTAATGCAGGATTGAGGTTTCCGCTGATTATGCCAAGCTGAAAAAAAGCAAAAGAAATATATTAACTCTATATCTTAAGCTAATATGTGCAGTTTTTATCCCTGTAATTTAAACTTGGTCGGCCTCCCTTCAGTTGGAACTTTAGGCTGCTGGTCGTCTCGCCCCAGCCCCCTTTGGTCCGTATCGCCCCTTTGTGGTAATTGTCAGGGATAAACACTCATCTGACCCTAAGAGAAGAGGTCGGCTGTCACCGGTCCATTGGAACAGTAGTTGCAGTGATAGATGTCTCATCTCCGTTGCTAAAAGTGTAACGTGGAAATGCCATACCCATCGCTCTCGGCATTCACCTCAGTACAATTTATGCGACCGTTGTCAGAAAATTTCCGAACATTCACGATTAAATAGCGGCACTACTTACGCTGAAAATGTATATTTTACCTTAGTAATTTAAGGCAAATGCAATTTTGATAAAGCTTTAAGCAACTTTCATTGTTGTAAAAATTAAATTATTCATCTCGCTTGTGCAAGGTGGCAAGCGAAAATTATAAAATTTGCAAATATATTGAAAATGTTTTAGACGTTTTATACGTGGTATCATATACAACGTGACGTTTGTATTCAAAATCCCTTGCAATTCATTAAGTGTTGTTTTAGGTTTTTCCTCAAAGATTTTATTTGAAAATGACAGCAGATAAGAGAGAACTATTCTTGTCAAACTGTTGTCGAGAAAATAATTTATTGTTGGAAGGAATTGCTTCAATTCAGCGTAAATTCTACTCTATTAAAAATGAAATGAGGAACAAATGTGGTTTTTTCACTGCAGGACAGTGAAACAATCGAAGATTCGTTTCTTGCAAAGGAAAGAAAAGAGGTTTGAAATTGTTTAAGATTTTTTTTTTTTTCAAAACTGTTTAGTTCGGTTTGTGCTAAAGTCACTCAGAACATTAGTTGTTGCTTTGTCATTTTGCTTTAAAAGCTTTTATTTAACAGCGCTTTTCTTAAGAAATATATTATCACAAACGTAAATTCGCTTTGTTCGTCCCGTTAATATATGCGTCATCGTTATACACTCGAGGAAGTTTGGGAGAACTCGAACCAGTATTTCTCGTTCACCCAAACTTCCACTCGTGTTTCTATTAACTCGATAGAAACACGGTACATGTTTTCTATTTCTTAACTGCAGCTCGCTCTTTGTGGTTCTACGTTAAATTTTGAAATATGTAAAACTTTGTAAGTTGGATAGGAAAATTTAACTCCCTAGTTCAATATGTTTCGTGCGTCAAGAATAATTTAACGCGCTTGAGTTGAACAAACAAGTTTCACCGAGCTATAGCAGGAAACAAATTGTAGGTGATTAAAGGGTAACAATCTTTTGCTCTGTCTTTTACTTGGTATTTCATACAGTCTTTCCTGCTCAGAGATAAAGCAGTTGGAGAGTCTTAGCTTCCTGATATATTAGCTAGCAAACTACATACTGTTACTGTATTTTATCGAAAAGGCCGTCCGAAAATGCCTTCGTCCACTTGTACGGTGTTCCACACATGATGTTTGTCACACTGCACAACTTCAATAGTGTCTATTTTCATTGTACCCTTTAGCGATAATCACGAGAAATTAAAAAACGTACTTTAATTTTCTAACACGTTCTCTTCACTAAAAGAGTATTTTTTGAATGTATGTGTGTATTATTGCTATAAAATAAATTTTCTGTCTGTGTGTAATCTGAACTTGTATGGTCCTTGTATTTGGTCTTCACTTGGTCGCGAACTTGTGTCCAATCTGAGTAACGCCGTACTTCACATGAGCCGAACCTAATGACAGTCGACACAAATAATTAAGAACGCCTGTTTGAGTCAAACGTCGAACTTTTGTCGAACCGAACTGCTACACCAAACAAATAACAAAAGCGGTCTAGTTGGTCAGGGGGTTTTCAAGGTAAGGGCAAAATGGCGCCTTTAGACCTTTTCTTATGCGTTTGATTCGACTCATGTGAAGATCGATGTTTGACCCAAAGTCGGTCTTACGGGCGTTATTCACGGCTGGCCAGGCGTGAAGAACACCTCAGCCACTCCAAATAAAATCAGTCGAACTTAATTGGGTCAAACGCCGAACTTCACATGAGTCTAATTGGTTGAATTGGGTTCGGCTCATGTGAAGTACGGCGTTTGACCTGGGGTCCGTTTCTCGATAGCCTCGGAGACTTTTCGGGCCCGCAAAGCAATTCTTAATTAATCCGTATCTTATGAAGAGAACCTCTCCCTATATTACGAATATGTGAATAAAACAGCTCTGTAATCAAAAGGTTTGAGATTTTGCTACGGCTTTCCGGGTGCCAAAACTTTTCAGGACCTTCGAGAAACGGGGGGCCCTGGGCTTTAGAGAGTTACGATGCGATGCCGAGGACGTGTATTAAAAAATGAATTTATATTTTTCCTACGAATCTCGCGGTACTCTAAAGTCATTTAGTTTGTTTCTCTTTGTCAAAACTATCATAAACTCGAAACTGATTATGGAACACAGCGTGAAATGTAAGAATTATCCGTCGTGGTTCATGTTCTCCACACAACGCAAAATTTGATCATTTCACGTTGTTATTTTACATAGGACGGCAAAGAAATGTACCAAGAATTATTACGCACGTGCGCAGCCACTGTATTGCTCATCAATCCTTTAGCTTAGCGACGTTGCCGTTGTGGTTTTATTTCTTAGGCTTCGTCCACTCTACGCCGGAGGAATTTAAAAACGCAACCTGATCATCGGTCATTTTGGATTTGTGTTTGAACAAAAACTCTGGCAAGGAAATCACGTGATTATCGCGAGCTCCATTTTCAAAATGTTTTCTGTCCACACAAAAACGAAGCTGGCCTTTTAAAATTCCTTCGGTTTGAAGAGCGTTATCGAAAAGCTCCGTTTTCGTGACGGATTAGTGTGGACGGAAGGCCTAACCAGAGAAATAAACCTCCGTTTCCAAATTCCTAGCTCCGGTGTAGTGTCGAGGGAGACTAAAGCTCCCAAATAAACGTGTTTCGGCGCGCTTCATGATCCGCGTGTGCGGAGATTCCATATTGATGGCGTAAGCCCACAGTGATTCCTAAAGTCTCTGATTGACTGTTTCCAATTCGCGCGCACATCACCAAGCAGCAGTCAATCAGAGACCAATCAAGGATCTCTATGGTGCTGCGTCATGGGTGTTCCATTTCTCGAGCGATGATGAATCGTGCACTGCAGGTGAGAGTCTCGAAGAATGTACGCTCAACAGCAAAACGTGTGTGAATACATGGAACTAAATGTGCAAGGCGTTGAAATGCTCATGACTTAGCCCCTTTATAGCAATACTCATTTTTGCTCCTCAGTTCACCTACCTGTAGATCATATATATGTGTATTTTGACCGTTTAGCAAATTTTCCAAACAGGACAAAATTACATCTACCATAGATGGTTTGCTTATAACATGAAGGTGAGAGAATGAGATCGCACAGGTAGTGCCGCTAATGGCAACCCCTATGAGGAACCAATACAAAGTGATAAATCCCTCCACTCCACCTTTTTTCCTAAGTTGAAAAACCGGCAAAAAACTGAAAAAAAATGGAGATGTTTGGGATGACATGGATCCCCCAAAACCCTATGTAATGCTAATAGTTGAATTTGAAACGTAACTGGTGGAGTTCTCGCCTGAGTTCGTTTCGGTGCAGTGTTGGACGCGAGCCGTGAGGCCTGGGGAGGTTTTCGAGAGCGGCGAAGCCGCGAAAGATCGCAGATTAATTACTCCCAATCTGACCTCCGCCTCGTTCTCCAGAAGATAGATAGATAGATAGATAGATAGATAGATAGATAGATAGATAGATAGATAGATAGATAGATAGATAGATAGATAGATAGATAGATAGATAGATAGAAACTTTATTAAGAATGTCATCAAC
>Ga0126339_10003105_pt1 | contig 12014 bp, 3 predicted proteins | sample OrbTmetagenome_2_FD_92532 | JGI IMG/M metagenome (GOLD analysis project Ga0126339, IMG submission 92532) | Coral microbial communities from Petempiche,Puerto Morelos, Mexico - Orbicella T R C metagenome | ecosystem: Host-associated > Invertebrates > Cnidaria > Coral | place: Petempiche,Puerto...
GAAGTTTGGAGAGCACAGGAGAAGCGTGAGCAACTTTAGCTTCCTGAGTGCTCTCCAAACTTCCCGAGTGCATCCATAACTCGATATACGCACATCTAAAAGCATGAACCAATTCTTGTACATACCATGATGTCTCAGCCAATGAAAACTCTCGAATTGCATTATCCAGTGATGTTAATTTAATCGTCATATTCATTACACCGAAATTGTCAACATAACAAATTATAGCGACGACGTGGGCAGTCAAGACACCCTTGTATTGTAATCACTAGAAACGAGATCGGAGAATGATTTTTTTTTTCCAATGGGTGGGATTAGTGGTAGATTTTGAAATTATTAGAGATACGTAAGAAGAGAACACGTCAACCACGGGATTGTAAAGAATTTCCTTGAGAGTGTGAAGATGGCAGGTGTTAAATAATTGTTAGATCTTTGATGTTTCGCTCTTGCCGTTCACAGAATGATTTGAAATAACTTTAGAAATTAAACATTTATTCCCTGTGGGTTTGTGTTCATTTGCTGTCATACAATGAGCTCTTGCTAGCCTACATGTAGTAAAACATCTTTATCTCGTCTTATCAAGTACAAAACCAAAATGAATCGTGACTTTCACCATTCCATCAATTTTCTTCATTTGCCATGCCACGTGGGGAAAAAATAAACTGTCATGGAACCTTCAAAATTAATGTTTCCAGTTGTTTCTCAAGCAACTCATAACCAACACTGGTGACACTTAAAAAAAATCGTTGACTACAGTTCAATGAAAAAAAAAAAGTCGTTGTAAATGGGATGCAGACATAAAACCCAAACTTGTGTACTCGTGTCTGCTTACGCCATCGCAGCGATCTCACTACATCGTAGTGGACCATAGTGAGATACGTAAAGTGGATCATGAAATGAGTCGAATTCATCATCGAATATTGAGCTTAACTATTTCGGTACAAAACTTAAAATATTAAATCCTCTTCTTGATTTGAGACATTCCTTTAAGTCTTCGCGGTGAGGATGAAATATCGTCTGGTGGTTGATTTCCTGTAATTTGTCTTCGTGGCAATGTTGACATTGTAGGCAAAAACGAGTTAAATGGAACTAGTGATTTTGACATGTATAAAAATTAATGTTATTTATATTTGCTCTGTAGTATTGGACTATTAAGTGGAACCAGCTTGTGTGGTTTTCAAAGTCTGATAAATCGTTTTTCATTGATAGATAGATAGATAGATAGCAATCTTGGATCAAACATGATAGGCACATTTGAATTTCCTCCGCTCCTGATTGGTTCACGCTACTGATTCTGCGGAAGTATTTATCAATACCTGTGTTATAAATAAGAACAGAATTTTTTTAACAAACAAAAGTCCTTTCAATAGGAGTCGTGTCGTTACCGAGCTGATAACTGCTATCGAGAGAAGATAACATGGAGAAGTTTGCTCTTATCTTCATCGCAACAACTCTAATTCTCTCGAATTTTACTAATGCGAGAAGTCGTTGGACAAGAGATGTTCAACCCCCGAAAAGTTTCCTTTGGAAAGTTTCTACCTTTCACAGACCGTGGTATTCGGGACGAAGAGAAGCCGAATTCCCCAAGAAGGTATTTGAAAATGCGCCCTAAACTTTTCGCGTCATAGAAATCGCAGTAACAAAGTGATGCCACAACTCTAAACTTTCTTCAGTTAGTTTCCAGTGTTAAATTAACATAAAACAATAGACAGGCTTTGGTTTGAAGTCGCCAGCTAACAATATAAGTTTTAAAAGTCTTTTCCAAGAGTTTTTCTTTTGTAACGTCAGCATCCTGTACTTTATGTGGAGTGGTACATGCAGATAAGTCCATTCTGACCCTCGACAAACTTGACACAAAAACACAGCACTATCTAGCATAAATTAGTGGTACGAGAGAACTTTAGAATAACATACAAAAGAAGCTTGATATCCTGCGGAGATTAGCGTCGTGACAGGAAAAAAAATGAAGCAAAATGTGAATGAATTGATCTGATCAAGCGGGATTAACATTGTATAATTGTGACAGTTTACGAACAATCAAGAGCACTAGTTACTGGAAATTTTTCCACTTACGATATAAAAGAGTTTTATCTTCCTTTCAACAACAAGAAAGCGAATAAGGGTTATACTTTGTGTTCAAAATAAGGCCTTTGAACATGATAACAACTTCATCTGGATTTTTTTTTCAAGGGGAAGATATATATCATATTAAGGCCTATTAGTATTTTTAGTGTTCAGTGGGTGGTATTTCTGGGCATGATAAATGAAAAATGTTGTCAGGAGGCGCATTAGTCCAGTTTTAACACAGAACGTGTCCGGTTCAAAGGGGAACGAGTAACCAATGTTTTGCCAATTATCAGACCGGTTAAATCAATTCTCCTTTGTTTAAAGCCTTTGGTATTGATATAGCATGGACGTAGGGTTTCTCATTTGTGCCCAATAGGTAGATAAGTTTAAACTGCAAAGCTAAACATTGCGTTTACAGAAATGATTGTTTGACCTTTTTTAATGAATTATCGATGATTCTTGGCGTGGTACAATAGTTTTCGTTTGAATTACAAGAAATTATCAGTAATTAATCGGAGTCTTTACCGGTGCAATTAAACCCACTAGACATGGTGTTCTCCGGTCTTCCGATTGCGTCTGCCATTAACAGGTTATAAATCAGTTTGTGCGGAAGAGAGGAGAGTCAATTCAAATTGAGCGAGGGAGCAAAGATTTTATTTACCAGCCAAAGCTGTCAAATCAGTTTAAAAGAAAGTGCACGTCGGACGAAGCATTCGACTTGAAACTGTCCACTCGGCCGGTTTTCAAGACTGTCCAGGGAGGCAAGCCGTAAATTTACTACGAATAATGATAATTAAAAACACGAAACACAAAATTGACAAAGAAGGAAAAACACCTGTAAAATACCTTATTCTGTAACGCCGCGGCGTGATATGTTGGTTTGGGTATCGATCCTCCTTCCTTGTACTATAAATTTTTGTGAAATTAAATTTGAAAACAAAATTGCGTTGACGAACGAAGAGCTAAGCTGATTTTCGGAAAGAACGCTTCGGCAAATGATAGGTCCGTTTGATTCAGTTTTCTTTTTCTTTGTCTTTATGCAGGTTTAGTTAAACAATGTAAAAAGGCTATCTCAAGAGCTGTTACTTGCATATAACCATAGAACTGGAACTTTTATTCCAACCCATCAGACCAAAGCTATCGCTAAAAGAATTCCTTTAACTTATCCAAAATATATCTTAGTGCTTTTGTGAGCATTTCATTGTATTCCCGGCTAGATCCAAATTTGCGTTTCATTTACTCAGTGATATCTGAATAAGAAAAGACAAAAGAGAAACCAAAGATTATTTCACTTTGCATATCCATTGTATACAATATTTATCCACCTTTTCATCATGCCTACATGGGGGTTATTGACCGGGTCATCATACTTTTAAGAACAGCTTTTTGAAGCACATCGTCTTATCACGCTTCCTAACACTAACGAACGCGCGTAAGGTTTAACAAAAGTTCCTAAGTCTTGTCTTAAGATACCGAGCAATAGCGTTTTCTGTTTGCCCTAAATTTCGTTTAAACAATTACAATTTATTATAATTATTGCATTGACAATTTCATTATTAATTTCTCAAAGCTGACTTTTCCTGTCAAGTTTTGGGTTTCTTTATACCCTTTCTTTACGCACATTATAGGTTTCTTTTCGTAGAGGTTATCTGTCCAATCAATGTTCTATAAGATTTGCTACATAAGCCGCGTTGATCAAGGAAAGAAAATCGTCAGTCTAAAGAAGGTGGAAATTGCTCATTTTCATCGTAAGCAGTGTCTAATATCAGATCAGTTTTCTATTATTGATAGGTCACTTCACATTTCCCACTCAGTACTTCCTTCTTGTTTCAAATGCTAATCCTCTAACTCAACAATTGGCTCACCCACCACTGACTGTGGTGACTGTGTGTACAAAGCGATTGACATAAATTTCCTTTTCAGGACAAGAGAGTTTCATTGTCTTTTCTTGTTTCCTAGCACTGATCGCTTCCCGATCGTAAGATTTCTTCTGTCTCGGTCGTTCTTAAAATTCATCATATAAAAATCGTAGTTGATCCCAGATACAATTTAAGTCTCTTTTTTACCTTACTTCAATCTAGCTGATTCAGTAAAAGCTCATTATCTCTTGATAAAAGTGAAAGCGATGGAAAGAAGAGGGCACAAAGCGCAAATTAGCTTATTCTCTCTTTCAAGTAGATTGCCAACTCGTCAAATTTAATATGCCTGACACTATTAAGACCACTTGATTGAGTTTTGCAGCGTTATTTTAATTAAAAGTGTCATAGAACCACTACCTATTAATTTTCCAATTTGTCATTTTCAGGTAATCAAGACATCAATTTATTCCTTTAATTCTTTTCGTCAGAAAATCAACACCAAGTGAAATTAGCATCAATACAATGTGTTTTAATATTCTGTTAAGTATAACTGCATCACTACAGGACATCAGAGTTAGATTTAACTGTATAAGTTTTCACTATACATGCTAAACAGTTTTAGTTCCTAACAAAACCACTGTTAAAAAAGTTTGAGTGATACAGTATTTTAAAGAAATAGTTTTGGAATTGTATTCTCGTTATATTGTTTTCAAAACGATTGAATGGACAACGGTTTCAAAACTTCTCAAATTAAACCGGATGTCATGAAACCGACAAATCGTTATAAAAGGGCTTAGCGGTTCTTTGTCGTGAATAGTAAAGTTGAAACGAAATCATCGTTAATCTGTCAAAAACATATCAGGTAAGACCATTCCCATCCGATGTATAACTTGAAGATGGCAAGATTACTTCAATTTGCTGCAATTCTCTCTTTAACCGTTTCGTTGTGCGCGTTAAGAACGAAAGGAGAAAATGAATTGGAATCTGTTACGAACAAACAAAAAGGTTTGAAGATGCTCAGCCACAGACCGTGGTATTCTGGTAAACGCGACGATTATCGTTTACGCAGCGAGGTAGGCAAAAAAATCTCTGCTAATTAAACAGTAAAAAGTTGGAGACAAAATTACTTTCTTTTTCAAGTGCTAAATCGATGACAAGCAGTACGCTTTTCGCCTTTGTCTATTTAAATAAAACTGTCGATTTTGTCGGTTCTATGGATAACACAGTTTCGCCGAAAAACATGTCCGAACAAACGTAAGAATAGTTACTTTAGCAATCTTTCTATTTAAAACATGAAATAACGCAACCACGTGAAATTTATGTCGAAGATACCGTAGGTCACCTTTAAAAGTGTTACTGCTTTGCACTAAGCATGGTACATGCTAAGGAATAGCAACAAACTTGAGAATACTTACAGAAACGTTCGATGCATGCAACGATGTTAACCTTGTGAAATTTAAGATTGAAGATTGTGGGCTTTGTTTACTGAAAGAGATTATTTCGTACAGCCCGGGCCTTTTTCAAAAGATGAAAGAACAATAGACAATAGATTAGGGTCAACACACCAAAGCTGCTCGGTGTAACAAGAGGCCACAAAAAAGATGTACCACAAATGTACACAAAATTCATGATAAACAGAAGAGGCTGGAGGATCTTTCCGTGCAATTTCAAGTCTTGATACATGAATTTTATTGTCCCTCACTTACTTCACAATGTTATTTTAAAAGGCACCTGTTGGTCATACTGGGAAAGTTTTTAATATTTTTAAACTGAGAGTTTGCTTGAAATGTAAAACATCATCATATTTCGTATTCGAAACAGTTCAATAGCAAGAAGGTTGGATTGATGCGAAAATTATTTCCCAAAGTGCGCCAGTGTGAATAACAGGGGATATTAGCCGAGGTGCAAGTAAATATAGTCCTCTGTTCACCCAAACTCCGGTAAATAAATCTCATATTACTTACCTTACCAGTGAATGGGCAGAAATAAAAGAGCCAATTTCCTTTGCTTGTATTACAAGACGTTCTTATTTCTCGTGCGGTACATACCCACCGTTATCCAATAACAATGAGGTAATAAGCGTTAGTTATATCAGTATCCAATCTTTGAATAACCCGGGTCAGGATAAATCATAGCTTCCTTTTGCAATGTGAAGACGTTAAGCGAAGAAAGGTTCAGTCGTACTTTGAGACTAGTTGATGTGCGGAATATCTCGAATAAGAATCAGCCAATCAGAGCGCTCCATTCATTGACTGACCTTCACTGGTTTTAAGTTGTCTGAATTGAGAAATGGTAAAAAGCCAGCTGTTGAGAGCATTTTGGGCCGTTAACTTGCCTGTTGTCATTTAAAACGTTGGCTTCTTCTCGGTTATCATACGGCGACACACTATTTGACAGGTAAATATTCGCCCTTTTATTTTTGGCAGTTTTGAATGGTAAGTTTTTCTCAGAGACAGGTTGGGTATGAATTTTTGGCCAGTTTTCTCTTCCGTGTAGGAGAAACGCATATTGTCCTCTTGATAACTGCGAACGAGCCACGCCCACATCGGCTTAGTCTCCTTCGCAGCCATTATCAGGGTCATCACGCAACGCTAGAAGCGTTGCGTGACGACCCTGATAACGGCTGCGAAGGAGGCTAACATTGGCTGAAACCAATACCTATCGGTTTGTATATTTTATGTGATCTGTAACCATCCTATAACCAGCTCAAAATGTGCTACAGACTTTAATGATAGATTATGGATGAACGTTTCACCCATGTAAATGTCAGTTTGGATATAATTTTCTTTTCCCTGCCGTTTAAGTTCAACGCTTATTGCCCGCTTCAAAACTGGGGACGAACCACACCCAAATAACCAAATTGGAAAGCCACATGAGCCTAAGCTGGGTTTTTTTTGTGAATTGGAATTTAGATATGTTGGAGAAAAACCCTCAGAGCAAGGCGAGAACCAACAGCAAACGCAACCCACATATGGCACCGGGCTGGAATCAAACCCAGGCCACATTGGTGGGAGGCGAGCACTCTCACCAGTGCGTCATCTGGTGTTACGTGTATGTAAGAATTGCTATTGTTTCTCTCACAGATAGGGATCAGCCAAACAAGAGGATTTGATCAAGCAGAGTGGATTGTTAGGAACAAAAGCTAGGAACAAAAAACTTAACAGCAGCAAGCAATAATAAACCAAGATGAGCAACTTCACTGACGCAGGCCTGAAAAGATATATCTTATTCCTTTACTTTAAATTGATACCTGTGTGCTAAACTCTGTAAACAGACAAATGGTTAAATCAGGAAAAGAAGTCATAAGTTATAAGGATGGAAGTAAAAATCAACTTATTACTTTTATTGTAACCGTAAACGTAACACAGTGGGTTTAAAATGTTGGCTGAGCGACTCGAGAGAAGAGCAAGAAAGTCAACTAGATGATGTACTGGATATTAAAGAATTTCTCTTTAATTTTTATGGGCGTTCTTTATTTAATGATCCGCTGTGTTTACCCAGGCAATCTGATTGGCTATCAATTCTCCTTAATGATTGACACCAACACTTATCTAGTTCGTGACACATCAAGAAAAACAAAGCCTGGTGCGCGTACACAACTGCAAATTTTAAATTAAATGGGAATTCAGTTTGCGCGACTTTTCTAAAGCGTGATTCCTAGTGATTCCTAAGAGGTAATAGTTGATTCGGTCTTTACCCTCATCAACTATCACCTCCTAGAAATCTCCAGCTCTTGATCTAATTATATCAGTGCTAACCAGAGGCGGCTTAAATAATTCCGGATCACGGAAGTCTGAGTTTGATGAAGCCTCGATCGGGGACTTCAGATTAAAGTGTCAGTGAAATCGTAAGTCAGTGATTCCCTCAAGTACTTATATCCTGTTACTATCACCGTTATGGAGAGCTAGCTGTTAATAACCATCGTTGATTGATCAGAGTGTTATTGATCCTCGCGCGCTTCGCCCACGAGGATTAATAGCGCTGAGCTAAACAAAGGAGAAAAAGGATTGTTTCGCAGTCTAACAGAGTATCATTTGGACTAATTCCTGCGCACGTTTTCTCATTACACAAGTTCACACACACACACGTTTCCTTTACGACACATGAAAGAGGAAAGATGAAAATTTCCGATCAAATCTTTGAGTAGATAATGGACCATTTGATGGCTTAAAACTAATCTTGACAGTATTTTTTTTCCTGCTAGCATAATCGAAGGAGGCAGTTTAGCGCGACTTTACCACACGGAACAAATACAGCTGTCACTGATTACTACAAGCACTTTTATAGTGAATGAGACAAATTAATTTTGTAAAACACAGTGAGGTAAATTAATTAACCCTTGGTGTGAATGAGTTTGGAGACTCCAAGTAGAATACATTTGTTTCCTGTAACACTTTCAATCAAACTTATCAGCAAGTCAATTCTGTTTCTAACATTTGATAGAACACGGTTACCTCGTTAATGAAAAAATATGGTATATACAGTAAAACTTAATTTCGTCCTCGATCTATTGACAAAGAAATCAAGCAATGCACTTTTGACGCAAATTGTTACCTTGAAATAGGCTTACTAAAGGTTCGACCACAGTGTTGCGTTTTTTTCGTTACAGAATCAACTTGCTCGGCTGAGTTATTTCCAGTTTATATTAGGAGGAGATCGCGTTTCTTTAAGCTTCGTAATACTAAGTGCTGGCTGAGGCAACTGATCAAAAACAATAGCGTTCATTCTGTAACTGAAGGTACTACGTTTAACACTTCATCCTCTTTCCCAGATCATTTCAGTCGGCCTTACTCTAAAATATTACTCTACTTTCCGAACTGACCAAATGATAGTGCACGTGTTCTATATGACTTCACACAATAACAACCGTCCTTTCGAATCAAGTTATAATTACGGCCCAGTGTGTGATTGAGTAAAAAACCGATTCCTTCACAAGACCACGACGTTTCTTTCAAAAAAACTCACCCCATTGCATTTTCTTTTTTTTCCCGGCTAGACTGCGCAAAAAGCTTGCAAACTGCGACGCGACGGTGAAGCCTTTGTGTGGGAAATTTTTTGAGACGTGATCAATGAATGATCCTTCATTTGTTTTATGTTTAGCAAGTAATATTTACCTTTCTCCAAGAAAAACATTTTCGCGACCTCAACTGTCATAACTATTTAGGCAAATTAACGAAACCAGATCTTTCGTAATGAAATTTATTTATACTCAAGTGTTCTGGAAGAAAGACATTGTTCCGCCCACGATCACAGAGCGCAAATCAGCCACTTGCAAACATGCTAACAGACAGTCAACTTGAAACAATAATATCAGGAAGCGCTGGAAAGATTGTAACAAGTGTTTGGATATCTAGTGTACACATTCAAGCTTCATTAGTGGCGTGGAGACGAAAGTTAGTGGTAAATCTTGTCGACAGATTCTCGTGCCAAAGTTGAACTTGCCTCAAAAATAAAATAGGAAATCACCTTTTCTTGGAAAGATGTCTAGTAACGATAGCGCATGTTGAGAAACTCAAACTGCAGACATTTATACTTCTTAGTTTAATTCTTGAACAAGATTTTAAGCCAACATTATCTTTCGCTGCTCATCTTAGTGTATATTTTTCTCAAGTATCACTTGAAACTTTGTGTTCACTGAGTTAAGTGTCAGAGATCGATACTACACAGCTACTATCTTCATGAACGATTTGAATTACTTGAACCTTGGACAAGCATATCGGTAATTCTACCAAACGTTTCACGCCTGATGTTGTGAAACAGCACAAAAAGGCCAGTTGGAAATTAAAAGACTTGTATAGAACCTAATCAAGCAGCTGTTTTTGACAAAGCAAATAGATAACAGCCGCGATTAAGTAAACTTGTCTATTGCGTTGTGTCTTGAAACACCCATTGTATGTTTCGCATGACACATCAAATAGGGACCTAGAGCCGCCGGAAATTTGTACGAATGACTCAAACATTTGAAATGTTTGGAAATTTGAGGAAAAGCATCAGAAATCGGAAATTAAATTGCCACAATGGCCCTCCTTGTCAAATATTTAATGAAAAGGCCACTTTTCTTTGTGCAGATTCAAAGCTTTCTACACTGAAGTCATGGCGGCCTACCATATCGTGTCGTTTACACTTTCAGACAGGTCCTAGACCGGTAGCGAACGTCAGTTAGAGAATTTACTCGACACTCAAAGCTGTCAGCCACGTTAGAAGAGACTGACGCATAAGATAAAGTATCAGACAAAAGATATTCCCTACTCTCTTTTCTGGTACCTAAGAGTGCGTTTTGACTTCGGATAGTAGTTTGCTATGTCGGACAAGAACGAAACCACAAGACAGAGATTTGTTAAGGTACGTGTGGGCTAAGCTTTTTTAACTTTTGGTCAGTATAGAAGGTCTGGAAACACGCATGCTCACGGTAAAACGCGGCTAAAGAGGGCTCGATACGATAGCACGCTTAAATCATGCGAAACCAAAGAATAGTGGTTTGATATTGTAAAATAGTACTTGACAAATGAGAGGAGCCAATAGTGAATGAGAATAGCCGTGGCGACGATGGAAATGGATTACGATAAGGACAAACTTTGTAACGCAAGGTTTCTGGCGCGCTTTCCATTTGTATGGATAAAGCAGTTTTTCTGGTGGCAAACCAAGTGGAACTAGCCTTTCCATTGAAAATGTTTCGGAAAATTTGGACCTGATACCTTTTACCGGAATAATCGGAAAATCCTTATAACATTTGCTTTTTTACACTATTCTCATACTCCTTGATAAAATACGCAGTCGATTCGGTGGGACATGAAAAGAAGCAGTCCTTTCCATTGTAAGATTTTCAAATGCTGTCAAATTAAAGGTACAGACTCATCCTGTCTTACTTTGTTTACAGAAAATTTGTACTGCTCCGTTTAGCGGAGAATTCTCACCGGTTTTTCCACGCAAATGAAAAGCCCTCCTGGTTTTAGGTTTGCAACAGATTCTCTGTAAATTAGCGAAGATTGCTCTTACAACAAGTTAAGTGGACAGTAAAAGTAAGGAGAATTGCTTTGTATATAATTTGTCTATTCGCTTTTATTCCCGGTGTAACCTTAAACTTTAAGGCAACAAATGTTTCTGAGAAACATTTGTTGCCTTGGTTAGTAAGGCAGTTACCAAGGGGTGATGATGTCTAACCTGTTGATCGCTATTCACGTACACCTTTGAGTACTTTTAATTATTTGTAATTAAAAACTATGAGAGGGGTCACCTAGGTCGTTTGGAAGAAAAACGAGCATTTATTTCCCTGACGAAATTAGCTTGAACGAAGTCTCACGATGTTGCGAACGTGCGCGCACGATAATGACATGCGATTAACTTTCCTGATTAATAAGAAACTCTGACCAAGTCCTACAACGGTTTCATAATCTGTGCAAATGCTGAAAGTTGAGGTATTCCTACTCTAGCACCAGAATATCTAAACAAAGATTCCGGGCCGGATGGAGTTTTTGTTGAGGTTTTGGATTAACATGATCACCTTCACAAACAATTCTCTCGGAGTTTCTCTTTAATTGCGCGAATTCAATGTCTATGATTACACCTTCACTTTCGCGAACTTCCCTATAAGACCTATATGACACGTGAAATTCAACAGGTATGAGCTTATCTCCTAGCGTAGGGACAGACGGACTTTCGTACGTACGAACAGTCACGGGACAATCAAAGTTTTTTAGATCGATGGGTTACCAAACTTTCTAAGGTATGGGGCTCCATTCATACGTCTTCGGCTCGCAGGAGCTCCGCTATAATGAACAGATTTAATGAAAACTCCTTCACGGCGTTTTCAGTATTCAGGTCATTATCACTGATAGTTTTCTGTTGTATTGCAGCCAGCCATTATTAGGATGAATAACAAACTGAAGGTGTTGTTATTTACCGTTGTATTACTGGCAAGTATAGTTACCGAGGGTGAAAGTTTCACCAGCGCACATGGCGGAGTAGGACGCAAGCGATCCACTAAACAGGTAAAACTAGACTGACCAACTAACCGACTGGCCAACTGACCGACTGACTGACTGATTGACTGACTGACCGACTGACCGACTGACTGACTGACTGACTGAC
>Ga0126339_10003106_pt1 | contig 12013 bp, 7 predicted proteins | sample OrbTmetagenome_2_FD_92532 | JGI IMG/M metagenome (GOLD analysis project Ga0126339, IMG submission 92532) | Coral microbial communities from Petempiche,Puerto Morelos, Mexico - Orbicella T R C metagenome | ecosystem: Host-associated > Invertebrates > Cnidaria > Coral | place: Petempiche,Puerto...
ATTTTGTATTAAATGCCGTTTACTCATAAGAATGTTTTTAAGATTAGGTACAGATGGGCGATATTCTGTAACAAACAGTAAAATTCTTTTGCGCGTTTTTGGTTTATTTTGTAGAGCCGACATTCTTTTGCTAAATTTAATTTCTGAGAGAGTGTTTTCTAAAAGGTTATCTGGATAACCTCTGTAGCGTAATCTGCGTTTGAATTGCATAACGTTTTCTTCAAATGTAGCTTTTGAAGAGTTGGTTCTCAGAAGTCTTAAGGCTTCACCTTCAATAAAGCCCTTCCTGATGCCTGGAGGGTGGCAGGAGGTGAAGTGTGTGTATTGGAAAGTTTCTGTCGGTTTGAAGTGCATGCGCATGTCGAGAATGGATTCCTTCTTAAATCTTTTGCCCTTATAGACGCATGTATCCAGGAAAGTTATTTCTGTATCTGAAATTTCAGCTGTGAATTTTATGGTCGGATGATAGCTATTTGCTAGCTCTATAAACGTGTTTATTTCCTCCTTGTTTATGTTCCATAGAGAAAAGACATCATTGATATATCTTTTCCAAGTGAGCAGCTTTAAGTGGCTGCAGTTAATGATTTCTGTTTCTACCACGGCCATGAAAATGTTGGCAAAAGAGACTGCAATTTTTGTATCCATTGTGGTACCGTGTGTTTGAAGATAATTTTTGCTGTTAAAATGGAGAGAGTACCGGTATTAATGGTGTGGGGGTCATTGGCTGTCAAAAAATTCTCTTTTTCTCAAAGTAATTGTCAGCCAAAATGTTATTCAAGAGACTTAGAGCAAAAACTTATTTATGTATGATTCCTGTGTTGTCATTTTGGCTGCGCTTGACGATAAATGGTAAGATTTTGGGTTACAACGTGATTTTACTAATGTTATGAGTCAAAGAATTAATAAGGTCATATCCTAAAGATCTTAACTTATAATTTACTCTCTAGAAGTCAACACTTCATACACAACAAAGCACATAGCAATAATTGCTTATTAATAATTATTATAACATTCCCCATCAGACTGCAGCCACATGAACACACTCTGTAACTATGATTACTAATAGTAATATTATGAATATAATATAGGGCTAGTCTAAAACTGAACCTGTATTCAGGGATTTATAAGAATTTGATTAGAAGAGGGGTGCATTGGGATTTTCGGTTTTGCGGTTTTGGCTATTTTTTAGATCAGTTTTTTGGTTTTTGTGCCAAAAGACTTTGGTTTTTCGGTTTTGGTGTTCATTACGGTTTGCAGATTTTTCATTTTTTAGCATCTGGTTTTCGGTTTTCGTAAAAAATACTAGCAGTTTTTCAGTTTTGGTATCTGATGTGGCTTTTGGTTTTTCCTATTTTGTCCTATTTGGGTTCCAGTTTCTCTTTGATTTGAGTGGCAATTGATCTCGAATAGCTGCAAAACGCCAAAGCTCTTGAGAGGAATGCATGACGAACTAAATGTCACAGTAGGGGATCACATGTCTGGAATGACACCCAAGACTTTGACCTCACAGACCAGGGCGATTATTTGGTCAGTTTCCAATGTGCCTCCTGCGCCAGCAATGGAAGAAGCAATTGTGGATTGTGTTGCATTTTTTTTACAAGGAGGGGCAAGGTGACGAGAATTTTCGAAAGGAAAACACGTTTAGATGTAAAGTGAAGAGAGAAGAGAGAAGCCTGCAGAAGCTAAAAGCTACTAAAAGATACGAAGGCTTCAGACACGTCCATGGCATTCACAAATACTTTGATAGTGTAGTTTGCCCTGTATGCCCCACTTGTCACCATTGTATCGGTTTTTGACGGTTTTGTATGGGGTTTTCGGTTTTGGGCAAGTTTTTTTTGGCAGTTTTGCGGTTTTGGATGATTTTTCTTCAGTCTTGCGGTTTCTAATATACCCCAATGCCCCCCTCTTAGAAAGATAACATCGATCAACAAATTCACAGGGAGTTTCATTACGGACCAGGCACCGGGCAAATTGACCAGCTGTAAGAATGATTTTGCCTGCCTGGTTTGACTATCTAGAGGAAGGTTTTCCTTCTAAAGAAGTTCAGTTCAAAAAGTTTTGCCTGCCTGTGGAAATAAAGTTACCAGTTGCCCTCCTGCAGAAGACGTTAATCAAAGTCCTGCAATTGAGCTTCCAACTGGGTTCAAAAATATGTATTTGGCTATTTGCTCTTGGACACTATTTGTTAAGGAAGAACAATCTGGTGATTTACTGGCTTAGACTAATGAACTGTTTCAAAATGTTATTGCCATGTGCTCAAATTCGCCTTCTAAAAACGCTTCCTCTCACTTGCATTAACGTCTGCAAGTTACTTTTCAATTTGACGGAATGAGTCTTAACTATAACAACATAAGAACAAGCCACAGAAGGGCAAATAAAAATAGAAAAATTCCAAAATGTCTCACCTTGCAAGGAACTACCCCGCCATACTTTCGAAAACATCATGCTTCTGGACACGTGATCTTAGATTGCGCTGTTAGTGTACGATGGGATACTCGACCGGATGTTGACATCACATCATTGTTTGGACAGATTTTGACCTCCATTCAAGACTGGCAGCTTAGTTTATCTTCAAGTTATTAACGGAATATTTATGCGAAGCCAGTCATAAAATTAAAGTTCGCTGAATGCGGTCTTTCAAATGTCAAAGACAGAAAACTCAAGATTACTACTTTTAGTAATGCATGGAACAATTCAATGTTACCTGAAAACAGGCACAATAGACTTCTTCTGATTCTTGTGACTGTCTTTGTCATTTTCCCATAAATTGACTTTCCCTAAATTATAATGGTAAAGCTATAGAATTTTTAAACTGCTGATTACGGGATGGAAATCGGATCGAATGGAGATACCCTCTGCCTGTCTATCGAAAGTGTCATGCAATATTTGGCTGTCTTACTGTTAATATTACAGCTGACCGTCCACACAAATTGATCATGTCTTCCTGACAAAAAGCAAAATAACGAGAGCAAGATAAATTTAAGTTTTCAAGGCCATCGCCTCATTGACTAGCAGGCTGGTCTTTTCACAGCTACGATAACGTAAGTCCCAGATCTCCTTTCCCATATTTGAAACCTTCATAGATTTGTCAGGACTTGATGGATTAAGTCAATGCTCATAGATGGAATTAGCCATTTTGTATTCTTTTTGAAAAGAAAAAGGTTACTTTGTACGTGAAGATCATGTTTCAATTTCTTGGGAAATGATTTGAGCATATTTTGAAGGAAATTTTGGTTACTTTAGGTAGCTATACTATGTTTTTGGCACAAGGGTCCAACATTTACTTGTGAAAAAAACTTCCCCCAAATTAAAGAACCCACATTCATCCTCAATCCAAATATCCCGTCATTCCAAAGAATCAATTGTTTGCCCAATAATCCCTTCACAGACTTAACCCCAGGGGGCGGGGGTGCTAGACGTAACTTTCAGGGGTTAAAAACGCAGTATTGGTACCTCTTGAGGTGTCCAGCCTCAAAAGGTCCACAGCAGCAGCTTCTGTGCTACCTTTTAGGATATGGAGCCGAGAAATAAATGAGGAGATAATGTGTTTTTTTTAGAACTGTTATCTCTTAGGGGTGAAAAATATTTCAAGCCACACCCAGAAAACAGGATCTTGGTACCTCTTAGGAGTGCTTTTCCAAATTTCCGATGAGCACCACTGTCCTTTTTATATGGGAGTCCCCCTGAGGTCCCCCTGGGGACCCCCCTGGGGATCCCCCTGGGACTTAACATGACAGCAATAATCCAGAACATTAGTGCTACTGGTCATGTGTTGATCTTTTCGAATATGGAAAATTTGTGAAAACAAAAAGTAACAATACACCACCAATATTACACTTGAGAACCATCACTTTTATTTAAAATAAAAACCACCCAAAAAACCTCAGGTACATTATTTTATTGCAATAAAATAGCTCATCACTAATATGCACTCCTTCCTAAATTTTGTTTACCCTATGTATTTTAGATTGACTCTGACTTGTGGCAGTACATGCAAGTAAAGACAGTAACTTTTTCCTTGACTGTTGCAGGTAAATTACATTATGATTATTCATTAGGCTTTAAACTTCCAAGTTCATGTTATAAGAAACCACTGACAGCAGAGATCTGGCAAATTTTTCAACTCTGTACAAGAATAACAAGACAAAACCTACAGAATACATTTATGAAACAACTACACACATCCAAACTATGATTCATAAATTAGTTATAATTGCCCCCAACCCCCACACCCTTATAAATCGAGCAAACATTTCTCAAGCTCTTCAAGACTTGCTTGAAATTTATGCTTTGTCAATTGCACAACTGTGCAGACCAATGCTTACACTAGAAATCATCAAAAAATAAAAACACACTAAGAGAAGAAAGACTAGCTAAGACTAAGCTTCCTTCTTCTTCACATCAGGTTTGACGTTCCAGTAGTAGAGAACTTGACAGACTAAGGTTGCATTCAGTGCTGTAGAAACAAGGAATGTCACCAGCATGACTTTGTCACCAGTCTCCTGTATTGTGGTGAAGATGCGGGCCATTGCCCCTAGGAACAGCATCAGTACCATGATGAATGAAAGCTGGCCTGTGTGGCCATTACGGAAGTTGGCGACTATCTGTAATAGCTATAAGAGAAATGAAATGTAAGCAATAGTCTACACCTTAGTAACCTGACATGTGTAGTGGCGTAATGGTTGATGAAAGGACACCAGATGTAGAGGTTCAGCTGAGATCATTACACTTGTGTTCTTGGACAAGGCACTGAACTCTCACAGGTTCACCTCTCTCACACCTGGTACTCAGTCATTCAAAGCATGATTAACCCCTGGGGGGGGGGGGGCACCCAAGGCATATGAAAAGGTCGGGGATGCTAATCATCTCGCTAAGGGGTATCAACCAAGGATTCTGGTCTCACTTAGCTTGTTCATGCTAAAATGCCGTTTGTTTTAGCTGACAAAGTATCTTAAGGGTCCACACGATGAAATAATAATTAAACAAATTCCCTTATTTCCGTTTTTAGGCTGACCTGCAGTACAGGCAGATTAGTGGGCTCTAGCGCAATACACGAGCGTGCGCAAAGCGCAAGAACGAGCGCAAAGTGCAAGGCAAGAAAAATCGGCCTGTAGTCACGTAATTGTTTATGCTCTTCCAACCGTTCGCCTGGCGAACGGTTTTTGTTGATTGGTTGCTTTAAGCCACATAATGTCAGACGCAAGAAAAAACAAAATGTGTTTGATTTGGGTGACGGGCCTACATGGACTCCTATGGCTCGAGACATTTCTACATTTGCCGTTCTCTCATAAATTCCAGCCTCTCAACCTTTTATTTTGCTCTTCTTGTTTTTGAAGGGCACTTAATGTTGTGTTATCAGGATGATTTTTTTTAAAGTAGAGTAGAGCCGTTGGACTGTTGGAGGTCAGAGCTCTGCATAGTTTCAGCTGTTGTCTGTTGCTTTGTAGAGTTTGACACCTCTGTAATTTGCCATGTGCCGAGTAGTGTGGTTTGTCTTGCCTCATTTCTATTGCAGAAATGTATGTTTATTGCAGAAATGTATCTCTTTAATTATTCGCTCTGGAGGGACAAAGTCAGTGATCATCAATGTTGATTACTTGCATTCTATAGTGACGCCATGCCCGGTTGTTAAATCAAAACTGTGTTAAGCTATATGGCTGTTCACCACGGATCATATTTAGCTTTGTCCGGCATTGCCAGAGACTGCTGTAGTCTTAGAGATCCGTTCTGTGTTGTCAAAGTTATGTTTCTTCCATCCTGAATTTGTTTGAGTTTTTCATCTCCTGAGCTCGATGTTTAAATTTATATCTCCTTTGTTCATTTTGGCACAGCATGATTTAAATTTAGCTAAATCTAGATGTTCATGTCTGTTGACTGTTTTGCGTCATGTATACATTTGTAAATTGGTTATTTGCGACATTTTTTCAGTAAATTGAATTTTTCCAGTAAATTGAATTGCTTTGTTCTCTATCATTCTTTCATGCCAATCATTTCAACTGGGCGGTAGAGCATAAACAATGGTGTGACTACAGGCGGATTTTTCTCGCCTCACACTTCACGCGCGCTCGTGTATCGCGCTAGAGCCCACTAATCTGCCGTATCGTGCCAGAGCCCGCTAATCCGCCTGTACTGCAGGTTGAAGCGCTGCCCAGATTGGTCTTCTTTAGGGTTTAATTCAAATTTTTCGACAAGCATCATCGACCTTTTCATATGGGAGACCCCCACCCTAGGATTAACCTAATTAATCCAGTATCACTATGAATGTTAGTTTCACGTTAATTTTTCAGTGAGGTTTTCTGTTTGAATTAGACAGCTTGTGCATACACGTTTTTGAAACACACAATTCAACCAGAAGTTCATGTTCCTGCTTTAGGCACGTTTTCATTCCCCACCAATAAGTTGAAAATCTCTCATTTTAGGCTTTACAACCTTTTTAATGAAAGGTCAACAATACACACCAAGGACAGAAAAAACAACTCCAGACTAACCTCTGCCTCTAAAAAGGTCTGTGCTAATTAAGCTCTCTATTTCCTGTCCTAGAACTTCACAAAACAATAGCAAAGAAAACCACTTTTAAGGATGGTGCCTACTAAATACAAAGGTTTTTGCACCACATTAGGACCATGTGAAAAGTATATCTTTGCAAGGACTATTGGAATCCATTAAGAAAAGTGGGCGTAGCCACGCATTTTTTTGAGATAATTAACCTCGAATCTCAACAAAAAATGCTGACATAAGCATTTTTCTGAAAAAAGAAGGAAAGGATATTTCTTTACAGATTTTCTTAGAATTTGCCTTTACAAACAGAAAAGCAAACACATTTATAAAGATCTTAAGACTACATGGTAAATGGTAACATAAAAACCATTTTTGATATGTTTTTAATAACAAAATCGTTACAACAGTGCTTTTAGCATCCCTGACAGCCTTCCTCTGGTTCAGCTAAAATACAGTCTCAATACATGTAGCCTTTTCTCACAACTAGAAACTAGTCCCATGTTGAATAGGCTTGCCACTTTCATTTCATAACATAAAATGTAGGGGTAACCACACGTTTTTTAAAGTTATTCATCTTCTCTGAAAACTGTTACAGTGCCCATTACATTTTTTCCTGTCACCTCCCCAGTAAGTAAAACACTTGTGTCTCTCGAGCTTGTTTTGCACACACACTATGCCATCTGCAGGTAGATGTTTTCAGTTGGATTTCAGAATAATTTTTGACAGATAACAGCTAGTTTTCAAGTTGGAAGCCGTTAACAGTTAGTGGTTAGCGATATGCTGCTATTCTGGTATTCCTGGTTGTAGTACAGGTTCATTAAACTTGATTTGGTCACGGTACAAAAATTTTGCTTTCATTTTAGTCATGCGCTTGGTAGCGCAGTTGATTACATCAATGCCAACCTTAGCGAGTGCTTGGTGGTAAACCATGCCTTGCGTGATGTGCAAAACATGTGTGCACTAACAAAAGTTAAGTAGGCACCATCCTTAAACAACAGAAACTAAAATCTCAATTAATTGTAAATCCTTGATAAGTGTATCAACTCAAGAGTACAAGTGAGTAAGATTACATGGACAAACAAAATTGCTCAGGGAACTATACTCACCCTACTTATCACTAGAAAGACAACGTTCAGCGAAACAAATTGAACCAAGAAGGACATTGGAGTTAGGCCAGACACTAGCACATAACAAATGCCACCATACAGGAAAGGAAAAACAACACCAGGCAAAGGTCTGCTGGTATAGTAAAAGTACATGACCACCATGAGACATGTTTGGATTGACATGAACAAACTTTCACCCCAAGCACTGAAATGTAAAGAAAAACAATCTGAGCAACAACATGAATAACATTCTATTGCAATGGAAGGGGATTGGACTAAACGGGTTACTGTTTCCCGTCACAGAGATTCCAATATAAATTACTGAACGATATTGTATACACCAGTAATAAGTTGTTCCATTTTAAAATGATTGAATTGCCTTTGAGCATGTTTCAGCAGAAAGAATACAAATATCCCTCCAACATTTACTCTTTCATTGTAATATAACAGAAAACTTTTGACTTGCATTCTCGCCTTGGATTATTAAACAAAACATATCTATGGAAATGTTAACACTAATTAATACTCTGTTTGGCATGTTTAATCAATCACAATGAAGACTTTGCTATTTTGAATCACTTAATACTCATTGCTAAATCATTTATTTATAAATGTAAATTGAACGAAACTAAACCAGCATTAAGAGTTTTCATAGAAAGATCAAATTGGTTTATCACATAGAGAGAAAAATTGCCAAGAGAAATGACAGGCGCCATAAGCACTACAAAAATGGGGCAAAACAAAGTCTCTCCTTAACTGAGCATCAATTTAAAGTTTTTTCAGCCTGTCTCTTGCACTTTATTCATTTACTTATTTTGCCTATTTTTTTAAGTGTATCTATTTATTTATTTGTTTATTTACTTACAGATATATATATATATTTATTTATTTATTTACTGTAGTGTTTTACCATTATAGTATTTCTTATTTAGTTATTTGTTTATCTATTTAATTATTTTGTGTTTTTAGTGTAAATGCATCCAGTAAATGTGATTGTAACAGTAATATTATTGTCAATGTATAAAAATAAAGAAATAAAAAAAAGTTGTTAAATTAAAAAAACAAAACCATGTAGACTGCAAAGGCTTCTCCTAAGAATAACATAGGAACAAGTAGAAGGCATAAAGTGTTGTTTTACCGATAGAGATAGCCTACGAACAGGCTCTCTGCTGACCAAAAGACAGACTGCTCATAGACTAATAATAAAGACTCTCTTACAACCTGATGTTGCTACATAAGTATATACTTACCTGAAAGGGAATTCCTTAGCAAAACTATATGTTGCAGTAGTAGTCGTTGCTACTAACTCAAGAAGAATGGACAATAAGCTCAGACCTTCCACACTAGAAGCTTGTAGAATTTTGATTATCTGAGGGATTTTGACTGCAAAAAAAATATACCACATTATTAAAAACTGGATCATTGGATAATGCAAATTCAAGAGTTTTCATTGGCTTGGGTATTGTGGTATATTCATAAGCACTTACACCATGCTCTACAAATATGGTTGACATATGCATTTGGAAGGCGTTTTTATTTTTATTTTATTTTAGTTTCTATATTTTGGGCACATTTTTAATAAAACAATGATTCCACTTGCACTTGTTGGATATCAGATAATCATCACCACCTCAGTGCTTTGCACCTCGTTGGTGCTCTACCATTTCATATCCAACGTACACTCATAGAATGATTCTTAAAAATCCCAGGTTGTATATCGCATATGAGTAAACTTATTGATTTGCCTCACAGTCTGGGACACTGGGAAATCAGGTGCAACTCAAGTTCCCCTGGGTAATGCTTAAATATCACCAGCTTACCCTCTAGACAACCATGACCAACCAGGTTGGGGGAGGGAGATTGTAGTAAGAGTGGGGCAGCACTTATGATTTTTGTCAGCGACAGGAGAATCTTACAAGGTAAAATACCCTAGGCAACTTTTTCTTCTTCAAGCAATACAAAGTACCCAGGGTTCTCATTAGGTGTTGGCCACCAGCTAAAAAAACCAGCTTCTTCAATTTCCGAGACGCTTACTATTTGTGAATTAGAAAAGAGTCCTAAGAATATACGCACACTGATTGGTTAAAAATCATGTTTCTACAACTCGATAGAAACACAGAACTAGCACAAGCTGTTGACGTAATGATGGCGCGAGCAAAGAGAATTTACATTTTGATAATCAAAGTTAACAAGGTGTTTTCCTTTTTTTCATCGTGGTGTTTTCTAAAAGAAATAGAAAACATGCTCTCTGAGTTTCTATCAAGTTTTAGTATAAATAAACTAGCATTCTATCACAAATGCCGTTCTCTGATTGGCTAAGCTACTCACTATCTATTCTGTGGTAGATAGTAAGTAGCACAGCAGCATGCCCTTGTTAACAAAATGACAGCCATTTCTTGGTGTTTTCAAAGTGTCTGTGAAGAGGGTTTAGATCAAGTTTTGAACGACTAATAGATTTGTGCTAAAACTATCATGTGAGAGAAATCTCAAGCTCATAATCTAATTGTTTAATAGAAACACTTGTAAGTCTGGCAGAACTCAAAAAAGCTGTGGAAACACTCGCCTGCAGCTCGTGTTCCCACAGCATTTCTCGTTCTCCCAGACTTCCACTCATATTTCTGTAACTTGATAGAAACACAGCACATGTTTTCTATTTCTTAAATAATACGTGTGTAAATTGTAAAGAGTAATTTAGGGAAAACACAAGTTTTTGGAAACACAACTGAACCTTGACTGTCTGTCTCAGCATAACCAAGGCTGTAGCTAGAGAGGGGGCATGGGACCAGGGTGTTGTGTATGTTTTCAATTACACCAGTGCTGTAGGATAGAAATTGAAAAAAGTCTTTGCACCCTTAATATATTCTTGGCATTTTGACCTTTTACAAAATTGAAACTTTTTTAGGAAATTTCTCCAAGAGAATGGGTAAAATAGCCTTTCAGAGCCTCTCAATTTAAAACTTTCTGGGGAAGCATGCCCCCAGACCTCCCCAGAGGCTTGTCCCTTTAGCACTCCAACTAGCATCAGCCGTCTACTTCGGGAAACAAGCCCTCTGCTCCCTAAATTATTGAGAACCCTGGGCACCTTTGAATCTCATCAAACAGTCTTCCAAGTTCCCTCCACTGCTCTTCAAAAGTCTAAAATAAATTTGTCCCCTACACACGTAATCTTCTTGTTCGTCCCAACACATAGTCTGGGGATCAAACCCGGGGGTAGCCGATGACATTTACACAAAAGATCAGATCAATGCATGCATGATCAGAAGTTTGAACAAATATTTTTTTTAACTCACTCATTGCTGATCCAACGACAATGCCATAGCCTAAAGTTTTGCTAATTGCAATCTTCAGACAAGGAACTGCAATATGAATATAAACACTATCTCCTTAACAAAAACGTAGCAATAATCAAATACAGTGATCCCGTCTAACAATCAATCAGAGGTCAATTCGAAAATCATTCATAAGTAATGCTAAATAAATGGCGTTTCAAAAACGAAATTCAAACAGAGATTTGTGAATCCGATGTTTTAAATACCGTGAAAGAAGTTAAAGTTGACAAAGAATTCATCGTGGCAGTATTTTGGAACGATGAAGAGGACCAACGGAGTAAAGAAGAACTCGCCGACCGCCATTTTGAAGCCACGTCGAAACGCTTCGTCACGTAAGAGGTCATGATCTCTCCATGGTGAAACACCGCGACCAGATGCCTCCCAGTTTTCTCAGGATCTTGTTGGAACAGGATAGGTTGGAAGAAAAATGGCGTTGTTGAGAAAGATTGTACAGAGTTTACCAGCTCTTATCACGCTCTATTTTTTCTCTCAAACCTTTCCCAGTAACGCCTGGCTTGCAATCACTTTGGTTAGTTTCCCCAACACGGACTAAGACTGAAAACGCCAGCCGTGTACTGTTAGTTCTGAAGTTGGTGGACAGGAAAAAGAAACAAAAGGTCTCTTTTGACAAATCTGTGTTCGGCTTTGCTGGCCGGATCATGGTTCGGTGGAATACGCGGAGTGCGGAGCGCGGTGTGCGGGGTGTAGAAAGTGCGGAGTGTAGAAAATGAGGAGTGTGGAAGATGCGGAGTATGGAAAGTGAGGAGTGTGGAAAGTGCGGAGTGTGGAAAGTGCGGAGTATGGAAAATGCGGAGTGTGGAAAGTGCGGAGTGTAGAAACTGTGTAGAAAACTTCAATTTTCCATTTCAGTTTCCATCAGATGGATATTCCATGTAATGTCCATGCTGAGTGTGGAAAACGAGGCGTGTGTAAACTTTTGCGTACTCCATCATTTATAGGGACTTTAAGCAACGACAACGCGGACGGCAACGGGAGCGCCATAAGATCAGGGAAAAGTCAAAAGGTCCACTGCGCATGACTGGCGGGAAACAAGTTGACGTTCTGCGTTCGGGCCCGACG
>Ga0126339_10003107_pt1 | contig 12011 bp, 5 predicted proteins | sample OrbTmetagenome_2_FD_92532 | JGI IMG/M metagenome (GOLD analysis project Ga0126339, IMG submission 92532) | Coral microbial communities from Petempiche,Puerto Morelos, Mexico - Orbicella T R C metagenome | ecosystem: Host-associated > Invertebrates > Cnidaria > Coral | place: Petempiche,Puerto...
AGTGATATCATTTGGCCAATCACAACCAACGCGAACAGCCAATCAGAACCGACAGAGCAGAAACGCACAATCGATGCCAAGCGAGGGAAAACAGGTTTACATAGTATTAGAGGTTTCGAAAGAGCATTTCATCTTGAAATTAAACGGTTGATACTTCATGGAATTTTGGTAAATTGACACGTGAGTTGCCATAACAATGCAGTGGTGACGTTGAGTACATAAATAATCAGTTCTTGGCATCTAGACATCAACTTAAAAATAGAAATGATCAAATATTGACCCAGCAAAAAAGTTTCTTTATCAGCATGACTTTGGGTGATTCGTCATCATGACCAATCTTGCCCGAAGTAACTGAGTAGCTGTTTCTACCATAACTGCGCTACACGTGTAGTATAGGACCATAGGACTAGACCATTCGGGCACTTTGAGGTATCACTTAGGCGATGCTAATAACAATCGAAGGGGGCAGTAAACAATAATGGAACTCTCACTCTGTTGGCTCGCTTAAAATATAGCAGTTCTCTTAACAGTATACATTGATACTACACACTAAAATTATGAGCGACGAAATAAATTTATTTATTTATTTACAGTTTGTTATCCACATGTTTTGGTTTTAGCATTCTGAATCCATCTTGTAGTTTCCTGGCGATTTGCCGAGCGTTAATTCCCGGATACGGAGATCCACCTAGTAGATGAGACAACATGATGTTTCTAACATGCATAACATTGAAATAAAATACTTCATTTTAGAGGAAAACTGATATGTGTTGGATGTTTGCATGTACACTGTAACCGCTATTTTTTGAACCTATACTCATCCTCCATTCCTGAGAAGGGATAGTGTTTGCATATTCTTTCCTAGAAAGCTCAGCCTCGTAATTTCATTATTGATCACTGTGCTTGACGATACAAGGTACGGCTGAGACTGTATGTTTGCCAACAGTCACACCTTGGGTTGTGCGAGAGGACATCAAAATTTACAACGTCGCTTCCTTAGACACGATTAGTGTAATCACATCATGTAACGCAACCTTTCACTTAGCATTCTAAGTTTGTTTTTGGATTTGGTTCCAAACGTAAAAAGAAATGAAAATATTTTATTAAACCCCTTACCTACAGTGAAGATCTCGTATAGCAGAACACCATAGCTCCAGCTGCGAGAAAAGAGGTTCGTTATATAAAGTTACGATACGCGAGGAACAAGTGCTAATAAATATTATTGAAGTTGACGTCGTAAGTACTTTCTTTACAACTTAGTTCTAATCAAGCAAGCGTGAGATTTCCGTCAACGTACCGTCATGACTTCACTTTTTTATATAACAACTCTACAATAAGTGATAAAATACCTTTGAACTCCTACTAACGCAGGACTTTGAACTCCACTAATACTCACACGTCACTTTGTGTTGTGTATGTTCCATATAACAAAGCTTCATAAGCAGTCCACTTAACAGGTAGACGACCCTGTTCAAGAAAAAAAATAAGAGCAATAAAAAGAAAATACGAATATTCTATTTAAGACTTGTGGGGGAACGACGCTGTAATTCATGAACTCTCACCCGACTTTGTTTGGTGTAGATATCATCCTGCTGAACATTCCTCGCCATCCCAAAATCTGTCACTTTACATTTCTCTCCTTCACCGACAAGAACATTTCTGGCCGCCAAGTCACGATGGATTATCTGAAAGAAAGTTATGCTTAACGCCTTCTTCTTTGCCCTTACCTTAGAAGTGCTCAGAAAAACAGACAATACAATCCCCTTCAGTGAATGAAAGAAATTCGAAAGGCTTCAGGGAGACGTACTGAAACAATAAGGTTAAGTCTGCATACGAGCAAAGTGGCCCATCAGACTGATGGTTATCTCCGGTTTCCTAGCCTGAAGCGACTAGGAGTATTTCTACTCCCTCCTGGATGGGATGCTAGTAAATCGCAGGGTTACCCCCAGCATTAAATTCGCCGAAACCCATTTTTACACCTGGCTGGAGGGAGGCACTGTGAGAGTGAAGTGTCTTGCCCAAGAACACAACACAATGTCCCCGGCCAGGGCTCGAACCCGGACCGCTCGATCCGGAGACGAGCGCACTAACCATGAGAAAGAGAAAGAATTAACTAGATGAATAATAAAGTTGAAAATATCACATAGCAACCAAACCTTTCGTGAGGACAAATAAAGCATTCCATCAGCAACTTGCCAAGCGAACCTCATTAACTGTTCCGATGTCAGACTGGTTTGCGTTTTCACATCCGGGTCTTTAAAGTACGTGTCGTCGAGCCCACGACTCTTCCTCAAGTATCCTAGCAAGTCACCGTAAGGCACATATTCAATAAGGACAAGAAGTGGATCTATGGAAATATGGGAAAGAAACAGAAATTAAAATCGAAAAAACGTGATGATAATAGCTTATCATATTCTTACAATTGCCTTTGTTTGTCATTCAGCTGCCTTTATAAGACAAAAAAGTATCGTCAGCTATCGTGCGCTAGAGGTTTCACTTCGTTTCATAAAGCAAGGTTCTGGTAACGGCAACGTCGATGACCAAGGTTTTGGTAGGCTCGATTACCAGCCGCTGTGTTCTGGCCATTAGACTTACTGCTGGGTGTATACGTGTGACATCAGTTATATTTAATCCGTATTTCTTTTACCAGATACAGTAACACATCCTATCAGCTTGATCACGTGAGGATGAGGTTTCAGCTTTTTCATCAATTCTAGTTCTGACAGCAAGTCCCTTCTGTCTGATTCTGGGGCATTCGCTACAAAAATATAAAAACACAAAAGTAGCGATAAGTGATCTTGTTTTAAGGTGATTTTACAAGAGCCGATTTTAAACGTCGATTTTTAACGCAACCAAAGTTGCGTTTAAAATCGATGTCGTGTATCATGGCGCACTGGGAAACTTTTAACAGGTTTTTTAAAGTAATTCAAAAACTTGCAACATTGTTGGCCGGTGTTTGCTTGTTGCGTTAAAAATCCCTCGTGTAACATACCGTTGCCAACAGTTGCCGCGACAAAGTTGCATCAAAAGTTGTGTCGTGTGACATGGATTAAAAATTGGCTCAAGTAACATCACCTTTCGTCTTAGATCAGGCACTTCGATAGTTCACAATTTCTAACCGCACCTTTTAACATTTTGACAGCAACCGTTGTGTGCTCCTCGTTGCCGCTTATATTCCACGCTGTTGCTTTGGCAACTCGAGAAAAAGCTCCTTTACCGACAACTTTTATTATTTTGACCTGTTCTCGGTTAATTTCCCAGGCTCGTCCTGAAGGATGAAGAGGCATGTAGTCGCCACTGCTTGGAGCTGCATAGGTCGTGGAGTCACCAGACGCCGTGTTGCTAGAGGAGTGTTGGTCAGGTTTCACAGCTAGAGGATTCTGGTAAGGAATGATATAAGGGATAGGCATTGGCAATAAATATGTGAAACTTTGCTGATTTATTTTTGTGCTGGTTTTGATCATGAATTACTGCTGAACAACATTTTCCTCTAAATCTTCTAACGCACTGTTGAATAAAGCAAGTATTGTAACTTTGAAAAAAATATATAGTATCTTGAACTACGTTTTCAAATTTCTAACTGCATTTTTAATATTACTATTTTTTGTGCAGAAAATTTGTATTGGTAATTGTATGAATGCGAGTGCAATTGAGTATTTACACTGTGAGAGGTATTTGAAAAATCTCGGAAAATTGCACGAGCCTTTAGTTGAGTGTAATTTGAAAGAATTTCAAAAAGAATTTTCAAAAGAATTTCCGAAATTGCGAAGGCATTCCCGTTAATTTGCACTGCAGTGCAAATTAAGAATTAACAATCAATTGGCCTGCTCTCACCCAATCACAATGAAGTTATTTTCTCAGTCATATGATAAACGATGCAATCCTAGTTCTTAGTTTTAACTAGTAATTATGTCTATCCCTTCACCTGCGATGTTTACAATTATTTTTCCAAGTTTTTTTACTCATATACCTACTTAATTTACTTACCAGGACAACAAACTCTCCGCCACATTCCGCACATTTTTTTCTTCTGAAATAAATCAACGCTTGTTTCAATACTTCGAATGTTCTACAGAACATTTTGGTTATGTTGCTTGAAACATAGACTGATAAAGACCCATGTTAAAAACTGAAATAATAAGCAAACAAAAAAGCAAAAAACAAAAACCGGAGCTACCAAACTAATCAACGTCTTTGCAAGTTCTTTATATTCAAACTGCATTTTTTCTTCGTTAGATAATGTATTTCTTGGTAACCATTCTTCATGTCTATCTCTGGTTCTTTTCAACTTTAAAAGGGACAACGATTATCCACTAAATACATGGAGGTAGTAGGTAAGAAGCAAAGATCAAATATCCACACAAGCTGAGTTTAAATACAATGGTTGTACAAAGTACACTTTAGGCCTTATCTTGCGGTCTGGTTAAATGATTTAATGCTATTGGGAAGTTCTTTACGTTTCCTGGGAAAATCACATTGGTGATTGAACCGTGTAAGGGGGGTTTTATAGGCCTTACAACTAACAGCAAGATCTCTGTAAAAAATAATTTGTTTCTCTAATGGCTGAGGTTAACTTACCTGTTTGTATTTGAAGTCGCTGAAATGAGACCAAAAAATTATCGGTCAGCAGTTTTTTTACAGTGAAATTCATGGCCTGGCGCGATCATGAAGGAACGTTTGGCTGATTATGATTCCCTGAACATTTCTCCAGTGTATTCAGGAAGAGGTCATCTTGCATTTGGTAATTAAATAATGCAACAAAACTCGATAACCGCGTATGCATGCATGGAACTCCGACCAATTATATCGCCGGGGATATAATATGGTCAAGTTTTATAAATGCACACCAGTTGATGATTGATATTGGCCATTTCGAAAATGTACACTGGTAACCGGGGTTTGGTTCAAATTTCCAATCGTGAAACAGACACCACCATATGAAAGCTCACGTTGGAAATTTGACCAAGTTTGATGCTATTAGGGTGAACAGAGAATTCGTTTGAATTCATCTACTTTAAAAAACAAAAAAATGATAGATCACATCTGATCTAAATATACGCGGAAGACTAGAATACGCAACTCCTAAGCGAAAGGTAACTTACCCGCACCATTACGCTGTCTCCGTTGGGCGATAATCAGAATAAGAATAATAATCAACAACACGAGGATGACAATGATATAAATAATGTGAAGAGTTGTCTCGTTACACGATGAACCTACAAGATACAGTAGACAGAAAAATATAAGATTGTTTATCAGGAATAAAATAGGGAGGCGCGGTGGCCTCATGGTTAGTGCGCTCGTCTCCGGATCGAGCGGTCCGGGTTCGAGCCCTGGCCGGGGACATTGTGTTGTGTTCTTGGGCAAGACACATTACTCTCATAGTGCCTCTCTCCACCCAGGTGTATTAATGGGTACCGGCGAATGCTGGGGGTAACCCTGCGATGGACTAGCATCCCATCCAGGGAGGAGTAGAAATACTCCTAGTCGCTTCATGCTACAGAAACCGGGATAAGCTCCGGCCTGATGGGCCACTTGGCTCGCATGCAGACTTTACCTTTACCTTATCAGGAATAAAAGAAGTTGATGAGTTGTTGATAGTTTCCAATTTGTACTGATGCTTCCTAGAGACTGTTCTTAGAAATTCCGCAACTATTATGACTCTGCAAAACGATATGCAAGAGTCCTTTTGCTTATCTCTTTCAAACAATTTATCTTGTTCGCTACAATGAAACGTGTTAGAAAGCAATTCTCTTTTGATCTAGCTACTTTACCTTTCATTGTAACTTCCAGTTGTAACTAATTATTTCTACAATTGTAACTCATTGTTCCTTTACATTTATGAAAGGACGGAAGAACTGACTGACGGACGGAAGGACAGACGGACGGACTGACGGACGGACGGAAGAACTGACGGACGGACCGACGGACGGACGGACCGACGGACGGACGGAAGAAATGACGGACGGACGGAAGGACAGGCGGACGGACGGACGGACGGATGGATGGATTGATAGATATATAGATAAATGATTACTACTTTCTCGCTGTTCTTAGCAATTCCGCATGGTTTTATGGCTCAAAAAACTATGGAAGAATCCTCCTGTACATTGCGCTTAATATTGCATTGAAACGTGCTTGAGAGCAATTACCTATGATTGTAACCTCCACAGTGTAACTCACTGTTCCTACAGAGCTAGATGCTTCACATTCATATTTTCCAGTGTCTTTTTCACTGGTGTCGTCAATGATGAAGTCGGTGATGTTTGCTTGAAGCACCTTGCCATTCTTTTTCCAAGTAACACTGGGTGTGGGCAAACCCTCGGCTTCACACACCAAGTACAGTAGGTTACCGTGGACAATAGTGACTTCACTTTTGCTTCTCTTGGTTATTGTTGGTGTCACTATATGCAACAAAGTGCAAAAGAAATATGAAGAATACGTGTATTTTCAGCCAAAACTCTCTATTGAATCTGAGCGGGATTTCAAATAAAATATTAACGATTAAACTTATGCGATTTTTCCGAAGTATTTTCTGCAAATCTAATTAATTCCTATCATAAAAACGCCACTGAAAACTAACTCCTAGTACTGTACGATAAGTAAGTATAAGCCATTAATGGGGCAATCATCTTGAACTATTTCGTGAGGAAGCTAGGTTCAGGAGGAGGTAGAAAGTCTTGAGAATGAACAGTTAGTGTTTAAAGGATAATCGACAAATAGATTTTCATTGAGATATTGTTGTACCTGCTAGTATTGTTCTGCAGCTGTACTGCCAGACATTTAAACTAATTAATATAAATCAGATTATATTCCTAGTCTTTCAACAGGGTTTTTACAGCATACCTCCGAATGCCTTGACTACAAGTCTCATAATCTTTCCATTTTCTTTTAAACTTTCACCAAGTTTGTTTGTTCCAGTAACCACAAATTCGTACACCTTTCCTTGTTCCAACTCAACTTTCAATTCCCTAGCAGAGATATCTGTGACTGTCTTTAACTTGATCCACTCTCCAGGCTTACCATCAGTCATTATTCTTTGATACACAGTGTACTGTGTTATTACTTTTCCATTATTTTGTGGTTCACTCCATTTCAAAGTAACTGTTTCGTCTGCAACTTCATTTGGCAGATCGTCAATTGTCGCTGCAGCTGGAACTCCTTTAAAAACCAAATCTGCACGATCAGCCTATCACTGTCGAAGTGGAGTTATGAATTAAATTTTTTTTTTTTGCAAAATATTTCCGTGGCATGAAGTCCAACTGTTAAGGTTCATTTTTTACCGTAAATGTGCGATTTGTCGACAGTCACAACATTAAACCCATGGAATTTCGGCGTTTGAGAGAATTAGCCATAATGTGAAGTCATAACAAATCTCGATTCAAAAGCCTGGACCGATTTATTATTTTGTTGTTCGCAAGGCAATTCAGTTCAGGTTTTCCTCACAAAAAACCAGATGACCTTATTTTGCTTTGATTTCTTTGCAGCTAATCGAAGTCATCAAAGAATTACGTGCGGTACTCTCAACTCGATCTTACATCCAGTTTAAATCCAATGTTTTATCTTTATCGTTGCTTTCAGCTGTTGATAATTTGCATCATTTAAAGATGTTTCAACACCAATCGATAATCCAGTACAGAAAATTATGAGAACAAGATACCACATTTTGTTACCTTTATACTTAGTCTTTACTTCCTTTTCCACTGCAGGTCCCTCAAACACAGCGTTCCCAGCAAGTACCTTCACCGTGTACTCGGTATCTCTCTGCAGACCTCCCGCACTCCAACTTGTTGTACCAGGGTCAGTAATATTAACATTCTTTATTTCAGTGCCACCCTTTAGTATGACCACTCGGTATGCTGTGATAGGACTCCCTCCATCATCAACTGGTGCAGTCCATTTTACTGTCAGTGATGTGGCTTGAATGTCTAACTGTGTGATGGTTGGAGACCCTGGCTTCGCTAGGAGAACGAAAGAATACGGATAATATATTTTTAAATCCAAATATAGAGTAATCCAATAGTTTTTAAATACACAACGTTAAAAATATCGCTACTACTCTGACTAATGTCAATTCAAGGTAAAACAGAAATTGATTCTTTAGTTAAAAGTGATTCGTGAGCTGATTTTAGATTTCAAAAGAGATTTGATGATGAGTTTTTAGAGCTTACCTTGTCAGAACAAGAGAATCCATAAGCTACACTGAGTTCATTTGGCAATTACTAAAGATATCAAATTAAATGTCAGCACAAAATAGCTCACTGTGAAGCTACGCCAAAACGACCTACTTGTTTGTTCTATTTTCACTATCTTGAAATCAGCAGGAGTGAGCCCGTTGTCAGCATCGCACTTGTAACCACCAAAATCTTGATCTACACTCATCTTCACATTCACTGTGTTCTGTGCAGCTGTGTTGCTGTTCATTTGACTTCCATCAGGTTTGTACCAGGTGAGTGTTGGTGTAGGAACACCATCAGACACACACCTCAACGTCACTGCCTGACCAATCCAAGACGTGGGGGTCGATGAGGTGGCTTCTTGTATTGTGGGTGGGTCTAAATAGTTGTTATGAATATGTAATCAAACATTACAACAGAACCCGATGGAAGCAGCAAAAAGATTCACTTGAGAAACAAAGAATTAAAAAATGTTTTTTTTTTGCTATAACTTATTTAGCTCAGCAAACCACGATGTCTTCCATTAACAATAATTGTGATTGTAAGAATCCGTGATAGGATCTCTGCTTTCTCCACAGGCAGTGCCCGAAGTAACTGATGGAATCACCTTTGTAGGGATGCACAGAGATTCTATGAGTGTTACATACAAGCCCCATGTTACAAGAGGAAATGCATGTGAATTGTGTGGCAATTAATGAAACGGAAGACACCACGGAAAGAAAAAGCTAAAAAAGCTGGGATTTTTATGGTTTACTGTTCACACGTGCAAAATGCAACGAGAAGTGTAGGTAACTTTCTAAAACTAGAAACAAGTACTTTTTTTAAACTACAAATGAAGCTGAAGCAAAGAGGCACGAAAGTAACTAGAAAAAACCTAACATGAAGGTAAATTTTATTGAAGATGTACAATGTTTAATTTCTGTATTGTAAGAAAGACGTTTTCAGGTTATCAGGGACTCTACCAAAAAGGGTAGCTTGAAATACCACTAAGTTGTCTTCCTCCCTCGCACCTCTCCCCTAATTTAGGACATCAAACAATGTTAACTGAAATGAAAGGAAGATTACTTTACATATGATTCTGCAGGTACAGATGTGCGGTGTTTGCAGTGTTATCCCACTGTTTACTCGTGGGATATTGTATTTCAAGTCTTTTCTTCTTTTTGCAACCTCTGTTACATGAAGATGAGTCTCAAGCAGCTATTTGGATATACGACTGTGATGCGATAAGTTATGGACTTACACTGCACAGTAACATAAGCTTTCGCCATCGTATCTTTTCCCACTCCATTGCGTGCTGTACACACATATATTCCAGAGTAACTTCTCTCACTTCTTTGAATGTAGAGTTGCTTCGACTTAGACACAACTTTTCCATCTTTTATCCACGTAAAAGAAGGTTCTGGAAAACCTAAGGCATCACAGCTCAAAACAATAGGATTTGCCTCATTTACTTGTACATTTTGTGGAGATACGGTTAACTGGGTAGGGACTAAATAGGAGAAAATAAATAGAAGAAACTAAATAAGTTTCCATCCAGGGTTTCGTGCTTTCAACCCCCTTCCCCCTCCGGTGGAGACTCCCTTATAAAAAGGACGCGTACGTCGTACCTTTTAGGGGTTAAAAAAGCCGTTTTGGTACCTCTTAGGTTGTTTAGCCTCAAAAGGTCCAAAGCGGGAGATTCTGCGGTACCTACTTGGGTATTGGGTATTGCTTTCAGCCCCCCGCACCCTGTGGAGACTCCGTTATAAAAAGGACGCGTACGTTGTACCTTTTAGGGATTAAACAGCGGTTTTGGTACCTCTTAGGTTGTTTAGCCTCAAAAGGTCCAAAGCAGGAGTTTTTGCGGTACCTACTGGGATATTGAGCCAAAACAATGTGTTAGGATATGACGTTTTGTTTTAGAATTGGTACCTCATAGGGGTGAAAAAGTTTCATGCCTTGCCCACAAAACAGGATCTTAGTACCTCTTAGGGCTCTTTCCAAAATTTTCGACGAGCACCCCCGCCTTTTTTGTATAAGAGTTCCCCCGGGTCAAAAATTAAGCCGAATTTTCCAACAAGAGTGTTAGATGATGGCTGGATGGGACGGAACCAAATGATGTGATCATTATTATAATTTTACGCTCAAGTTGACTCATTAACGTTTGCACAAGTAATAGAAAGGAACTGGTTGAGTTGTTAACTGGTAAATACTGTGCTAACTACAAAATTACTAAAGCAATTCTTAAATAAAATAAATTTCATTGAACCTTTCAGTTCCTTGCCCACGGGTGGGGGACTGGGTCAGAGATAAGTTGCCTCAATCTATCCCTTTTCATGGCAACAGATGTAGTTGCAGCCTATGATCTAAATGAATCCAATTACGCTCTCTTTCTACAGGTCATCTCCACGTTTCTTTCCGTCGTCCTTGATTTATTCTCCCGCTTGGTGTCTAAGTCGGTGCCACGAGTGGGTTGCAGTTTGGTGCAGTTCGCAGAACATGACCTATTCATCACTATCGCCGGTCTCGTAGCCGTGTGCTGATTTTTTGAACTCCTTCCCCTCTTCCTATTTCATTATTGGTCACGTGCATGGGTCAATGAACTTTCAGGATCCTCCAAAGACATTTGTGAAAAAAGGTATCGAGCCTGTTTGCATCCATTTTTGTCATTCTCCAGGTCTCGCATCCACACAGGAGAACCGCGATGATGTTTGAATTAAAGGTTCTCACCTTAGTTTCGAGGCGGGATTCACTTGTTCTCAATACCTCTGAAAGTCGATTTTAAGCGCTTCTAACGTTTTCATAACCTCCGTCGAATGTCCTGCTCTGCTCCACCCGAGTTGTCAAAAGTGGCTCCGTGATAAACAAAGCTCTCTGTGAATTCAATATTACAGGCGTTTATCTTTAAGGGATGTTGCCTTCTTGCATTGAGTCTAAGCGACTTCGATTTGTCTACGTTTATTTTCAGTCCTGGACCTATACTATTCCCTCCTGGTCTTTCTAATTTCGTTTGTGCCTGCGCCCACGTACTGGAGATGAGCGCAATGTCGTCAGCATAGTCTAGATCTTCAAGCTGTCTCATTATGTTTCATCGAATCCCTGTTTTTCCTTACTCTGTGGTCGAGCACATTTATCCAGTCTATCACCAACAAGAAGAGGAACCCTGACACCACACAGCCTTGTTTTACTCCTGCTTTCACAATAAACCAATCAAATTTGTCTACTACATCGACCATTGCGCATTTGGTATTGTTATAAAACAGTTTGACCATTCTTACAAATTTTGGCGGTATGCCATAAGACTACATAATCTTCCACAGTGTCTGACGATGATCAAACGCTTTCTCATAATCCAGATAACAATGATAGCTTTTATTTAAGTGTCAGATTAAAACAGTAGTTTCCCGAAAAGTGAGGAAGGTATAAAAAATAAAACACATTATGACGAAAATGTTATCTACAATTTACAGCTTAAGGTGTGTCGATACAGTTTTTTTTAATGGATCTTACTAAGCATTGTCAACCAGCTCGATATGAAAATTACACCAGTCATTGATCCGACCAACTTCCAGCACGAAGACTCGCATTTGTTACCTCGCTTTTCGCAAGCCACGGACATCGTCACAGAGCTCATGACGTCACAAGCAGCATCGCTGTACTTCGAACTCAAAGTTTCAGTCCGGCCCAAATATAATTGTTCACAATAACAATAACAATAACAACTATAACAATAACAACAACAACAACAATAACAATAACAATAACAATAACAATAACAATAACAATAACAATAACAATAACAATAACAATAACAATAACAATAACAATAACAATAACAATAACAATAACAATAAC
>Ga0126339_10003109_pt1 | contig 12008 bp, 6 predicted proteins | sample OrbTmetagenome_2_FD_92532 | JGI IMG/M metagenome (GOLD analysis project Ga0126339, IMG submission 92532) | Coral microbial communities from Petempiche,Puerto Morelos, Mexico - Orbicella T R C metagenome | ecosystem: Host-associated > Invertebrates > Cnidaria > Coral | place: Petempiche,Puerto...
GCATCAAAAGGCATCTTCAAATTTCTAAAAGGCGGTACATGCAAAAATTTCCAAAAAAGGTATCCGCACATATTTTTTTTCTTTTTAACAAGAGCACAAATAGGCGAAGTCAAAATTTCAATCAGGCTTCTACAAAGCTAACTCGAAAATCCACGAATAAAGTTTAAAACCCACGTCTAAAATTCCAGAGGGCGACTGCAATATTTCGCAAAGACTTCTACCAACTTCGAAATGATGACAACAGATTTTCAAAACGACGTCTACAAATTTCAAGCAGGCCTAGTTACAAGTTTTAGAATTGTGTCAGCAAAACAAAGAGAAACGCATCTACGCATTTCAAATACGCGCCTTCAAAATTCAAAAGGCGTCTCAGAAGTTTTCACGAAAAGTGTATAAGCCGCATACAGATTACTTCAGCTCTCAAAATTGTGTTAAATGTTAACAAAGACGATCTCAAAATTTCAAAACCCTTAGCCGATTAACAAATTTTACCCTACAGAAAAAAACAATCATGAGGCTTTATTAAAGCACGGTTAAACTAGCTTGCTTTGTCTTTCTTGTAAATAATCACATAGTCATTGTTCTTCCTCAGACAGCCGGAGGTACTAAATGTATTGTGAACTTCCTAGTGACATTGGTCTCTGATCATGATCATGATAAAATTCACGCAACTGCGTCACTATACAATGTGGTTAAAATTTTAACCGATAACTTGGATATTAGCACGCCCTTCCAGACACTTATTGTTATTTATTTAATCTAGTTATATGCATAAGCGATTAATGGTCCGCCTAGATTAACACTCGCCATCCGCGGCCAAATAACATGCAATTTTAAAATGAAGGAAAGTAAAGATTGTTGTTGTTGTTGTTGACACTATTTTAACTACTCCACTGCATTGAACTAAACAAAGCAATCAAATCTACCCATAATTTTCATCATCCGGTTAACGCCATCTTTTCCTCCAATTCTTCGATCTTTCCATCCAATACTCTGTTCTTCATTTGTCCCTGAAAAAATATAAAATAGAAATTTAAAGATCTGATTTTATATTTGTGGTCTAATGGGGATTACTGAAAGAAGACCTGATTATCAAGTTACAATTCCCTCCACTCTCCAATAAAAACCCTCTCTAGGCAATCGTGTAAGTCGCGATTTACGTATTTTGTTCATGATACGTGAGCATTCGGCCTTCTTCAATTATTAAGCTCGCCTTGCTGATACTTGGAACATGTCATTTCGTTGCGTTGAAACAAGTAAAAGCAATGAACGCACAATGCAAAACTGGAACGAAAACAAACTTCACACAGAAACTCAATAAGTTTCCAATCACGGTTGGTCGAATGAATTAACCCCCTTGTCAGAAGTTCCAAATGTCGACGTTCATTGCTGAGTGGACAAGGCTTAACTGATATTTATGGAGTGCTAATTGTTTCGAAATGTTTACTAACTGTTCATGGACAACGTTCGAAGGAGAAAAAGACCAAGTTACCCTTATTAAATACACTGGTTTTGTGTAAGCCGGGTCTAAAATACAGGTCACATTCCACAGGTTAACAATAGAAATCCCTACTCTACTGATGAATAACTATGCCAAAAGTTTCCTCTCGATCTAAAACAACATTTCCGCCGAGTGCTAGGGCTAATTAGGGCTAGGACACTGAATCTTGGTGCTGTTTATTTATCTGTAGCACAGTGACCTGTACCCTGATCTGTTGAATGCGACCTGTAGTTTAGACCCGCCGTTTTGTGTACAGTTCTTACCTTGTCAAGACGTAAAGAACGTTTCATTCGAGGCACGTCCATGCAAGGTTTGCTTGAAGTGAATTAACTTTTCGTGGAAGTGTTTGTGTTTCGTAACGGCTCCAAACGAAAGGACAGTCCAAAATGAAAGCTTGGTTCTTGTTCACAGAAGTGGCGAAGAGCCAAGTTAAATTTCCGCGGGTTGAATTTTTGAATAGAATGGTAGATGTACGACCAAGGAACCCGACACAGCAAAGTTTCAGCGATGTGTAATTAGCAATTCAAATTTGCACACGTTTTGCGACCACGCACCGCACGGCTAATTAAATGCATTCGTTTGATTGGTTCGTCTTCTCATTGTAATAAGTGCGGGATATTTAAATTTCATTAGTATTTGAGAAGGAATATGAGTGAATAATTTTTGTGTTTGGAACCTGTGCAAAGTTGGTTCCTGGAATTATTCCGACAATTCATATTCTGGTCACAAAGCAGAGGAACATTAGCGAAATCGATTATGACATCCGCTCTAAGACGCAAAATTTAATATATATAATGTTAATTTGGTTTATTCCTACCCCGAAAAGTCATCGTCGCAGACGTTCTTTTGACTCGTCACGCGTTCCTTTCCCATAAGAAGAGGAACGCATGATGTGACATGATTTGGAGAGGAAGGATTGACATTATTTTGACATTCTGTTTTTTTCTGTTCTAATGCAAACTCATTTTAAGGTTTACTGGATAGAACAGAGTAATGGTTGCCCGACCTCATTCAATCCGCTCTGTTTGATTAGCACTAAAATAAAAAAAGCCTGCGCGTAGCCGTCCACTATGAACTTTGTTTTACACTATTCTGCGTGTAGGCTACATGCGTGTAAGCTACTGGAAATTCTCTTTGAACTGATGCCCTTCTAGAGTAAGGCGCTGTCCACACTTTGCCGGAGAAATTGGAAAACGGTGTTTTCACTCTGAAAACGTAACTTATCAAATATGTTTTCGTCCCCACTCCCCCGAGGAATTTAAAATTCGACAATCACCGGTCAGTTTGGATTTGAGCTTGAGGAAAACTCGGTCAGGGAAATCACATGATAAGCGTCATACAATCGTTTTGGAAAAGCTCCGTTTTTTTCATTGTTTTCCGCGCACACGAAAACGAAAGGCCGGCGTTTGCAAATTCCTCCGGTTTGAAGAACATTTTCGAAATGCTCCGTTAGTTAGTGTGGTCAATCGGCTGAACCGTAGAAATAAAACCGCGTTTTCAAATTTCTTGGGCGCAGTGTGGACAGTGCCTAAGCCTCCCTCTTTTCAAAAAGCCTTTTGGATGAAGATACTTATACAAGCCTCCCCCTTCCCTGTTACGCCTCCATGCCTTCTCTTTATTTCCTACACAGCCAATTGCCAGAATTTTAATACGCAAGAATGCACTTCTTGGGACAATAGCAGAATGCTTTGTGCTCTTAACACCAAAACACCCGCAAAAGGTCTGATGGCAGGTTAAATTCTACATTTTTATTCTTTCTCGACAGCTAACATGGATTAAGGCTTGATTGTCGCTTACTCAGAACAAAGGGATTTCAGCGTACAAACGATGATGCGCAGGGTGAACCAATTCTTGATGTTACTTTTTGCATTTTAGACGCGATGTGGTCTGGCTTTATGATAAGCAGGTTGCGTTGGACAACAATAGACATCCGTTTACAACAGCGCGTGGCCATATAGCGTTGTTAAACCAGTGATGTTTGACGATTCCTTGACAAATGATCTGGTACGTGGTAGGAAATATTGCTGACAATTTACTCAGGTAAATATAAGGAATTCGATTTGATTTAAAGATAAATATGTTCGTAATTGATAGACCACGAGAGACCAAACACTGCATTGAAAGCAATTTCTTGACCATGAGTTGCTTAACAGGTTCTTCGTGTAAAGTATCTCTAACTCCTGGTAAAAATGGTATATGTTTGTATAGCCTTATCTCTTGTTGTCCTTTCAGAGGGAGAGTGTGATTATCTAGCTCGAGAGAACTCTAGGAGCAATGTGACATTTTATGAATAAAATACCACCGTAAGTCAAAACACAAAATGTTAACGGGCTTTTAATTCAATATTGAATTTCTGACTGGTTGATAATTCTTCAGGAGTGAACAAAGGCGACTGGTGCATGAATTTTCATCAGATGCTAAATAAGCTCAAGGACACTTCCTTTCCATGGCCACGAAATGGAATCAAGTTTGGACAATGAAACGTAGTGGGTACACGTAATTTGTTTTATACGCTTAAAATCGTTAAGTTCCTTACAGCTTGAAAGACTAAGGGCGACTGAATGGGAAAACTGACCCTGAATTGTCAGATACGAGCTGTCTGTTACATGTTTTAGTTTAAATGCTTATAATATTGAGAAAGCAAGAGAGGATGAAGAGTAACAGAATTAATCCCCATAACGAGGCATTCCCTGGGAAGTTCCTCTCAAGTTATTTTTAGAGATCGTACCAAGTCCTTCCGCCGATGATGTAACCAAGCGTAGAGTGTAAATGTTTCCCTAGCGGATGAAACTTTGTGTATAATAAGCCGCTTAGGCTTTCTGCATTATTAAAACTTTCATCGCAGCTATGATTGGCTATTTCTAAACCTTCCTTAGAATTTCCAAAACCGGGAGTGATCTGAAATAAATAACGTTAGAGGGATTGCCGTTAGAAAATAACGACTCTGTATGGGGGATTAACTCTCTTGTTCTTTATCTTCTCTTGCAAGAAGCTATGACTGAGAGGAAAAATGTTTTAGATTAAAGGTCGTAAGAGAAAACGTCATGCTACATATTGCCGGCAGGTTTCGGATATCTGCCCGTTAGTAGACATTTTGATGCATTGATGTACAAAAAGGTGCTTAAAAAAGAAACTTCCATTACATTTTATAAGACTGAAGTCTCTTTTTATTTTGTTTCCAAACAGCGCTGAAAGACTATATGAGGATAATTGTTTCCACAGCTATCATTTTAAGCCTTTTAGCCGTGATATTTTACTGGAAAAGCTGTTCTCTCGATGTGCAATATCATTATATACGATTTACCGATGCAAATCGACTGTTGTACAAATACAGGGGAAACAGCAATCGATCAGGCAAATGCCACAATGTATTAAATCTGATGAGAAATGCTAAATGGATCAAACGTCGAAACCTTACTTCAGTTGATGAAATTCAGCAAAGTCTTACAGAGGTTCAGATTCGAAAAAAACGTGGGATACCGATAATACTACACAGGAGCGACTTGCGATGTGGCGGCGCGCCGTTTTTTCTACATTCACCTCGGTTTGGTTATCAACTTCCCGCCCTCTGTGACATAAACGGATCGGCGCCTTGCTGCAATCACGGGACGAGGTCGTGCGGAATCGACCGAGACCACTGTAACTGCGATCAATGCACTGACTTCAGGAAAGAAATTTCAGCCGAGCTGTTTGACTGGATTCCGATACTTAATGGCTGCAAATTTACCAATTTCAGCAGTGAAGAAGCTTGCAGGCTCATGTCGGACAGGATTTCAAGATTGGTTTTGATAGGTGACTCTTTAGTTAGACACCTCTTCAATGCATTGATGATTTTATTTACAAACGATCACCAACGAGGAAGCCTCAACTTAACCCGTGATCATCACGTGGATCATGGGATAGAGAACTGCGAGGGTGTTATGCAATTTGTCGATGGCGGATCCACCTCATGTCACACAAAAACAGTGACAAGTATTCCTTTGGATACCCAAAGATCATTTTGTAGAGGACAAAACAAATTTGATATCTATTTCAAAGAGTACTATAACATGGACAAAGCACCAGATATTTTGGCATCCGTTCGTCAAAATCTTAACAAAGAGAAAACAATCATTGCTATCGGGGTGGGACTTCATATAGATTTAAACGCAGAGAAAGTGCAAAAGTATATTATAGAACCTGTACTAGAAATTAAGAAATCTTCTGGCTCAATATGGCCGTTTATATTATTGATTTCAGTGCACGCCCACGGAAGCCTTAAGGATACATATTACAATATTCCATCCCATAACGACCGAATAGCAAGTTTTAACTTAGACATGGAGAAATATCTCTCAGCATTTGGTATTCCAGTGTTTGATACTTTTAATTTGACTCGCGGTGTTCGGAGTATTGATGGTACACATTTTGGAATGGGTATAAACATGATGAAAGCACAGCTTTTCCTGAATTTCATAAAGGAAACATTCTAGAATATATTGTGGGGATTTATGTTCTTGGTCAACAACTTACACAAACATCAGGCGACGAAAAAGATGTCGACCACGATCGAGTGACAAATGATGGTGAAGATAGCATCTTAAGGTTCTTAAGGGTCCTATAGCGATGTATTTGAATTGTGCGTTGCGGGATTTCCCAAGGCAATGACCATTAATTGTTTAGCAAAAGACAAGTTAATTGTTTATTTATCAATAGCCCATGCAGAGACATCTAATAAATCAATTACTCTACTTAGGAATAAGATGCATGTAATGTAATGCAATGTTAATATTGTAACAATAATTTATTTACATTTTTAAATAGTTTTTGAAAAATAATTAAAAAACCTGGCTAGTGGTTATAATCCACCTTAAATGGAACAGTGCGGTACATAAGCTTATTGAAGTTTAGTTCTGTCCTTACAGTGGTCCAGTAGCCACAAGTACCTACTACTCACACCTATTGTGGTAACATAGTCTCCAGATGGAAATATTGCCGTATTGAATCCGACAAACGTGTAATGTTTTCAGCGTAACAGGCTATAATAAGTAGAATAAGTGTACTTAAAACGAACTCAGTTTTCTCCCAGGATTTGCTGTTTTGTCAGTGAAAGAGTGAGGTATGTACATGTGCATATGTGTCAGCGGTTATTCCACCAAAATGGAGGATAAGGTACCATTCCTCAGCTACTATGCAGTAAGCTGTTAGGATGTGAAATCTCAGCAGTTAGTTAAAAAGAAAAAAAAAAAAAAATCAAAAACAAAAAACAAACGAAAACATTTCCGGCAGCTAACAGTCAGCATTTTCACCAATTGTCAGCTTAGTTAACCCCACCCAAGCCCTCAAAAATTTAGCTTTAAAATTACATATAGCATAACAAAATTGGTTGCATATAACATAAGCTGGTCGTTTTTAACATAATCATGTCAAAAATGGCCATTTTTAGAGCAGTCAAAAATGGGCTTAAATGTCTGGATAAATGCTCAGAAAATGTACAAGCTTTTTAGTTTTTCGTCAGCAAATGTAATTGACGTACTGGGCTCTTATGATCATGTTGACTTCTTCTAAGAAGTCGAGGGACATTTGTACAAGCTTCCAGCATAATTTGTACCGGAAGTGGACTATTTGACGTCACAGTTGCCAATCGAGTAGATTAATAACATAGGTGACAAATTAGTCCTTACTTTTGGCACGAAATTTCAGCGTTAATTTCTAATTTCACATGTGAACTTACAAAATTGCCATGGCAACGTTTGGCGCGAAATTTCTCGATACAATAAACAAGTATTCAAATGGTGCGTGTGAAATTAAGAAATAATTTCACTTGCAATTGCGTTTTGTCAGAATTCTGATAATTTCACTCGCCTAAAAGCTTGGAAAGTTTTTAGAATTCTGACAAAACACGCGTGAAATTGTTCCTATTTTCTTTTGTCATTACTTGATTTCCCAACTAATTCAAGCTGTGGAATAAATGGCAATATATTTCTGTCCACCGCAACTTCGTTGACGATCTCCTTGACATGGTAGCTTGCACTCCTCGTCCTTGACCTTCGAATCGTCATTAAAGTAAGCTCCACAAAAACATTCAGACGCCATCAGTAGACCAGCAAAGGAGAAGCTTTTGGAGGCGCAATGGTCAACACAAATATCCGGTGTCATGGCGGGGTGTCCTTCATATCTATACTTGAGCTGCCTGAGTGGGTTTGTATTGTCATAACAACCGACAAACGTCCCACTTGAAGACGTAAAAGAATCTGTGGTAAATAGACAAAAACGTATTGGGAAGAAAATGTTACTTCCTATGTGTATATAAAACCATGGTTGATTAATTTATCACAGTATTGCGCATGCGTGGGAAGGAATGGGGGTTATATGGGGGTACAGAGAAACCTTAAATTCGCGGTTGCTAATTAACAGAAAGTCGCTTCACTTAAGTAATTTAATTCAAGTTACGTAAAGTCACTGTTTTGAAAAATGCGATATTTTGAAATAGAACAAGTACAGTGGTCTGAAGAAAAACGTCAAACACCCTTAGCAAAATCCCTCCTGATGGGTGGGACTGGGGAAGAAAGGGAAAGCTTGCACTTTGCGGTGATCTCAGAGAAAGGATAATATCCAGGGAAGTACGTAGTAAATAGGTTTTTCGGTTCTTTTTTAACTGTCCGGCTGTAATAGTATTTTAAGGTAACCCACAAAGGGCTAGCAGTGTGAAAGCCAAAGCAAGAGTTCTACCTGATAACTTTGCTTAGTTAAAAGTTAAGCTTTTTCTTACTTGCTTGTCACTAGCAAGCGTTTTGTCGTTTGTTCGACAAAAGAAGAGATTAAAAGTGATAACATATTCCAGCATATATTTTTTCGTTGACTGTGTTTATGAAACTGTTTGAAGCCGAGGAAACAAGTAACAGCTAGCGAGAAAGGGATTGTTAATTCTCTCTAGACGAAAGCACCAATAAATGAAAACGGTTAACTTGGCCAATTGTACTTTTGATTGCAGTTAAAAAAATGTCATAGAAAGAGACATCGAGACTGAAAAATCGAACGAACGGGTGAGCGTAGTTGAAAAAAAAAAAAAACATTCAAAATGTTGTTGCTTATAGTGGTCAATGCGTTTAGTGACAGCTAGCTAGTTCACAGGCATGTCGCTTAAACTGAAAGAAACAAATATATTAACTAAACACAATTAATAGGCTTAAAAATCCCAACTGGCGGGAGGCAGACCAGTTGGCTATATACAAACATGACCGAAGAGTTGAACTGGGGTCTACCGAGAAACATCTCCAGCTATAAAGTAATCAGAGCGGAGCTTGAACCCCTGACCTCCGAATTTCAAATCCGGCGCCCTAACCACTCGGCCACGCTGCCTCAGTACATGTAGATGTTAATTGATTGACTTTTTTTCACCTGAAAATCCGGTTTGATTCATTTCGTCGGATTCTGGAAACTCATTGTCGGTGTCTTGCCCGTCATCTTCAGCATCTTGCTGCATTTCACCGAGTAGAACTTTTGGCGTTTCTGCTTTTAATGGTGGAATTTTCGGGCGTTTGGGAGCGGCAAACTGACTGTTTTCCGTGACGGTAGGAGAACCTTTAAAGTAAACGTAGAAATATATTGTTTTAAGGCACTCAAGAAATTTAAGGTCGCCAGCGGCACACTTAAAAAAGGTTAACTTAAGAAAACTAAGGACAACTAAGAGGGTCGAACATAGCTTTTTCTTCAATCCCGCATTCCGCCGCTAACTTTGGGTCAATCCCGCCATCTCGCGGGATGCTTTTCATTCCGAATCTCACCGTCAATTTTAAATGAGAAAATTCCGCTCCCGCAGAAGTATTTTTATTCCGCATCTCGTCATTAACATTCTTGTCATCCCGCAACCTGCCTTCAGATTTTACTCTCGGCCTTGCATCCCGCCAAACCTATGTTGGGCCCTTGAAACTATGCTGTACTTTGCTCCTTGTGGGTCCAACTGATGTTCAGCCGTTTAAGCATTTTTTTTTTTTCATTTTTACTCCAAATCCACAATTGGTTTCCAATTTAAAATTCAAAAAAGATTTTCTGAAAGTGTTGGAGCGTGATGGCTTTTGTTATTTTCAGAGAAATAAGGAAAATGAAATAACTCTAAAGACTGCATTTGTCGAGGAAGCGGTTTTCACTTGAGTGTCGAATATAATTAGTGCATTAGTTTCTATGGTTTTGCGTTACTCCGCTCAGGTTCTAGCTTGATTTTGGTTTTGTGATACTTTTATGCGTTGATTGTATGCCATATGCTTAAGTCTGCGTTCAGTGTGGTGAATGACCACGTCACCAGGCGGGTTAGTGCAGATTTGGAGAAAATCATCTCCTATGAAACAAGCGTGTTGCATATGAGCGCCGAATACTTGTTTGATTAAGCTTTACGTTCCTGCTTTAGTACTACATGTTGCCCTCAAGTGGACCCCTCAAGGCAAGCGGTGCAGAGGATGGTCAAAGACAACCTGGCGGGCAACTGCTGTGACTGCGTCTCTCCCGATTGTGCTCGTAAAATGCTGGAAGGTTGCTCATAAGAATGCCAAAAAGTGGCTAAAACATTGCCCAAAATCCAAACCGTTGCTCCTAAATTTCTTGATATTTTTGTACAAACGTTAATTAAAAGCTTTCATTTTCGTTCTTCATAATAATTTCTAACATCAGTCAAGAATAATAGCTTGAAACTTAGCTTTAAAGAGTTGCTCGCAAATATGTGGGAAATTTATGGATACTCAGATTAAGTCTAACGGAACAAAACACATGGTTCATTTTACGTCTTGCCGAACGATAAACCTCAAAAGGTTGATAAACATTCAAGAAATTCGCACAAATTGAAGTTTTGTATGAAATCGTTGGCTTTTTCGTGCTTGATATCTGCCCTAAACCTATATCTTACTCAAAAGTTTCCCAGAAAGGCAAAACTTGCCGACCACTAGCCTCAAAGAGCCTGGCTTGGTCTGGGCGGAGGCTGAAAAGGCCGAGGACTAACGTCGTAATGGCCTTATGTCCCAGCCGGGAAGATATGGGGTTGGGCGAATGTTCAGTACTGCATGGACTACAAGACAGCCTAGTTCTAATCTAAATGTATCCATTTCATGCGATCTTATAAATGGGTTGATTTAAAGGAACAAATACCTGGCAAATTGATTTCAATGTTAAGTGGGCCATTTCCTGGATCTAATGTAAAGGAGTGCGTGCTGTTTATGCCGTTAGGCAGCTGTAGAATCACGTCATAGTCTCCATAGAAACCACGTACGTCAAAATAGGCGTCGGATTGGATAACGAAGGACGGTGTTAATGTGACATGCGTAGTCCACTGCTTCAAAAGGCTGCGATAACGTAGACCAGCGGAATTAATCTGGACGTTACAATGAGAGAGATTACAAATGAGCCAATAAGGATGAAGGATGTTACACGGGGACTGGAATTGATAAATTTAGCTGGCAACAGGGTAATTACCAACAAAATTGACCTGAAAACTTTGCTTCTGTTTACTTTACCTTGTAACAACTGCTTATGTTGTGTATATAACTGCGATGATCAATCATGTCTTCATACGAAACAAATTCTACCAATTCACAAATGTGTGGCCTACATTTTCCCCGGCAGCCAACGTCCCCTTCACTCAAATCATTGAGACGAACATCAAAAATTATAATATCTATAGCCAGCAAAGCCGTGTTATCAAACCATGTCCGTGTAGCATTCGTGTTCAGTTCATCGTAATCTAATAATGCGCGCAAAGAAGATTTTTAACTCTGGACGTAAGGTTCAAACAAAATGGAGGTAAAACTCTTTTTACACATTTTTACATCACTGTAAACACGCCGTATTTAACAAAACAATAACTGCTATCATTAGATGCATTTTCATCCTTTTTTATTGGCCGAGAGTCCACCACGTGACCTGCAAATAACTGGTCACAAATAATGGTCTGCTAGTGCGTAATTCTGTCTAAATGTGCTTTGCTGCAAATAATATTCAGCTCATGTGTAATTGTAACCACGCTCTTTTGCGAATAATGGTAGATCGCTTCCTTGAACAGTCAGCGAGTTATTTAAGTATGAAAACAAACTTGGTGATCAAATGATAAAACAGTTATTGCACTCAGTTATCGCAAAATATTGTGATTTGTCAGTGTCTCACAGTGCAATTATTTGCGTCAGCCTTCAACTTCTGGAAATAATTGATCTGTTCGCCACTGGCAAAGTACCATATTTTGCTCAACCTCGCCCAATAAATGTTGAGTTGCACATATGCTGCAATTTTTTCTTACCTCCCAATCGTTACCATCAACAAGAGAAGTGTAGGGTCCTCGCCAAGAACTATAGTTCCAGAAACTCCACAGAATCAGTCCTTGCACGCTTGGAGTGCTGAATGCAGATCGCATGACAGTTTCAAGGTTATCTGCTCGTTTCACGAGGTCCTGCTCAAGAACATCGACTTCCGTCAGCCAAAGAGGAATCTTGATGTCGCTGAGCATTTTCAAACGATACTATAAAGACCACAAAAAGGAAAAAAAAAA
>Ga0126339_10003112_pt1:0-7500 | contig 12007 bp, 8 predicted proteins | sample OrbTmetagenome_2_FD_92532 | JGI IMG/M metagenome (GOLD analysis project Ga0126339, IMG submission 92532) | Coral microbial communities from Petempiche,Puerto Morelos, Mexico - Orbicella T R C metagenome | ecosystem: Host-associated > Invertebrates > Cnidaria > Coral | place...
GAAAACATAAATTCTTTGTAGCCTTTCAATATAATATGAAAACGAAAGAGGCTTACACTGATCCGTGAATTATGCATTTACTTACGCGTGATTTGTGAACCAACGACTTTTGCGGGAATAATTCTTCACTTTTTTGGAGATTTTAGCGTCATTAAAGCTCGTAAGCTGCACCAAACTAGATGTAAAACCTGCCCATTCCACGCCCTTGCAGCTGGAGGACTGAGAACCAACCACAGCGACAGTGAACCAGGAGGACCTAGAATCTAGTCTGTCACGATGTGTCACACATGCACACGGCATTTCGATGCATCAAAATGGAGGATTCTGTATGTTTTGCGAAACGTGGATAGAATTTGAATTTTTATGTGACACATGATTTAGCCTTTGCACTTTTACGTGAAAAGTGATTTTTTTCTGTTAACGTGAAGCTGTTTTCGAATTTTTTGTGATGCATGAAAAGGCCAATTACTTCTGCGTGAAATTGTTTTCAGAGGAGGTATAGGGGACCCTCTTGTTTCTGTTTAGTACACACTCGTTGTAAAGATTTCAAAAAAAGATAGAAATAAAACAGTTCAATTTGCTATCATAATGAATTATCTTATTACGATAAAGCTATATTTCATCCCATTTCGTACATATACCACCCCTAGAAATTTTTTCATTAAAATTATAGAGTAAAACATTTTTAGTTAGGGTTTGTTGCATTGAAACATCGATAAACCTCTCGGGAATCTCGGTAATTATTACATCGCGAAATTTACTGAGTGTTTTGATTGTGACCTGTGACCTGTGACCTGTGAAAGAAACCTGCCGCCCGTAAGCGACCACCTAAAATGTCAAGCCTGGTCGCTTACGAGAGATTAGACCATACTGGGTCCAAATTTTGCCTCATTACCATATGGTAACTGAAGAGTCTTACCTCATGCTTTAAATGCTAGCGAGATTTTGGCTTGGAAAGGTACAATGACTCCTTTCGCTGTATAGGGCAAACCCGCGCCAAACATTCAGGCCGATAATACTAATTTTAGCTTGCGAAAGCGTACCAGCCCCTGTGCAACCTGCACTAACCACAAGCCGAGTCTTGATATGTTGGCTTGTATGGGCAAAATAACTCCCGATATGAACACCTGAGGGAATGATGAAAGAGGGGCGTGAAGAAGTAAAATGGGAACTGGGATTTGCCCTTTTTTGGGCTGGGAAAATGGGATTTACTGCACTGGGACTGGGATTCAACCACTTGGAAAGGGATGAACAATTTTGAAAATGGGAGAGGGATTCTTATTTTTAGCGCTCTCTGACCCTACGTTTGACACCACTGCTTAACTGAGCCTATTCCTTTGAATAAAGAATTAAAATTCTGCATCATTAGACCTCAGTAGACACATAGAATCATCACATTTTTCGTTTCCACGTTCTAGCTACCAGGCTCCACACAGTTTTATTGTTAAGTTCTGTCAGTTTTCCCGGTCAGCGGTTTGTTGTTGATGGAATGATATGCGCATGTTTGCACGTGGCGGGAAAGGTAAAAATGGCGTCCAATTCGCGGACTATGATAATCGAAATCAAGTGTATTAACTCAAAAAATGCTGTAATACACACAGAAAATTGTAAACTTATGTCTTGGAAATGGTGACATGTTAATTGGTGCATCCTACAAAGAGTATTTACTCTATCACAACTGATTTTGACGGAGTAGGTGTCCTTGGAGCAGTGAATGTCATGTGCAGCTATGCAGACAGTTGGACAAATGTTAGTTCTTTGGCACTCTCAGGGGATGAACTTGCTGTTTGTGCGAATGGTGTTCTTCATGTCTTTGTTCCATCATAGGGTGTAACAAGAATCGTCTTAGGGAGTGACGGTTTACCCATATCATCACGAGCAGTGAATGTTGCTTGGCTTGGTAAAGATATTTTGTTCTGCGAAGAGCACTCTTTTAAACTCTTTGAATCTGGGGCTGTTGTTGTGATTGCAGGACACAGTAAAGGTGATAGTGAAGGTTCACAATCACACTCGAAACTGTGTCAACCTGAATTGGAATCTGCGTGAATTTGATCGTAACATTTACGTTACACACTCTGGTTCTGACGCGGTCAAACTAATCAACAGACCGTTGACAGGGATTGCAGAGTTCCTTGGAAAGTTACAAGTCCTGGTGAAGGCTTTTAACATTCATTCCAAAAAACGCACAGTTAGAGAACCACATAAGTCGGTTAATGAAGCAATTGCTCTGGTGGATGAGGTGCTGGAGTACGTGAAGTATTGCTCACGGAAGGCAAGAGATCAACAGTCCTTGGCAAAAGAAACCACTGATGTGCCAGAGAGTACTTTATCAAACAATTGTTTGAAGTCATTGGAACTGATGGCACAATCGCTTCGCGGGGTAGAGCACAACATCAAAGATCTGTCTTCATGTCCAGGTTTCGAGGTGAACTTGAATTAGAATCAATCCTGACGTTACATGTTAAGAACCAACATGCAGTCACTCATTTTAAGAAGGAAACATTTACTCTCTACGAATACGCACAGATTTTTGGTTCATCAGTTGAAGAAAGAGTAAAGAGAGTGACACCATGGTCTGCACATTATTACACGCATCCCAACTCATACTACCCTGTTGAACCTTCTGCTACTGGCCAGTTGGTCCTTGTTGAAAATGTGGGCTGGGAACTGGGATTTGGTACTCCCCTTCATGACCCTCATGAAAGAAAGCTATCGAGTCTATCGATAAAGATATAACTGCAATCAATATTTTCAAAGCCTAGACGAAATTAGGAAGCTGGATTTTCGATAATCAAAACAGACATGCAATTAAGAATAAGCTAAAATACGGAATGTATACCAGGGATAGATAGTTTTTCGATACATGCAAACAGCAGGGTAAAACAGACAACGTTCGCGTCACAAAACAAGTTATAAAAGTAAAAACCTACCTTCGCAACTGAAAGCTGGGAAAATAAAAATATCTTAAAACCGATAAATGGTACACAAAAGCGAAGCGGCCAACACGTAGCCTAATGCAGGCGTATTTTGGTGAGCGAGCGCATTTTGACCAAGTGAGCACCATTTTGGATTCAAACTCGGAAGAGGCTTGGAGAGAGACGAAAAGGCGTCCCAACATGGCGGCGAATCTACTCGATCGCGAGCTAACACCGCTAACTATCGCGAGTTAATACCGCTAATTCTTGAACACATGGAAACCGCCTGCACTGCAGGAGTTTGTTTTTAATAGTCAGTATCTGGAAGTTTCATGGCTGTGAGAAGGCAATCAGTGCAAAGATAGACGTGTGACTTCGAAACTGGAGACATTGCACTCGTGGTAGAAAACTTCTGGCCCCTTGGTCGCGTCCTGAAAGTAAACTGAACCAAACAGAAGAGACGGGCTTGTGAGGAACGTCAGGCTAAAAACCAAGTCCGCTGTCCTGGAACGTCCCATGGACGACGTCGTAGCAGGTGGCCCTAACGATCCTCTAATTTAAGAACCTGGCTAGCCAATAGCCGACCCAAATCTGACGCCCTATTATCGCCCGTAAAGAATGCAATGAGAAAAAACACAGCATCTCGAACTAAAACATACTTATTAATTGTCGAAAGCGACTGGCTATAGATTATCTTTTCCCGTAAAAGAGCAAACTTATTTCTGAAACTTAAAGTTCATAAAGATGGGCCTGAGTTAGCCGAGCACAGACGTCTATAGTACCAAACGGCGGGGACACTTGTAAATCACTCCGGAGCACGCTGGGGCGTGAACCCTTGTTTGCCCTAATTTATTTTATAACATAACTAAAGCAAAGCGCGCGCTCTGATTGGTTAATTTAGCGTCTACTATTTGCCCATGGGTGTACGCTGCTGACGTGTGTGCTAATGTTTACAAAGCAAATCATTTGACAGACATTGTTTCCAAAGTAATGGCCGACGTTCTTCTGCCAGAAATGCGTTTACCATTTGTTAATCTATGAATGACGAATTTGATAACGTCATCCACTGTAAGAGACGAGATAGTCTAGCTCTCAGCTGGGGTAATCGACGCGACGAACGCGGAAAACTTCTGCTCCAGCGCCAACTTCTGAAGCCGATGAAGCGTGCATCAAAAGAAAACTTTAGTTTTAGGAGCGTATTACGCCTTTAATAATCAACAGGATCTCGTCCTTGGAGCAGAGCGGGTATTACAGGCGCGGTGGCCACTAAACATGTGTAAGATGGCCAAAACGGTCGACGTAGTTACGACAGATACGAGTGTACGATTTACGAGTATATTGACAAAAATAGCGGAGACAATAACTACAGGAACAAAATAAACGGGAACGAGTAACACAAGGGTTATTGAGAATATAACATTCGAACTAAACCAGTGCTTGACTTGAGAACTTGAGTATAGCTCAGAATAAACCAACTGAATCAACTGAATTTGCTGAACGAATGGTTGCCAATTTGTAACAGATTTGAGGAAACTATAGGAATAACTCCAAACCAAATAAGGCTAGGGAGTGTGTTTGTTGCCCACGAATACAGGATTTACCTAAGGGAACTAAGAGGTAACTTCTCCTACACAACAGGATTTAGCTAAGAGAAGTGTGTGGGAATGAATGACCAACACATACCAAAATGAGATGTGTAAGGAAACCAAACCAATGTAGGAAAATAACCCAAATAGTAAGAAAAATAATGACTTAACACTAATAAAAAATAATTTGAAAATTAGAACTGAAAATGAACTAAAGTGACCTTGTCACACATGCCTGCCAAAATTTGCATCCGCATCATATGGATATAGACACGAACTGCAGCGACGGCGGGTTTCCAAAGTCGCGGAACCTTGAAAAAGATCATAACAAATGAGGAAAACTTGGAACACTACAGGTTACGCGCCGACCAAACAAACGCAGATTGAGAAGGGAAAATCAACACGGTTCCGTTGCCTTTCCTGCCAAGCAAAGGAGCCCACCAAAGACTCCTTAGACGCAAGCCCGGAACTACCTGAGTAAGGGCCCCACGGGAATTCTGATCCCCACAATATCTTAAGCGTGCTCCGACTAAAACAAAGGGCGTTTAGAGCCATCACAAAACAAGGTGGCTATACAATGTTGCCTTGACCTCCAGGGAAGGCCATCCGACCACCAATCCAGGAAGTTTCACGTAAACAAAGACGTTAGCAAAGATCACTATATCCGAGCGGAGTTTTCCCTGAACTTTAGCGGCCACCTTGGAAAAACGCGCAAGCTGGGATACAACGTTAAAGACTTAACGGGCATAAAGCATGCAACCAGGGATGTCTAAACGAAAGGACGCGACCTGTCCCATGAAACAGTGCGGAGTCTCAAGAATGACCTGAAATATGGTAAAATGCTCTCCCTCAAAATCCCAAACTTGGTCTTCTTATCCAGGGGAATGAGAAAACTGCGCAAAAATCGCACCGGAAGCCCAAAAAAAACAAGTGACTGTGGAAGGGACACATTGTGACTTGCCAGTACACATGGAATAGCTAGCTTCTATCAAAAGTAACACACAATGCAAGTAGCAGCCTCGGCTCTCTGTGCACTTTGAGGAGAAACAGAACGCGCCTGAGAAGAAAGAAGCTGTCAAACATGACAGCCGACGCAAATATAAAGTGATAGGACGGTGTGCGAAACTACAAGACCAAGATTGTGGTACATGAAGGCACTTGCCCCCCAACCAAGATGCAGCTTACGAAACACGAAGAAATTTCCCACTCTTGCCTCCGTCAAAAAATTATCTGACAATGGGTGGAGTCGGACATGCTAATATCCACTTTCATCGTAAAATGTTGTCTGGAGATGCCCAGGCAAGATATACCCAGGCAAATCTGAAGGGTGATCCAATTTGAAGGGTGATCCACATGATCTTTCATCATGGCAGAGACAAAGCTTTGACGGTTCGACTGTAATAGGAAGAACTACGAGGGGCGTAGACACGACTCCGACTTCGCCTCAAACCGTTAAAACTTCAGAGGACCCACTGAACAATGGTATCTCTTATGAAATCAGAGAACTGTGCGCAAACTGCAGAGTCCTTGACCCGAATCATGATGGCGGTAAGCGAATGCGTATGACAGAATTTAATTTCCCTTAGAATTCCCCCCTAAATGGGGTGAAAAATCACTTCACGCGAACACCAAGCAGAAGTATCTCGAGAAGATCCACAGCAGAAAAGCTATAACCAGTCAGGAAATGCACAATGGTAAACTGCTATGAATCATACTTGCCCTAAAACGGTTCGGGTCACGGAAACAAAGATAAAAACCACCTAGGCCTAGGCGCGAGGAAATCATATCCGGAAAAGCCAGGGGGCCAACGAAGGGTTGGCTTCTCTCTGGCAAAGAGCAGATAGGAACAAGTTTAGTTGAGCGCATGTGCGAGTCCTGAGACTCCATGTTCCGAGAGGCGAAAAGAGAATCACTCGCCAAAAACAGAGCAAAGAAAATCGTAAACGAAAACTGAAACGAAGCATCGAGATTTGACAGGGAAACCAACCCCTCGTTGACCCCAGAAACCGAACCAGGTCCAGAATTGAGACGCATAGAAGGTCCCCCAGGATCAAGGATGGGAAGGGTAAAAAACAAAAAACTAAAGAGACAAAACAAAATATTTACAAAAAATAATTTAATTTTAACAGCAAAGAAAATACATGCTAAACAAAAGGCTTGCTGAGTCCCATACAACTACATGTGAGTCAAAACGATCGAACGCACAATTAAGACGGTTAAAGATATCATTTAGACTCATCAAAATACTCTCAGTGGTTTCGAAGGACCTGTTCGGTTCAAGCGCTCTGATCTTTCTTCCTAACTGAACCAACCGACAGCCGGCCTCACAGACGGACAGAATAAAGAACAACAAAACGTAAGCGAAGTGAAAGACAAGCACTGTGGTAAACTGGCATTTAAACTAGCGAACGAAATAACACAAAAATCATTCAAGCCCGATCCGTAGAATAACTTCTAATATCCATGAAATAAAGAGCAAGCAAGTATCCCTTCACTAAACCAACAACTAAAGATAAGAGAATAAGCGACAGAAAAAAAGATGCAACCTAAACATAAAGAACAAAATTAACGTATGAGATAATATACAATACTCACGAACGCAAAGGAAAGCAACAAAGCACCATAGGTGAACTCTAACCAAGGTAATACCAACGTCGTTCCCAGGGTCTCTCATCTTACCGCCCCCTGGAGCGAAAGGGGACGGTAAGATGAGAGACCCTGGGAACGAGGTTGAGGTAATGCTCCACTTCCGATAAACTTCAGGAAGTGCAAGCTACAGGAGCTTAAAACGAGCAAATATACTCGTTACAAAGCGGAGTCGGGCATATATCTAAACTTACAAAGTGAATGCCTCCACCACACGTGAAACGATACATGTACAAAAAAAAAAATAATAATCTAACAACAAATATTCCTCGCCATGATCCTGGCTATCAAGCGTGGTAACCCCTCGCTTGCAAAGCGGAAAGCCCCAACAAGCACGAAACAATAAAACAACA
>Ga0126339_10003113_pt1 | contig 12006 bp, 9 predicted proteins | sample OrbTmetagenome_2_FD_92532 | JGI IMG/M metagenome (GOLD analysis project Ga0126339, IMG submission 92532) | Coral microbial communities from Petempiche,Puerto Morelos, Mexico - Orbicella T R C metagenome | ecosystem: Host-associated > Invertebrates > Cnidaria > Coral | place: Petempiche,Puerto...
CTCCATCGTATCCGGTTTTGGGCCAAGTTCAATACACTTGCTAGTTCTTCTCTACTACTCCCTCGGTCTTGCCCTTGGCATTGAATCCAAGGATTCCACAAGCTTGAGGACCAAAATGTTTCTCCGTCAATTCAAAATTAGTCTCCTCCGCAGCCGTTATTAGGGTCGTCACGCAACGCTTCTCCCCCACTAACTCTAAATAAAGGGAAACAAATGGGGTTCGGATTTAAGCAGCCGTTAGTGGGGGAGAAGCGTTGCGTGACGACCCTAATAACGGCTGCGGAGGAGACTAACTCAAAAGCTGCCCAAACAGTTTTCCATTCGACTTGTTAGAAAGCACTAGCAAATGGCTTTCTCCGAGATGTTCTTTATAACAGCCGCTTGGATGAGGCACAATGCTTTCGGAGCCTTCTGTTTTCCAGATGGCCCAAGTTCACTTAGGCTCAAGTCCAGACACTGAAAGCAACCCTGCCCAGCCAAGACAGATCGTTTACGTAACACAGTGGGGTACCCTCTACATCCCCGACCCCAAGGGCTGCGCGTTATCCCAAAATATACTTACCGACAGTCAATTTAGAAGTGTCTTGTTGCCATTCTCGTTTTACCCGTAGATGGTCTTGCTCCTACAAGGCACAAATCAACACTTTTCCATGCGATAAAGTGGCTTCCACTTGAGTGTCGAAAAGTAATTGGTTTTGCATTACTACGCACACGATTGGTTAAAAAAAACTCACGTCAATTTTTGACACAATCAGAAAACCAAAACCAATCGCAACTTGCTCCCACGCGTTTTTCTACGTCAGAAAACGTGTATTTTCTTTGAGTTTTGATTCGTTCTTTCGTTGATTGGTTCGTCTGTGTCTTTTGTGATTGGCCAGCGAGATTACTTTGGTTTTTGGTTTTACGACACTCAAATGACAATCACTCTGTCTTTTACAACAAGAAACTGATGCTCTCTTTCCCTGCTTGGTTTTTGGGCTGTATGAGTTTTACCTGTTTTATCTCTCTGATGTTGAAGATCACAACTAGCAAACGGGAGCGCAAAAATCTTCACAGTTACGATTCAGACAAGATTTTGTTTTGACATCACGCTAGAGTTTCCATCCACACGAAGAGGAAACTCTGTTTGGAAAGCGTTTACCAAAAGACGGGTCTTAAAAATTTAATACAGGGAATCACACTTTTTTATCGATTACCCAGGCTCAGAAGCCTTAAACCTGAGAACAGAAAACCACTTTACTATGAAAGCTGATGTGTGTTATAACGTGTGGCCGAATGTAGTCATTGTTTTGCCACCGTTGTCTGATTAAAGAAAAAAGGAATAGTACCTTGTTTGACAGAATCAGTGAAAACTTTTTCCTCTCATCTTGCAGTTCAGTGAGATTCTATAAAATCAAAGAGATGAACACGTCTTATAGGCTTTCTCTGAAGAAACAAAAAACTCACAAATGAAGAAGCTTTAATCGCTTATTTCGGAGTTGCCTTAAAAGGCGAGGCCTGGTGCACAACCATTCATATGAAAATGAAATTACTTTTCATATGAATGAGATCTCATTTTCATATGAAAGGATGGGCACCGAAACTCGTTTTGAGAACGAGACTAAAGGTAATATGGCTGCTCAGTAACTTTCCATCGGTCCAGATTTTCACTAGAAAACATCTTATGTTTGCAGGTAAAACGGGACACGTCTCATGCTTTGCCGTATGTGTAGCCTCCAACCTCTCTCCTCCGCAGAGGGTCTTAAGGGAGGAGGAAATGGACATGGGAGTGAGAGGACGCCGGGGTTCGGGAGACGCCCAGAAGGGCCCCAGAAAGGCTCTTTCTTTTCCCTTCCCAGTGTTCCCCGCGTACGTTCTTTGTTCTCTGTCCCCAGTCTCCGAACTACCAGCATACACGGTCAGGGCAGAACGAAAGAGGCCTCTGTGGAAGAGAGAGACGCTTTGTCAGCTCGTCACGACATCTTTCCTACCCCACAAGGAGACTTGAATCATGATCATTTGTAAGTAATAATAACGACTGTAAAAAGGCGGTTCATGTTCTAACCTGAGCCAGCTTATCTCGTTCCCTCAGTATCTGCTCCTTGCTGTCTTTTTCTTCTGTCAGTTGCTTTTGCAGGACAGTGTTTACAGACCTACAAGCTGCCACTAATGAAACACAGCAAAGATTACACATGACGGTGAAGAAACCCTTGATTGTGGAAATTAATCACGTACTTTGTTGAGCTCGGTAATTAGTAAAAATAGCATCCAAAGTGTTCTTACCAATCAGCTAAATCACGTTATTTTTCAACCAATCAGATTCGTGTCTTGGCTTACGCGTGTTTCCGCCCTTGCCGCTTGCCGGCAGCATGTTTTCCCGAGTTAGGCTACTTTGACCTTTGATTGGCTCGTTAGAGCGTTATTCACTTAATTGTCGAAAGTAATTTGCACTTGCTTTGGTTTTGCATTTACTACGCTAAGCGATTGGCTTAAAAATTTTGCGTCCCTTTGTCATTCAATGAGAAGTAAAACCAAAACCAATCGGGACTCCCTCGCACACGATTTCCCGCGCTTCGCGTCAGCTACATGTCTTTGCTTGGAGTTTTGATTGGTTCATTAGATTGTCGACGTCTTTTGTGATTGGCTAATGTGATTACGTTTTCCCGCGCTTTGTACCGTCAACCCGTATTTGATTTGAGTTTTGATTGGTTCAATGGATTCCCTGTGTCCTTGTGATTGGCCAACGGATTAGTTTTGGTTTGACACTAAATTGAACTACCCTTTCGGTGAGACATGGTTACTTTTAGATAAAACTTACATTCAAAAGTTAAATCCGTCTTTCTGGGGGATTTGTCGACATGTTTCTTCAAAGATCCTTCTTTGAGCTTTTGATGAGCAATCAGGAGCTTTCTAAAATTTGAAAACAAAAGGAACAGCTGTATCTTTTTTCAAGATGCCAAGTTCTCCTGAGCGTTATAATCTTTCTAGGCCACTCGAGACACTTGGTTCTATATCATTCAAACATTTATTTGAGGCAAAAGCGAAACGAGTATAAAAACGCAAATTCTTAAAACAAGGGACATTACTCGAGTGATATTCTCGTCCTAGCAAGTTTTAGCTGGTGACATTATCAGACAAATCACGCTCCAGAAAGTGTATTTGCTGGTTTATCAAGCAAATAACAGAGCCAAAGTCATCTATTACACGACGAATGAAATTTGAGAACACCAAAGAATTTACAAAGCACCTGAGGCGAGTGCTTCAATCATTTCCCGAGCTTAAGTGTTAGCTTCGTCTTCTCTTTATGCTTAGAATGCTTTATGACAGATTAAACGCGAGTGAAACAAGGAAACAAGGTTTAGAGTTTGATCAATGTTAGTTTCCTTTGATTGTACAAAGCTCTTTTACTAATCATAGCGCGCACAAAAATCAAATTGTATTCTAAAATGATTTCTAAACATACCTTCGTAATTGAGCATTTTCAACCTTGAATGGCTGTACAGCTTGTTCAATATCCTGTGATGCCGAAGCTGTTTTATCTTTCTCCATTAGATATGGAAGTAGCTTAACAGCATCGTCTATCTCATTCAGCAGACGATCTACTTCCAAGTCACCTGTTAACAGAAACAAGTGATTATGGAAAACGTTTTGAAATGGAACTGGCACTGAGATTTTTGTCAAACTTTGCCTATTGACTGTTTATATTGTAGGAACTTAAATTTGGAAATAAGAATGAGGGGTCCCCATGTTCGTTTAGGAGCAGCAGCACCTTGTTTATACCATATAAATCCTTATAATAGCACCATGATTACAGTCACGATTGCTTGCTAAAATCACGTTTCCGACGATTGTTTCTTGCTCAACACTGAGAATTGGCCGATATTTATTTTACATAGAGAAATTTATTACTCAATTCAACACAACAGAAAAAAAATGATAGGTCACCATACTCGTTTTCGAGAAAATGAGGATTTACCTCTGTGGCGAGGTCCAGCCGCTAAGAAAAAGCCGCCATTTTTTAACGTGCGCGCGCTAATCACGCGTGAAATTATGCGCAGTAGGGATGCGCAATGCAATACTGGGGAATGACCTTAATATAAATGAGGGGCGTTTTTAATAAAGCAATCATTCCACCTGAACTTGTTGGATGTGAGATGATTATGGCCAACGCGCCTCGCTGGTTATCTACCATTTCATATCCAACGCGCGCTCGTGGAGTAATTGTTAAGTATACATTTGTCAAATTAAGATCATTCCCCAGCATTGCATTGCGCATCCTTACTGCGCATAATTTTTGGCATCATTAGCGCGCGTTCGTGTACGCGCACATTGAAAACATGGTGGATTTGCCTTGATATTGAGTTGTCAGTTGAAAAATCGCTATAGCTACCTAACGAGCTCGGGCACCCCATATTTTTTTCCAGTAATTTTAGTCAACTAATCATTAGCTTTGCGTGAGAAAAGACTGATCTGATTTCTATGTTGAAAATTGAATAAATAAGGAAAATAGCAGCTGCACTGTAGTCTTTTCTATTTTGCAGTTTGATAGCCGAGGCAAGCAATTTGGTTCCAATATTTCAACAAGGATTCAGCTGTCTATCAAAATCAAACTTAAAAAGCTTATTTGTGTCCGACGCAAGTATTGACTGTAGTTTGAGGCGTGTTTTCGTGAGTCTGGGCTCATAAAGAGTTTACAATAACTTGGAATGCGTTCTTGTAGTAAGCATTAAATAACGCTAAAACGGGACATTTTTAATGCCTCGCTGCTCCTTAACGAGCACGGGCCTCCCTTTTTATTTTATAATTAAAGTTCTCATATGATAAATATTCCTTGAACAAAGTTTGAACAAAAATCTACGTGCAACGGTTTTATTTCAGGGGAATTACCTTGAGCTATATCTGCTGGAAGGAAACTTCTGGCATACTTCAAACTTTTTAAGCAATTTGCCTCGTCGTATAATGTGCTGTAACTTGAGTATAGCCTGTTCCAGGCATTCGGTTGGTTGGAAGCAGTGGAAAAAGGCCATCCTCTATGACTCTGTTTTATTTTTTTATCCTCTAGCCATTCGTTTGCTTTTTCTCCCCAACCAAGGTTACCTTGAGTATATCAGTGGCTTGTCGAGTGAATACCTTTACTTGCATTACTTGTTCAGTGCACTAGTGTACCGATGCTTTGGGCACCAGTGCACTTGGACAGTGCTTACCTGCGCGCAAACGTCTTGTATTACCTACGCTTCAGACAGAAGAGCGAAGGAAGATTGCAAACTATCCACTGACCTGTACTTCCGAGGAGTGCCCTGAGCTCGTCCACCAGGTACTGAATCATACGAGCCTGGTTTGCAGCAGATGACGGGTGCAGGAGATCCCTAGACCTCGCAGGAGAAGAGCTTGGCCGACCAGAAGGTGATGATGGTGAGCTCAGATGCCTGGTTCTGGTACCCTCAGATGGCCCTGCATTGGGTGAATTGGAGAGATGTTCTAGCCGACCGCCATTTACCAATGGCTCTCCATTGACGAAAGATGAAACTGTCTCAGTAGGTGACACAATTCTGACCCGCTTTTTGGACTCTGAAGTGTCAATTTCCCCTGTTACAGAATCATCAACGGTATGTTTCACATTTTCCTCATCATGTCCTCTTAAGAAATCCGAAGCACCCATAGACTGAGAGTCATCAAGACCATGATCAACAGAAGCATCACTCGGTAACGCTTCTGTCGCAGGAAAACCTGAATAATCCAGACTGCGTCTTGCTGAAGTTCTTTTTGAGCTTGGATTTGCAAGCAGCTCATTTCCAGAGCTCCTTACTGACTGCTCTGTTGAACCTCGTGATGCAGCAGGCCTTTGTACAGTTTGTTTTTGATGGTGACTCTCAAGTTCTTGCATCATAGAGCTTTGAAGTTTGATCTTCTGTTCGGCATGGTGGGTGGGATCTTGTTGTCTCTGAGATGATATTGAAAAACAGGGGGTTGATAAAAAAGAGGAGGCGGAGAGGCCCAGTGGTTTTGGTTCAAATCCTCCTCCCTACCACTATCTGGATTTGTTCTTGGTATTTCCGAGTTAAGTCCCCGACCACGTCATGTAAATACATGTAGCTAATTGGTCAGCCTCCCACCAGTAGGGATTCTTAATAGTTTTTATTTTATTCGCATTTTTCTTTTTAATTTACTGATTTACAGTGTCCCCAAGTAGCACAACAGCGCCATGTTACACGGACCGCTCCACTGAATCAATTGCGCGATGAGCGTCGCTCGACACGCTGTCAAACTTCAACTCGATGCGTGGCGAAATTTTGCGTACTTCCTGGCGAACTAACGTTATGGATCGCGAACATTCGTTGACGTACTGAAAATCCGAGGAAATTTCCCCTTTTGTTCAAGCGAATTATCGCTCGAAAAGCATCGGATTTCCACTAGAATTTTCGCGCGAATTTTCGAAGAACTTTCGCGAGGACAAGAACGAAATTCGCGCATTTCATTTGCATTACTTTTGCACAGTACTGTACAATTGACACTTACATAAAGTTAGTTATTTACTCATTTTTAAACCCTACCAACCTTGGCACCTAAGACGTTTTTGGTAACACACCTGGAGCAGATCATAACGTTGCTTGAGTTGAGTCAGTTCATGTTGAAGTGCTGCTTCTCTTCTCTGCAGCTGCTGATGTCGCTGTCGTTCTTCTGCAGTCAGCACTGGTGTGGAGGATACAAGACGATCATTGTATGCTGTTGATGTTGCTGGATTTTCTTCACGTGGTTTTAACGGTGATGGGCTAACTAGATCAAGTTTCAATCAAACATGACTTTAGAATAAGTAACAAACTCGATGACGTTCAACTTTATACTATCTCCAAGACGTGCAAGGTGGAAAGGTTTCTTCGAGAAATGACATCAAAAAAGGTAGAAAAACTGAGGTGTTCTCGAAGCATTGATTGACTTTTTCTTCAGAGAGTACACATGTACGTGTAGCAGTTTATGCTTGATTTCTTTCTCAAGTTCAGTCTTTGTTCACGAGAGTGTGTTTTGTGAGGAGTGAATTCTCCTTTCCCGAGCGTGGTTGGTAATCAAGCAGGGTTCGTACTCTTTTAATCTTTCAAAATTCCATGACTTTCCATGACCTTTTCCATGACTTTTTTGAGTTTTCCATGACCAAAGTTAAGTAGCTATTCTCATAGTAGTATCAAAACAATCACTTATTTGACGTATTTTCCAGTATTATAATGAACAAAATCCGTACTTGTGTCTATTTGTACTGAAATTAAAGCCTGTTTCAGACTCATCTGTTGTTTCTTTCGATTTTGTCTTTTTGCCTTTTTTATTCTCAGAAAGCATATTGCTTTTCCATGACCCGCACTTAAATCCCATGACTTTCCTTAAATAATAACTTCCATGACCTGTGCGAACCCTGTCAAGCCTATTGATAATTACTGGATTCACCGTAAAATCGATATTGAACCAGGGGCCCGTTTCTGTTAGCTTTTACTCCAGAAGACTCAGAGTGTAAAAAAATAATAGTAAATTAAGAAAAATGCCCAGCTCAACAGATGACCCAACAAAAGTCATTCAAGACCATCAATTTGGTTATGTCTCGCAGATCCCTAACAGTAAAAACTTGTTATACAATAATTATATCTTTTGTACTGCACCTCTGTCATCAGCCTTGGCTGTAGGAATCACAACCTTACGACTCGATGCTTTTGCTCGTTGTGTGTCAACCCTGCCTGGTTTAACTAACAGATGCATGGTTGGACCTGCTCTTTTCATTGCTGACTTGGATGTTTTCCCCACAGCTGTGACCTTAGGCTGTGTTGTGCTGTCTGCAAGACCATAACACTTAGTCAGTGTGTGTGACTAATGTGATCCGCTCAGCGACTTAGGAAACAGAGATCAAAAAACTACACGTGTTGTCTGTAGTAGAAGCATGCCTTAAAGGTGAGGTTACATGTAAGTCTGCTTTTAGCCAAGCAGTCCATGCAGCCCAAACTTCTCTCGGTTTCCGCACAACAAGGTGCCTAGAAATATTTCTACTTCCAGGCCCTGAATGAAATGCTAGAAAATTCCACGAAAAAGCTGTGCACAAGTCGATTTAATTTTGTAGTATTGTCATTGCTTTGATCTCCCACATCCTGATCGAAGGAGCCTGTTTCACTGACAAGTCACCCACAAAATTAAATTTAAAAAAATGGAGAATTTGATGACTGCACTAAGGAGGTTTTTGGCAGATTTACAAGCTGAAGATTTATAACAGTGACACAGAGGAATAGTGCTAACAAGACCATAAAGACTGCTCAATTTGAAGGACAGAAACTGAATAATATTACCGATGAGTCTATGACTCAGAACATTTAACAACCAGTGGTATAATATTTCATGTCAACTGGAGTCACATGACTTGTTTAATTTTCAAGCTACATGTGTTTTTTGCAAATTTTAATTTATGTGCTATTTTCCAAAACACGAAAATTATGAACTTTAGTAAGCACTTAAAGTATTAATAATAAGACAGTCAAATTCATGACTCCACTGAAAAACAAAACCACAGCAGATTAGTTTAAATTTAGCCTGAGGAAAAAAAAAAAACATTCGTCTCAAGCCCATTTAATTGGACCTTCACCATAGAGATACATGTATGTATGAACCTGATAATGACATTCTATTACAGATCTACAACCAGGGCAGTTATTAAGTTTTGAGTCACCTGTACCCTGGCTCTCCACACCTGTAGCAAATGTGTTACTTTGTGGGTGAATTCTATCAACAACAGGTAATTTCACCCATACATGTTGCATGAAAGGAAAATGAAGCATTCACAACTGTAACAGGTGTTATGGGTTATGGCTGCCCTTGATGACAGCCCAGATAACAGCTGTATGTACAAACTCTGATTGGTTGTCGGAAGGGTGTACAATTGTGTAGCCTGATATTAAAATAACTACAAGTAAGATTCTTAGTACAGCTGCAGCTTAAATATGTTTCACTTTGGGGCTGACCAAAACAGCAACAATGATCTGTTTTCTTAGTTATACAGCAAGTCAGTAATGCTAATAATACTGAACAGGAGTTGTCTTTACTTCCTAGCTAAAAGAATCTTGATACCAAACTTGTACAGGGAAAAGAACATTGTGTGCTGGGTCCAACAAGAGCCCAAAAGTCATTCTCATTACCCCCAAAAGTATTTCTTACTTGTCATGAGCAATTCAAATTGCTCAACAATTTTCCCCACTTCACTTAACTGTCATGCAAGTAAAGCACAGAATTCACTAGCTCAGCTGACAAAACCTACAAATCCCAGCTTACCAGACATGACTATCTTTGCACTTCAAAGAAATGATATTAAGTGTAGTAAAGTCTACGAAAGCGTGACGAAACGTGACATATAATTTTAGAACATTGATTACACAATAATAACCGGTAATATGATCTTTGTATGATCCTTTGTTTAAGTAACCGTGAAACTATTTGAGTACGTGTCGCAGAATATAGTTCGTGTTTTCCGTCTTTAAACATGTAGGAAGGCTAGTTCCTTCTAGCAACAAGTTTTAGCATAGGATTCTGCTTGCTTAAACGCCTAGTTCCGCAGGATTTACGTAAGTAATCACTCGTATCTGTGAAATTGTGGTTATGTTGTAATTAAGTTGTTTATCCCAAGTTATCTCAAAGGAAACTCCTTGTATCTTCTGTATTTTCTATCATGTATTAGTTAGCTACCATCATGTATATAAGAACGTTGATTCAAGCAATAAAGTAGATTCAGTTGATTGTACAGCAGTTGAGTGTGTTCCACTCCACGAGTGTGCTCCAATAAGCCAAGAGCGAGCCCAAGCATCGCAGCAGTTCGACTCTAATCAACCCTCGGCCGTATTTTTCACTACATATTAAGTATAATTGGACAAGAGCCATCAAAGATGCCAGACAAAACACACACACACAAAAAAGAACTGATAAAGAGAACTTGCCTTCATCCTCATTGTCAAGTATATTTGACAGCAATGCTGCACACCTGTTTAAGCCTCTATTAACTGCAGAAGCCTGTTAAAATAAATTCAAAAACCCTGTATCAGAATTTCAGTAATTGAACTGGGTGTAGCTAGTACTGGTAAAGCACCTGTCAGAGAGGAAGACTGACTCACAACAAATTCCTCTGGAGGATCAATTTTTGAAAACTGCCAAGTTGAACATACCGGTAATAGTTGGTGACTCACAACAGAACATCCACCAGACCATAGCACCAGCATGTGCTGGGTTTTATTGAAAGCACTAGGATTTATACATGTACATGCAGGCTTTTTAGCACCAAAATTTAAGGGCTTTGTTTGGACTAATACAGAGGTTTCCACTTTCTTAAACTCTCAGTCTTTCGAACATCCCATGAACTTGAACCAAAAGTCGTTTCCACTATAATTTTATGGCCCATTTTCTTGAAATACCCGATTTTTCAATCCAATAGTTTTGTTTTCCCTGAAGGTACATCTAAAACATTTGGAATACAGTGTAGTTTCAGTTACAATTGCTGAGCAGTAAATATGCATTTATCTGGTTTAATTTATGTTTGACAGACACTTAGCCTAGCTTGCATACCTGGTCTTCAGAGTCTGATGTGTAGAGACTGTAACCAGGTTTAGATTCTCTGACAGCTGTCTTCTGGTGTCCTTTCTGGACTCTTAAAAGTTGGATATAACAGTACAGTTACACAGTGCCTGATCACAGAATTGAACAGATCTCACTTATTTTACATATGGCTGTACTATTATAACGGTAAAGCTGTTTCAAGGAAGGATGTCCAAAGCATATGGGACAATGCTGAAAGGTACATTCTAGTCTTAACAATAAAAGAAATACATGTAAAACAATATTAAATATAGATTTAGCTGAACTCCTGATTACAATAAGTCAACCTGGCTTAAGCCTGAGATCCAAGTGAAAACATGTACCTGGACAGCAGTCAACTTAAAAAAAACATGATTGTGACCCTGATGAGCTCTAAGCTTGAGCCCGCCATTTTGTCACATGATACTATTCAGCAGATATCCTATTTTGACAGATGTCAATTGACCATAACATGGATGTCCAATATCAAAGATCAAGGCTGCATTTGTTGGTCACTCAGTTATAAGTTTGTGCTTCTATATGCCATTTTGTTTTGTAGAGTGTGACATTTCACATTGGTTTTACATGACTGGGCATATGTACAGATGGACCAACAAATACATCACAACCAAATCTTATTAGCTCGATGGGTAACCAAATTTTCTAAGCAATGGGGCTGCAGAAGCTCTGCTATCAGAACACACCCTTTATTAAGATAAGAACATGTGTGCTAAAATTGTACTTCTATTAAACAATTAGCATAAATCTACTAGCGTTCTATCATGAATGCCATTCTCTGATTGGCTACGCTACTCACTATACGTATCTATTCTGTGATAGATAGCGAGTAGCGTAGCAGTGTGCCCTTGTTAACAAAATGACGGCCGCTTCTTGGCATTTTCTAAGTGTCTGTGCTGGGGATTTCGATAAAGTTTTGCACGACTAGTAGATTTAAACTAAAACAATATTAGTAGATTACACGCAAAAAAGTAAGTTTTTTCAGTCGCCCAAAGGCAAAAGTTGGTGGCCTGTGGCACCTGGACATTTCTTGAGCACAGCTCTGGCAGGGTTGATGAATTCCACCTGCGCTTGGGTTTTCACATTGCTTGGGATGCTGCAAATGTTCTTATACCTACATGAGATACTTTGGCAGTATATCAGGTGAGTTGATCAAGCCATGGTTTGTATTTTGGCGAGATGTAATCGAGCAAAAATGCTCTTGAAGAGACCCAAACGAGCCTAATATATGTTGCCAAAGCCTACCGAAAGAGATAGGATTAGGTTTTAACCATTCTCAAATTTTTTCTAGAGGATACCCCGTACCAGGACAGTAGACATGACTTCTGATTGGTTAACTGCAAATTTACTATGGTAAATAAAAACTATAGGGGATAATATAAGTTTAATGGTACATAAACTGTACATGTAGCTGTTATCTGAATA
>Ga0126339_10003116_pt1 | contig 11998 bp, 5 predicted proteins | sample OrbTmetagenome_2_FD_92532 | JGI IMG/M metagenome (GOLD analysis project Ga0126339, IMG submission 92532) | Coral microbial communities from Petempiche,Puerto Morelos, Mexico - Orbicella T R C metagenome | ecosystem: Host-associated > Invertebrates > Cnidaria > Coral | place: Petempiche,Puerto...
AGACCAGTGGGTCTTCGTTTTAGACCGGTGGGTCTTCGTTTTAGTCTTCGTTTAAGACCAGTGGGTCTTCGTTTTAGACCACAGGGTCTTTGGTCTTCGGTCTTCGTTTTTGGGTCTTCGTTTTCGACACATCCCTTGAGGAGTGATCTCAAGACCCTAAAATACTAGGGTGGCATCTCGTCGAGTGTGTGAGACATTTGCGATGTTCTGTTTGAATCCCTTCCAAAAAACTAGTATATTTCGCCGAGAAATAGATGAAGTGTTCGGACTCGGACTGGATTAGATCTGGGATTAGAAAAATTGTACGTAATTTACTTTGAAAGCGTTGCCGTTAACATGATACGCAACAGTTCAAGTTGTAGTTCTCACGTCAAGGGAGCCTGTTCAGTTTATAATTAGCTTTTTAATGCACAATGCGCCGGCGCTGATCGCCTGTAAAGTAATATCCACGTGATCTCCAGATAATCTTTACAAACAAAGGGAAAGGAGTATGCTTTTTGTCTCAGCAGACATCTGTTGGGGAGGAAGATTGCGTGACGAGCGCAAAGAGAGTCTGCGTAGGAGACTAATGAAAGGTTCAATAAATTCTATGCCATCGTACAGTGCCACTATAAATCGAACCAAAATTCAACAGGAGAACACAAGGTGGAGTACAATGTTACTGTGGAAGCTAAGCTAAAACTCATCCCCATCAGAAAAAGAAAAATAAAACTGGATACGCGGACACTTTTTGGAATGTCAGTCATCTCCCGCCCTCGGCCTAATCTCGCCCGGGGATTAGGCTGAGGGCGGGAGAGGACTGATATTTCAGGCTAACACTTTTCCCTTTTTAACGATTTTAGAGCGAATAGACACATTTCTCAACGTGTCTACGTGGCTACAGGGCTACGGGTCTAAGGGACTCCGGGACTCCGGGACTCCGGGGTTACGAGGCTACGAGTCCACAAAGCTACGAAGCCACGGAGCTGTGAGCCTTCTTAGCTTCATAGGTATGCAGCTATAACGCTTCGTGGTTAAGCGACTAGCAGGTCAAATATACTTTTCTTTCATCTGTTCACGTGAATTAACTTGTAACCAACGAACAATGAATTCTTATGTATGTGGTGTGGGGTTTTAGTCACACTGAAGGGTCGTCGGGGTTTCAGTGTAAATTTTCAGACGAACATATCCCTCCTTTCCACATGAAAAAGTCCCCCCGGGAGATCACAGCAATTTACCTTTATTCCCCACACCGTTGACCTCTCAACAGTCACGTAACGCATGTCCTTCTCCACTGGCTGCCATTTCTTTCCTGTTAAACGATTCGCGTTTACTCCTGTTCGAGCGTGCGCGTAATTCTTGCGGTCAATACACCAAATAACGTCCCCGGTGTCATTGACAGCTATCATTCTCGCCGAGCCCCTGAGCTGAGTCCACGTCACAACAGAGAAATGGGTGGGGCAGTAATAGATATGGTCATTAGTTGTCACGCACCAAATATGGGTGTCGGAGACAGCAACAAACTGGAAGTACCCCTGCCCCGGTGCGTAGTATTCCGCCCAGCTGTCCGCGAGTAGACGCAGCCCTTGCTTAGTCGAACCTGGGGACCGTGGCAGCGAGGAGCCGGAGCTAGTAGATGGGGACCTTTCAAGAGGAGGTGCATCCTCATGGTTCACTATTTCAAGATCGCTCATGGTCCTCTCTGCGAGAGTCCGGGGCCATGAGGCAGCGTCGCTGAGTTCTTCAGCACCCTCCGAGTCGAGGGACACAGGGGGCGTGCCTTCGGAGTCTGTTTGAGCATCACTGCCAGCTTTCAGTGAAGACGATGATCCGATCTTTGACCGGGTTTTTGAACGATGCGATCTCTCCACCGAACCATCCGAGAACGTAGCGTCGGAGATGTTCATCGGTGTGTTTGAGTAAATATCTGGCAAGTAGTCGGTGCTGAAGGACTTTTCTGGGCTTAGCGTAACGTCTTCAGTGTCTTCCATCACTGTGCTTGTCGACAGAGACACAGAATCCATTCCCAAACTGTTGTCAACTGATAATGTGTCTTCAGAAACATTGGCAGAAGAAGGCGATGCACTGAGTTCATCCGTCTGTTCCAACGTCACCTCATCTTCTGGAGCATTACCGATGTCTGCGTCTGTCACGCAACTGTTTGGAGAAGTCGCACTATGCTCCTCAATACTCGAATTTTCTTGCGTCACGCATGTGGTATAACGGGAGTCAATGTGGACTTCATGTTTTTCCTGCGTGCCTTCTTTAGTAACGTGAACAATCATTAAATGAGGCTGCGCAGAAGCGTCCTCTCCCTCTCCGCCTGAGTCTTGGTAATGTCCAGAGGACGTTGCACTACTTCTTTCACCAGAGTCGAAATCCGACGAGATGTTGGACAGTCTTTTTGAAGCAGGGTCCACCAGGTCAAGAGAATCTTGACTGTAATCCGGTGCAGGAGGTAGGGAGAAGTCAGTGACATCGCTTGGAGCATCACTTGCGGCCGGCTGATCTTTCGTATCATCAGGGGGCTCTGAAGTTGTTTTGTGGACAGAATCTACATTTGGAAAAACAATACTACACGATCATACCTATAAACTAATATATATTCGAACCATATAAACTAATATATATTCGAACCGTATGACTTAAAAATGTGTATTTGATATTGGCGACGAGAAACGCCGAAACTTCATGTACTAACGTTTATGTTTCGTTTAAAATGATTTTTTTTTTTCTACCACAAGATCAAAAACGAGACATGGAATTGAGAGTCTAGAGGGCAACTTCCCACAATGGCACACTGAATTTCAAAAACCTACCACCAACATGTATAAACGAGAATATCTTGAGCCAACATATTTATGAGAGTGTTTATTATTCGTCAAGTGCATGGATAAGTGATTAATAACAATTACATGTAATAGACAGGTGTCCATTAAAATGGACAGGTGTATGAAGCACGCCGGCCTTATGGTTAGTGCGTCCGTCTCCGAAACGAGCGGTCCGGGCCCGAGACCTCGCCCGGGATATTGTGTTGTGTTCTTGGGCAAGACACTTAACTCTCACAGTGCCTCTCTCCACCCAGGTGTATAAATGGATACCGGCGAACTTAATGCTGGGGGTAACCCTGCGATGGACTAGCATCCCATCCAGGGAGGAGTAAAAATACTCCTAGTCGTTTAATGCTATAGAAAACGAAGATAAGCGCCGGCCTGGTGGACCTCTTGCATTGGTTCATATGCAGACTTTACCTTTACCTAACGGAGATATGTATTGAGTAGCTTTCGATGTGGCTCATGGTATAAATATTCCAGTTCACGCAATAAACATTCTGGTCTCCGTTGTACTCGGAACGAAATCCAATTGCTAACTGTTAGACCACTCTGGTACCCTACTTCATCTTTCACTGGATTTGGTTTCAGGAAAACCCATTTGATAAACGTACCTTTGTTTGCTTTCTTCTTCGATTTTTTAGTTTTTCGAAACACAATCTCCCCAAAATCTTGATGTCTTATATCTTGAAACTTTTTGAATGGGTCAGGTTCGCTGACAGTTTGTGAACGGATAGTTGTGGAAGAGTCGGCGATTTCACTCGGAGCAGGATCAGTGATCTCCTCCTGAAAAACACATAACAACTGAATCAATCTACAGTTTGTACCGGCTACTCCCCATCATAGTTATAGCAGTAGTGTCTACAAACCTTAAAAGGAGTTAGCGAGCATTTTCGCTTTAAAAAAAAACACTCAAAGATGATAAGGGATCTGCGTAGCTTGAATTTAGCAAGGTCAAGCTTAACATGTAACACCTTAAATTGCAACATGCAAGACGCTATTCACAAATCAAGTAAAAACGCCACGTGCTTCACGTAGACACCTAACACACTAAAACGTAACTCACATGTTAGAATAACTATTCATACATAATATTATTAATGACACTTGCCATGTTCAGTACATGTTACTGGAATGAAACATTTGCACTGTTTTGACGAGATGACTGGCTGTTATTGGGAATGTTCGACCGACAAGCGAATTTCTAACTAAGAACAAACCTTACTGCTTGCTTCTACTTGTAACTTAGACACCCTATCTTCAGCAGTTGGTTCCTGTTGCTTCTCGTTTTCCTGCTCTTCACTTTTAAAACTGCGTTCCATAAGCTCCACAACATCAAGCAAAGGATTGGCCAGTTTAGGAATTAAAGTCAACTTCATCAATAGCCTCTCCCCTCCCCTCTGCAAAACGTAGATCTCGTGACCAGCCGTGCTGACATCCACAATGTCACCCAGGTTGTCATGGTAACCAACCAGGGCACAGGGGGACGTGTCAAGAACCCACAGGCGGGACACATCCCACGTGACAAAGAACTGCCCATGGTAGAGTCTCAGGGGACCGAACTGAGCTTGGTAGTCGGAGGGAAGTCTCGTGAAACAGGGCGGAAGGGGGTTTAAGATCGTAATACCCGGGGGGTTTTCATTGGTCAAACCCTTGTACATCAGGGTAGCGGAAACCTTGCCGTTGATATCAGCAGTCCATAACCTGAGGCCTGGCCGGGAGGTGTAAACGTCTGGTGACATCTTCAACTTATCGTCGGATGTCCCTCTTGTAGGGGGGTAAAATAAGGCACCGTATCGTCCAGGACTAAGGAACAAGATTATAATGATGGACCATTTAGAATTTTCAATTGACTGTCATTAAACCAAAACCAAACTAATCACTCTGACGAATCACAAAGACCACAGACAATCTAGTGAACCAGTCAAAACTCAGAGCAGATACACGTAAACGACGCAAAGCGCGGGAAAACGAGTGTGAGTGAGTCACAACTGGGTTTGGTTTTACTTCTGATAGATGAGAAAGTGGCGCAAGTTTTTTTGTTTAAATCAATCAACTAGTGTAGTGATGCAAAACCAAAGAAAAAGTGAATTATTTTCGACACATAAATGAAAACTGCTCTATACTCAAACATGATCCTGATTTAATTTCTACTATGACTGTGTACAAAACATTTTAGACAAAACCATTACATACTATTCTGTGTAAAAATGTAGATTTTATAAGGTTGTTAATTTTCACTTTCCCAAACCCCCGATGGAAACAGTTGATCAAGTAATGAAGCTTTTTATCCTCGTTCTCCACGTTTTGAGTTACTATTAACAACTTTTTTGAAGCAGACACATCCAGAAGCAACAAGGACTACAATTACAAAACGACTCAACAGAATTTAAATCTGAAAAGGTTATTTATATAATTTTTGTTACACCTTTTTCTTTCCTTCTGTCCAACCTGAGTGGCCTTCTCATCATGGAAATCCCAGAGAACAGTTCTTTTCTCAGAAGAAATCAACAGAGCTTCCCATGAATACGACAGTTGGATGATAGGACTTGGTTCTTGTAACACCAAGGCTGTCTGGGTCAACCCCTAGTAAGTAAAAATATATCTGGAATAGTGGACAAACGTCCTTGGGGGACTAATGTAATACCACAAATTATCTGTGTTGTACAACTAAAGTTTGAAAAAGCAATGCTACCCGTAAAAAAATGTGTTGCTGTTCCCCCTCTCCTAACCCTAGACTAGCTAGGTAAAAAGTAAAACATGTGAAGCTTGCCTTCCAAAACAAAATCTAGAGCACACACTGTGGCCAAATGACCAGTAAATTCAATACATACCTCTCGGAACTTAATAACAGTGACATAAACTTTGCCCAGAACATCCCCACTATAGAGCAGTTCACCATCAGGGGACCATTCCAGGCAGGTCACTGGACTGTTATGTGCACCACTGACATGCAGGGTCTGAGGCTGCGTAGGAGAAAGTAATCAAGATCTCACTTTACCACTTGCTTCTCTTAGGGTTCTCAGTATTAAATACCAATAAACTGCCACAATTGGCTAATAGGCCAGGGTATGTAGGCTGTATTCAACATTACACTTAAATTCCATGACATCACAGTGGTATTCAGGAAAGTAAGTTTCTGGGGAGACAATGCTTATGGCATTAAATAACTGATTGATGTCCCTCTTTCTTGTTTTGGCGACAGGTTTCTGATTGCTTAGCAGCACCTACTATTAATAAAATAAATGTTCTCAGACTAATTCAAAATTTGGGGGGAACCCTCTATTCATGAACTGTAAATGTTGGTAGATACACCGAAAAAAAGTTGTTTTCTTGATGTTGAGACACACTTTTTTAAATTCATAAATTGAAACTTCATAGAAGACAAGGAACCAGGACAACAAAGACTGAAATATTGAGACATATTCCATATAATAAACTCAAACACTTACTCAGATGTATGTCAATAAATGCATTTTTTCCTTTCTGTTTTCAGAATATACCATCCACGATGTGTGTCGCTCAATATCGAAGAACATGATTTTACGATTGAATGTAACAGGTCATAAAATTTCTATCATAATGTATAGTATTGATTATAAATAATGTTTATAGTTATTATCTCAAGACTGATATTACAGAACCTTACGACCTGATATAAATCCCACCTTGCCAAACCCTTGTGACGCCAGCACAAAGGTAAAGATGGTAACCAAACCACTGTTGAAGCCTACAGCTGTGTAACTGTGGGCAGGTAACAGCCGTATACACTTGGCTTGTTCGTGAGTGACCTGAAGAGTCACAATTAAAAAAAAGGCAGTAGGCCTTTTATAAATTTGTGATGTACACAAATTAAATAGGAGATCAAGCATACAAGTATACATGTATAACAAGCAAGGCACAAGACAATTACCTTACAAATGGGTGGTAAGACTAAAATGAGGTCGATACATGGCCAAATACTGTATGACATGTCTGTAGTTCACTGAAAAGCTAAATTCATGAAGTGAACAAATATATATATACTGTATTTTTGTAAATAAGTGTACTGAGCTGGGTTGCTCATCTGAATCAGCAATACTTGAGATGGCCATCAATGATTAAAAGTTACTCATTGCCTCAAAGTTTTAATCTCTCTTTTACAGTAATGTTTTTCATTGTTTATATTTGGTGGAGTTCTAGATTGTTCAACATCAAAGCTGAAAGACAGAAAATGGGAACGGAAAACCTCTGTGGAAAGTACATGTAACAAAACTGAAATCAAAATTCACACAAATCTGAGATTTCAGCAACCAAAGTGCACACTAGCTGTTATGTGATGTAGACAAAGCTTTCCTGTCTCAATAATTCATGCGCAGTAAAACGTTTCCTTCACAGGATAAATGAGCAGTAAATATTATCCTAATTAATAGTTTCAAATTACACTTAATAAAAAACTATCGAGCAAACCTCTGATGGCAGCCTTGACAACCTGCTACAAGTCCGATCATAAAGGAGGATAATTCCTAAATTTGTCCCAAGCACAATAGCATCAAATGACACATCCAGACAGGTGTAGTCAATGGTCAAGGATTTAAAATTGTCCTGTGCTCTCCCTCTCAAAGCGTGAAATAGATTCTTTACTCCATGTTCTTTGGTTCTTTCCCACACATGGCCCATCAAATTCTTGGGACCAAACTGTACCTTATGTGGCAGAGAGTCTAGGAGTTCACTCAGTGGTTCTAATTCTGCCAGAACAATATCTCTTCCAATAAGGAAATCTGTAGAAAAAATATTTATAACAACACAACATTGGTTTATTAATATTAAAAGATCACTTTGCAGTGAGAATACCTGACCATATCACGTCACATGACCCTGCCAATCACAAAAATGACTTGGAAGGGAAAACTATCTGAAACATGGGGTGACTCGCTCAATGAGGCCAACTATATATATACGTGCTTAGACTTTATATTCCTTTAACAGCGTGAGGGTTGTCCAATACTGTCGAGAAGATTCCACTGGAAAAAGGGATCTTACAAATCGTTCGACTCGACAAATGGAGAATGTTATTGATGATCCGACAGGTTGAGTTGTCGATCGGAAAATTGCATCTCATTAGCGGGACTTAGAAAGTATTTCACGTTATTCTTGTGGCAGGGCCCCAGTGTAACTTTGTGGATTCGATCGATTCGTTTGATTCGTCGAATGGAGAATTTTAGTGACAATCCGACAAGTGTTCCGATCAACAACGAATAGAAAGTTCTCTTTTCCGATGGAATCTACTCGACAGTATTGGACATGAGTGAACAGCGTCACTGATATAACAATTACTTTAAGATTTAGAGATGTATGTTTTGGGGGCTGGTCAGCTCAGCAGCTCACAAATGTGGTGAGTCATTGAAGAACAAGAAAGATATAAATTTAAGTAGCTCAATGGCTTGGCAGTTTGCTTGGTGAAGGTTCAAAGACTGAAAGAGAAAGGTATATATCTAAGTGGCTTGAGGACTCTGCAACTCTCCAGTTGCGGTTTAAATATTATTAAAAACAAGAATGATATATATTAATTTTATTTTTAATTTTAGTAGCTTGACTGCTTGTGGCCTGCCAGCCATGAGCCATGAGCCATCAGTCATCAAAGAACACAAAAGATTAGATATATATTTATATGACTTGACTCTAGCCAGCTCACCATTGCGGTGAATGTTTAAAGAATGAGAAAGGTATAATTAGACAATTTTAATTGCACATTATTGAAAGTCAGTGTTGAAACTCCCCAGTGAAATGAAGCCCACATAGCTTAGTTTGGTCACCAGAGATACACAACTAGATTCTGCATATCAGCATGTGTATGATTAAAGCAATCTAGTGAACCATTGGAGGCCACTTCACACTTCACCTTGTGGTAAGACCTAGGAATAGACTAAGGAGTGGACATCAGCTAGCTAAATAATATAGCATGGAATCAAGTGATGAGCCCACAATACACCTCAATTAGCATGTAATGTAGTCTGAAAAGTGGCCCTGCATTCTGCAGTTAAGCCAGACCTTGGCATGGATGGAATATTGCTCCAGAGCATCTGATTTAGATCAAATGCTCACAGCAGACAAGCAGTTCAACAATAACTATTTTATTTTGCACAGTCCCACATCTGAGTAGATTGTCTACAACGCTTTTAAAAAATGCCTCGTTACAAAGTCATTTCTTGCATGAACAATGAATTGCATGAAGATTGTACAATGTCTCAGATCGTACAAGACATTGTACAGTGTGAATAGAATACTGGAAGGTAATCTAATGGAGGGAAATTAGGGTCAGTTTTGAATCAGGGTCATTTTAAACAGCTAACATCAAAGCAGTTTGTCCACCACGCTTTTAAAATATGCCTAGGTGCAGAGTCATTCCTTAAATTACATATGAACAAGAACCTGCATACGCATGCAGATTGTACAATTACGTCTGAGACCGTACAAATTACCGCACAATGTGCATATAAAATATTGGATAAGTGATCGATTGAAAGAATATTAGGGTCATTTTAACACTGACAGTGAAGTACGAGGAGACAGAGAACAAAAACATCTGTAGAAACTGAAAGCCAAGAGCAAAGAATGGAAGATCTCCATTCTTCGTCAAAACATGAAACACCCCGTCAAAGTGTTCTCGAGACTCACCTTGGGCCTTCTCCATTCCTACAATCCAGAGTTCCTCATTTAAAGTAACATCTCAAGAAACCATTCCAGTAAACATGTGACAATCAAAGTCCGGCATTAGCGTCAAAATGTAATAGCAAATGTCAGCATTGTTGTGATTCCGCGTTCCCAGGCGCCATGTTTACAAACTTTAGTTATTGAGCCCGCGCTGAAATCTAAAGCGTTCTCGCTACCAAGTCACAGTCCCTCTCGGAATCTCGGCTATGCACCACCCCTCCTATCCCTTCTCGTGGCGTTTGTAATTTACGGGATTTTGAACTTGCATTCTTTCTTTGGATGTGAAATTGAAATTTAACCAGGACTTCTAATCAGGATCACGGAAGAATAGCTATTTTTCTATGCCCCTCAGTCTCTGGAAACAAAAAATGGGCACCCCAGACCCATTGTGGAAATTTAGCCCAGGGCTGCCCAAGATACGTTCTGATAGGTACGTCAGCACACTTATTTGTTAAAATTGCGTGACGAAAGATAGATAGATTTGTAAATTGAGACTAATGATGTTCAGATCACATGATGTTAAACCTGTAGTCGCTTGTGGCCTGCAGTTCATGTTATAAAAGTTTAATTAGCTGTAGCCTCTTTGTTTATCTCTGGTTAAACACAGAACATTCTAGGACTTTAAATAAGGTTAAGCTTATTTACGATTTTTTCTTATCATGCCCACTTACACTTCAACAGTACCAGAAATTTTCACAAATCCGCCAGAAAAGTCAATCTCCCAAGAAAAGAAGTCTGGACAGCTTACTGACGAGCAAGTCAAACAGTACTTCGATCAGGTAAAATAAGGTTAATTTTGCTGTACCTTTGTCGACATTTTTTTTTTCTGTTACGTTGTCACTCCTCATTCTTCCTCATTCTTCCTCATTCTTCCTCAGAGACCCCGGAAGTCAATTTCCCCAGGACATAATTAGTATGCCCAGGGGCTTGAAAATATAGTCACGACTTCAGCAGCAGCACATCAGTCTTTCATTCCAGTTGATACACACCTCCCTTCCAACAACCTCCCCCCCCCCTCCCCACTCCCTTCCCCCCTTCACTCTTCCCATTCCAGTTCCCTAGCTAGGAAATAGGAAAATGGGTAATGTGAAGAACAGCTCCCAAAAAAAAATGTCAGCCATCTGCTGACAGTTCTTTTTACGTAACACTGGGCTAAGCAACATTTTAAAAACAAAGTTAATGAACAATGGGCTTCATGTAATCAAGCTCTTTTAATTAAAGTATTAATAATTATTAAACTAGTGCAAAATTAAATGAGAGTGAATGCTACAAAACAATTATTAATAGTCTTTTGTTTTGGACCAAAGACACCCTAGATACACAAATAATTAACTTGTCTCACTTTGCTGTATCTGACCATTCTTCAATAAATTCTTATGGCTTGTCAAAATATATATTATTTCTAGGGATTCCTCTTGGTACCAAACTTCTTTGAAAGGAGTGAATTGGAGCCTGTTATTGCAGCTATATGTGAACTGGTGGACCAACTAGCAGAGAAGCTCTATAATGCTAGAAAAATTAAGGGTAAATATCAATATAATTCCCCTATGACAGCATGGTATTTGAATCTAAAAGCAGCTATAATTATACTCAAACTCTGCCCCAGACTACTATCTTCTCCTTAACCCTCTACATGGTTCATTAGATAGAAGGGGGTTCAAATAACTTTTAAATGTGAGAGCGCCCATACTTAACCATGTCAGGTTATTTCATCATCTACTCGATCATGTGATCATAACTCATTATAAGTTTTTGTTTTAATTACATAAAGATAAATATGCAGATGCTTCATTTTACACAAGATTGACATTGATTGAGAAAGAGTTCCCAGGAGCTGCAGTTCTGCTACACAAACATGGAGTCATGCCAAAGGTATATTGCCAATCCAACATATATAAAGGTGCAGCTGTGTTTAGTACCTGAACTCATGCATGTGGGTCAACAACTTTGATCTCAGACCTGCCTAATAGCCATTCACATATTTTTTTTGAAATCATGCCAGTATCAGGGTGTACTTCCATATAAAAAGTATGGGGTGCTTATCATACCTTTTAGGGGTTAAAAACACGGTTTTCAGGTATCTCTTAGGGTATTCAGCCTCAAAAGGTCCATAGTGGGATCTTTGATGGTACCCTTTAGCTTATGTCAAAAAATATATGGCACAAGATGTCTTGTTTTTAACTTGGTACCTCTTAGGGGTAAAAAATATTTCAAGCTATGCCCACAACACAGGATCTTGGTGCCTCTTAGGGGACTTCCCCCCTCCCCCCCCCCCTTCAAAATTTCCAACATACATCCCCATTCCTTTTATATATGGGACTCCGGTCTCACTGGGTTGCCAGGTGACTGCATTAAACTCGATCAATTGAGCTTTTTAAGGTTACCGTATACCTTCAGGGGTGTCTCGCGTCCAAGCGATGTAGCGCGTCCGGTTTAAGCTGTAGATACCTTAGCCCCTATATCAAATTAAAGCTTATAGAGCTGGCTATCAAACC
>Ga0126339_10003117_pt1 | contig 11994 bp, 4 predicted proteins | sample OrbTmetagenome_2_FD_92532 | JGI IMG/M metagenome (GOLD analysis project Ga0126339, IMG submission 92532) | Coral microbial communities from Petempiche,Puerto Morelos, Mexico - Orbicella T R C metagenome | ecosystem: Host-associated > Invertebrates > Cnidaria > Coral | place: Petempiche,Puerto...
AGCCTGTCATTTCTTTTGGCAATTTTTCTCTCTATATGATGAACTAATTTGATCTTTTCAAAGAAAATTCTTAATGTTGGTTTAGTTTTGTTCAGTTTACATGTATAAATAAAATATTTAGCACTGAGTATTAAGTGATTCAAAATAGCAAAATCTTCATTGTCATTAAATACGCCAAACAGAATATTAATTAGTGTTAACGTCTCCATAGATATGTTTTGTTTACTAATCTAAGATGAGAATGCAAGCCAAAAGTTTTTTGTTATATTACAATGAAAGAGTAAGTGCATATACAGTATACCATTTCAGAGATCATACTACTGTGGCCTAAAGAGATCCAAGTCCAGGTGAGATTGTGCAGATGTTCCATGAAAATGCACACATGTACCTACACCTGTAGCTTGTTGTTGACACATATACACTGTATGTGGCTGAATAAGAAAGCAGTCTTTTTAAGTCACAAGTAGTATGTCTCAAACATTCCTGACCATAATAAGAACCAGTCAAAAGGTAAGAATAATATTTGACCCACAGTACTGTACATGTTCATTGTATCATATAAATGCGAACTGGACATACCTCTATGTCAGTTTGAAAATCAAACAAATCCACCCTTTGCCAGTTGCTTCCATCTAGAGCTAACACATTCCAAAGCTAAAAGAAATAAAATTTAGGGTAAATTCAATCACCAAAAATTGCACTGGTTTTGCTCAATTGACTAACTTCTCTCACTGGTTTAAGGCAAAGGCAAAACCAAGGCCAATACATGTTTGTGTGTTAGATATAACAGGGTTCCTCACATTTTGCCACACATAGTGCCTGTTCTTCTGTAAACATGTTTTTGGTTTCAGTTCTTATAAGTCCATTTTGTTTTTCAATTACACTTGCTGTAAATGACGTCACATTTGCACATACAGCTGCTTACCTTGGAAACCTGCGCACAACGGCACAGAGAAACTACATCTAGAAATGAAAAAATCCTAGGGAAAGAAAAGTAGTTTACCTATTAAATAATGTCATATATAATACATTAAACATATAGAACTACCTGGTTCAAGTGCAGTGTTTTTTTTTTTTTCAAGCTTTGGTTAGCTACAACTACATTGTGTATTTCTAAACAAATGGGTGCATACATATTGTGACCTTGTGGTTAAACGAGACACTCCACATTGCTTAATTAATTAACTGGTGAACTGTTTTGGCTAATGCCATCCAGAAAAGGAATAATACTTTTACAGTACATAACTGCTTTATACTACAGAAACTGGGATCATCTAGACTGCCAGTATGGGTTAGCTGGGCCTGGGTGCACAAACAAATTTCACTGCTACTTATTTGTAAACATCTGCACTGTGAAGTGGTACAAATTATGTACAGCTTGATTTCTCATGTGACATTCACATTTTAACTACGGTTTTAAGTGGTCCAGAAAGCCTACAACAATCGCTATTTACTGGCTGAATATTAACATAAAAAGTGATGTTTGTGACAGGCTCCTGTCACAGTAGTACTGTTGTCTTGAGTAACATCAAAGTGAAAAAACAATGTTTTGTATTAGCAAAAAAATCATACAGAATAAATATACCTGCAGGCTGCACTGTAATTCATTTTCAGTGTTGGTAAACAGGCACAGTAGCGTTAATCTTTTTTTTTTAAATCAGTGAATAATGAAACAATTTATTGTTAAACATTCTGCTATAATAGAATATAACATTATATAATATTCATACAGGTATAACAAAAAATTCAAATTAATGTAACTTTTACATGCTTTTGTCAGGTGCATATAAGTGATAGTGTTATTAGAAATACATACTTAAAGGCTCCTGAAATGTGTCAATTTGACTGGAAATCACAAACTATTTAGAGCAGGCAAAATTTTAAATTGTAGTGAATTATTAACATTGCTTTCAGTCGACAGGAAATGCTGCCACAAATTTAACTCTTTATCTGCAAGGCATATATCAATGCATATTAAACAATGCAAATTATCTATTAAAGGGAACCATTTCGGTCAGCTGTGCTGGGAACTTAATAAGCGTATCGAAATTCTCTTGGGTATGGTGAAAGTATTTAGTATGCATAATGTTTGCATATGCCAGAGCAAAAAACAACAAAGTCAACTTACCTTAAAATAAGTTCCTTAGGAAGTTTCTTGTTTATTAACGCTTGATCCTCATTGGTGTTAAAATTATAAAGCTGGAATTGAAATAAAATTCGACATGTTAATAGGTTATTTTTCTCGCAGAAGTCAAGACATGCCGACATAAATTTTGAGAATTTTCAATGACAGCTTGCGCTTCATAATAAAGACCGCTTAAATGCAGTTTACAAGAGCAATTATTGGAGCCCAACATATCGATCGCTTGTAACTAAGCTTTCTATATGATTTATCAGTCCGGGAGAAAAAATCCCGACATTCCTAAGGAAAGCAACACTCATTTTTCAAAGAAACAAGTCGAGACGTATATGAAATCTAGCGCTGAAAATAAGCTCAAGCTTAGCTAAAGCCTACGTGCAAAGTCTTTGCATAGCAGTGAATGGAGAGATTTTTTCCCTTTTAAGCTTACGTAAGTTAAATTTCATTCAACCGTGTAAACGAAATCTCTTTCTGTTAGATGTGAAAACGTAGTTCCCAACCTTTTCTCCAAAAGAGCAGTTTTTCGGTTTTTAAAATTAGTTAGAAATTATATTCGCGCTTTTCTCAATTAATGAAGCAAGAACATCGCCTTCGATCGGAGCGGGAATGTGCGAAATTCTGCTCGAGCACTGATCGGTAAAAAACTGCAAACACACCGCTAACTAGACAAATTGCCCAATATTATTTGGAGATACAAATCCGTCCAATGAAGGAAGTGGAAATTCCATAATATGTTTTCATTCTGAGTCTAAAGCCGCAAGTTTTTAGATCAACGAGAATTTCTTATTGCAAGCTGCGTACATCATAACAGAACAGTGTAAAGTTTCCAGCCAGCTAATCGCACCGTAATAATATCATGGCATCGTGAAAGCTAGGGGGCACAACACTCATTGCACATCCTAGCAAGAATGTTTCGATAAATATTTTTACCTCTTACATTGCATCCGAAGCGACAGCCTTGTCCACAAAACAAAACAGGGCAAAACAAAACATTAAATGGCAAAACAATCGAGCTTTCTCGAGAGCGAAGAAGACAGGAAATGCTTGAGACAAGAAACTTGTTTTACGAAGGGAAAATGAAAAGCATAGAGTAAAATGATAAACATATAACAATCTATAAAATAAGGGACGAAATGGTAAACTGATATTAAGCTTATGCTTCAGACAAACATTTAAATGAATTTCTTTAGCACCGAGAGACGGAAAGACTCTTGTTTGAATAGTCGCTCACCATTGCCGAATTTACCTAAGTTTTGGCCGAAAATTCGCACACTTACCTCAAATCTGCTCCTAGAATTAACTCTGGCGTGTGTATGATTATAGTTTGGATGAACGGTATGGTTAGAGCACATGAATTTCGCAGATATTCTCGAAGTTCGACGACACAGCTTCCGAGCTGTTGCTTGAACTCTGAGTGTTTTTTGTTTTCCAGAGCCAGATGCTCGCGTCGAGATTTGTGGGTAATGAGTTCTCACTTCCGGTATGAAAACCGGAAGACAGAAACGTGGTGATTGACTGGTAATCCGAAAGGACTTGAGCGTTGATATACTAGAAATAATAATATTAAAAAAAAATCCGAACGAACATTTTATTGTGTCTACCAAAGTCTACTTTTTTTCTTTCGTTTGAGCCAAAACAAAGCAATTTCGTGCACCGAAAAAGACATACTAAACGACAGGGGGTCACCCTGAATTAAAATCTAGTGCAGTGAACCAGAGTTCCGGTCACGACTCTCAGAATTTTTTCAGTACTTTTACGATGATCTTCGGTCAACTTCTACTCTTAAAAGACATAACTTCCAGTTTGCGAAATTTTCACTTTCAAAGTGGGTCTAGGTTTTAAAATTTCATTTCCTTCAAAAAGATGGATTTCACAAATAACCGTGTGACTTTCTTTGTGGGGTGTTTTGTGGGAGTGTGATAAGGTTGTTATGTGGCTGGTAGTTTCAATACCCCATGGTAAGCTGTTGTTTTCATTCAAGTCGAGTTAAGTCGCTAACGTTGAATCTTTCATTTTCCCCTTCAGCTAGAACAGTAGACATAAATATCACATTCCTTGACATACCAACAGGGAGAATAATCTCAAACCATCGGAACGTGGGAAAATGAAAGATCTCATGTGAAAACCTTATGTCGACCTATGAACATTCTGCACAATCTCCACAGTAAACCATTGCTGTCTATGGTCAGGATTGCCGTGTATTAACGCAAGTGAATCTAGCGCATGTTTTTGGTATCAGAAAGCAGTTTGGTCTTGCGTAGGGTTAGATCTTCCGGTTCCGCAAGGACCATTATGCCATGCTAACAAAGAGGAAAATGTTTTGTTAGCATGGGCTGTGCGCGCGCCTGTTAGGTAAATAATGGCTTAACTGTCTTTCGTGTGGTTAGGAGTTTTACTAGCAAAAAAAGAAAAAAATTGATCTCCTACTATTCAAAATTTTAATTATCGCTGGAAGACACCTAAGAACATGAAGAATGGAGACTTAGATTACGGGCAAGTTAGCTTTCTCATTTTTTCAAAGAAATACACAGTGTTAGGCACCAAGAAAAAGGAACCTTATTTTCACTAAGAAATGTTGAAATTTAAGAAGCCTATGACCACACAGACGGATAGGGGATAGCCAGTACACTCCAACACAGCAACAACAACAACAACAACAACAAATCAAAATTAAGTTCTTTATTTTTCCCGCATAGATACCCTTTTCAGGTATACGTACAAACTGTTCTGTAGACGGAGTTCCGCAGTACGGAATACAATAATGTTATACGAGGTAGCTTGCTTTGACATTTTTTTTGGGCGGGTGTGGGGGAGGGAGTTCGGTTGGATGGAAAAGGACGATCTTTTGCTTGAAGGCTTTCCATCACAACTGGTAATCTTTTGGTCAATTTCTTTTGTGACAATGTATAGATATTCTATTTTTCACGAGGTCTTTTCTGTTCAATAAATATTTTCGGAGGAGAAATCTATTTAATCTCTTTCCACTTTACTTTTCAGAGCCATGGTCGTTTTAAATAACGCTGTGGTCCCGGAGAAGAAATGTTTTTCACGTCTGGTGTTTCCCGTACAACCACAAAGGAACTCACGTCTTTCTGAGTTCTTTGACTTTGCTTAGGAAAAACCTCTCCACCGTGTTAGCGCACTTGTAGTACTCAGTCTCTGGAGCGTTGTATGTTCGGCAGTTTGTAAAAATTCTCATCATATCGGCGATAAACAACTTCTTGGAACTGAAATACCCGCTTTTTAGCCTCTCCGTCATTGTGCGGAGATCTGAGAAATAAGAAAAATACAAAGTCCCCTGAATAAGTAGAGTTATAGAACCAGCAAACAGAAGTCTCCCTAAGTTTCCGCGCTCAATTCAGCCCTTCCTCGATTCCAAGTTTTGGTCACCTTTTAATTACAACGCGCGCTGTGATTGGCCAATTTAGCTCGGCGTATTCAATTGCACGGCCCGTTAAAATTTGAAACTGTTCCCGTCATGTACACGGAGAGATATAATAAATGACTTACGTACCTCGTCTACCCGTTCCGCACTGTAATTTACGGATCCTGGTTTCTTCCCTTTAGATTTATGGCGCGAGAGCTCCGCGCTTGCGCCATAAATCGATAGGGACAAAACTCGCTCCGTAACTTAAAGTGCAGACCTCGAAGCCAGTTAGTAAGAGGTGAATACGGATGATATGAGCAGATTCAAAACACGGCAGTCATCAATAAGTCTTACGGCAAAAAATAGCGAGAGTTTAAACTCTTGAAAGTGAAACTCTCGTTCCCGTTTGGATTTCAATTTTACCTCGACAAATAACCCACTAGGAAAGTTACTCTTGTTCCAGAGCGCTTTTTGACACACCCTAGTTCGCCCAACAAACTCGCATTCTTATTCACTCGCATTCTTATTTTCTTAATTCTCCCTTACTGCATACTTGACAATGTATTGATGCCGGAGAGAGAAATTAAATCTTGATCACTCTCCCAGACATACAAGGATTTAAAGCACAGTGTGATTAAACCTAACAAAAGCTGTTATAAGAGCCGCCAAAATATATTGTGCTAATGCACTCGACTGATAGATTAAGCTTGACTGACAGATGTTGAAGAAAAACTGAAAGGGAAGAAGCCTTTCTCATGAATATTTAATATCATTAAGTACATTTTGGGTCATGAAAACTCTTAGTAAGTAATATAGTAAAGAGCTGACATTTAAGTGAAATCGTCATCTGGTAAAAGACGGTAAAACATAGTGTTATAGAACAGCCATTAAATCTCTTTCCCCTTGTTCGCCTTAAATCTGATTGACAAATTGCCGTATCGTATGAAGACACTCATCTCGTAAAATGTTTAACTGACGACACATAAATTGCTCTGAATTTTAACTCGTTAGTTCTCTTTAACATCCGCGTAGAGCGAACGCGAAAATAGCACGATCTACATAACAAAAAGCCAAGATATTCGAAAAGCCCAAATGCGTTAACTAGCCGATGGCACTTCACTAAAAATTACTTATATAGAGAGCGTTCCTATTCTGATTCAGACGCATATTAAAACAAATAAATAAATTTTGCAATGAGTCTCGGGAAAAAGGATTTACGAACAGTGCATACGATGGAACTGAGTACTTACAATATTAACATCTTTCAAAATGTTGAATAAATTGATTAAAGTTCAGCAAGGAAGTATGGTTAAATCCAAATGATTGCAAATGATGCTTCATGCATCTGAATAATTCTGATGTTAATTTACCGGAGATAACGAAGAAAATAGCACTTAAAAAGAAAAAATTGTCTCTCAGTACACTTACGACCAATTCGAAGTAATTTCCTGTGAAGCCAACAAAATCTACTTTTGCTTAATGTTTGGCACTAGAGTTAGCTAAAGCAGAGTTGATTTGTCCATGAACTCAGAATATTCCCGCCACTGCAGGGGCTTGCCCGTGTCGTCGTTTGTGATTGGTCAACTGCAAAACGTCTCCTCAGCTGATAGGCTACGTAAATTTACTGGAAACCACGTGGTTTTAAAAATTACTGCGAAGACAAAATCTAAGGCGCCGTCGACGACACTACGCCCGAGCAATTTGAAAACGGAGGTTTATTTCTACGGTTAGGCCTACCGTCCACACTAATCCGTCATGAAAACAAAGCTTTTCGAAAACGCTCTTCAAACCGGAGGCATCAGAAAATCCGCGTTTTCCTTTTCGTGTGGACGGAAAACATTTTGAAAACGGAGCTTTTCGAAAACGATGGCATCTCGATAATCATGTGATTTCCGTGAACCGAGGTTTCTTCAAACACAAATCCAAAACTGATAACCGTTTTCAAATTCCTCCGGCGTAGTGTGGACGGAAAACATTTGATGCGTTTTCAGAATGAAACCTCCGTTTTTAAATTCTTCCGGCGTAGTGTGGACGGAAAACATTTGATGCGTTTTCAGCGTGAGTCCTCCGCTTTCAAATTCCTACGGCGTAGTGTAGACGGAAAACATTTGATGCGTTCGCAGAGTGAGTCCTCCGTTTTCAAATTCCTCCTGCGTAGTGTGGACGGGTGCGGGCCAATACCTCCAGGGGTTTATGGCTTAAAGAAGAAGAAGTGTCGACGGCGACTAAGAAACGGATTTTAATGTTGTCTTTTAAACTTACCCATTGGGTACTTGATGTGATCGTAGTAATCTGGTGCCTCAGAGATTTCCACGGGTCTTTGGAAAGGCCAAGAACTAGCATGATTCTAGAAAAAAATTTAGTCCAGTTTAGTATGCTGATTTATCAGAAAAGACCAGCCTTGGTCATAAGTGACTGGAGAAAAATATGGCAACGGAGTTTTCTCAGAGAGCTTCACTGTGGTCGTAAGTATTCATAAAATTACGTTAAGAATGATCAGCACCTCCAAAAAAATAGTTCCCTGAGGTAAGAAAATACTAAAGCAAGCCAAATGGAAGCAAAGATGGTGAAGGATGGCGAAGATTGGGAAGGATAAATAAAACGCAAATTTGAAAACTTATATCTGCAAGCATGAGACTTCACCAACCTTGACTTGCGTCAAGATGTTTTTCAACTGAGTCTGCAACTGGTCCGCGTCGGTCGCGGCATCCTCACTGAAACAAACAGTCAAGACATTTCGTTGAATTATTGAGCAGTGCAGTATAAACCTTCGACATGTGGCGGCATTGAATTTCCCGCCCAGCAGACAAATTGGGTTTTGAATTTGGCAAAGCAACAAGAAAGCCAACATAATGGCGTCAACAGGATGTTAAAAGTTAATGAAAACCTTTGCCAAGAGCGTTTCGCTTTCTTAAATAAAATTGCCAATTCAAGCACCCGCTAAATATACAAGCCCTAAACTATTACTTTATAAAATTATCACGGCATTTTTCGATTAACAACTTCATCACGAAATCGCTTAAACAACAGCCTTAGGGTAAGAAATTGAGCTCCTTTACATTTTATTTCCGAATTAAAACGATTAAAATGAAATACAGTTAAAATTCAAGTACTCAAAAAAAGTTCAACTTCCCTACAAAGATAAATGCAATTTCAAGTATATTCACTTGAGAACACAGCAAATTCTAAGACCTTTCGGATCATCCGCACAGAGCACTCCACGGCAAATAATATTAAAAAGTGTTAATTCTGACAATTTGGAAACATTTCAACTTTTCAGGCATGGCAAAGTAGTGGCTTCCAAGTCTTCGTTAAAAGCGTAGCGCAAATACATTTTTAAAGCAGTCAACAATGATACCCCTAGCTGAAGATTTTATTTATTCTCTCCACTGACTCATTGACAATGTACTGATACATGAAAAATAATAGCGAAAATTCTCCCTGGGTAATGTGGTACTCTAATTAAGGGAACTTTTCCCACCTTTTGGTCAGCGAGGGTTTCCACCCCGTTTCACCTGTATGGGTTTAAATAAACATAATGTTAGTTGACTGAACCAAACTAAATTAATCCAGAAGGATTTAACATCAAAGACTGACTTATTTTGACAGCTGAAGAGTGGTCCAAAACATTCCTTAATTACTGCAGATCACTATACATAACGAAACATTAGATGGACGTGCGTTACAGGTGAATAGGATTGCGTTACATTGGGTAGTCCGCTCCATTGGGGTATGTCACACAGGAATTCCTGATGTAAGAGAACCGTGACACAGTTGAGATTAGATCAGTCGCCAGAGATGTCGTTGGATCTTAGCTTTGGATATTAGTTATAGCAAGGTTGTATTATACTCACGGATTCCTGGAATACTCTCTACAGGGATCTGCCTCACTCCCTCCTGGAAACACTTCAACCCTGGATAAACTTTACGAATTTCCACCTGCCTCCTCTCCATTAGTTTCTTCACGATCTATAAGAAAGAGGCAAAGAAGCGTCTTTTTAGTAAACTAAATTGTAGTACAATCGATAATAGAGAGCTTAAGGCCAAGTTCAGACGCCGTACTTCACATAACCCGAATCGAATGTTAATGGGAGGACAAAGGATTTTTCTCATTTGCATTCGATTCGGCTCATGAGAAGTACGGCGTCTGAACTTGGCCTAAGCAAACCTCGATGGCAACGGCAACGAGAACGTCACCAAACAAAAGGTTTAATGAGCAGAGCAATGGCTCTTTTGGCTGTGCACGAGCGTTACAATCCTTGGTACATTTCTTGACCGTCCTCTGCAAAACAACAACGTGAAATGACCAAATTCTGCGTTGTCTGGAGAACATGAACCACGAAGGCTAATTTTTTAAATTTTTATTTCAAATTTATCGCACTGTCCCAGATTCAGTTTCGGGATAGCTGTGACAGTGATAAAAACAATAAATGTCTTTAGAGGACAACGAGATTCGTAGGTAAAATATGAAATCATTTTTTAAACGACGTTGTCCCCGGCGTCGCCGGCGACGCCAACGAGACCGTCACCAAATAAAAGGTTTAATGAGCAAAACAATGGTTCTGCAAGTGCGTTTTGAATTTTCGTACATTTCTTACCCCTCAACTGCAAAACAACAACGTGAAATGACCAAGTTCGTATTTTGGAGAACGTGAACCGCAATGGCTAAATTTTGATCTCTTCCTTTGGAATTGAACGCCGTCACTGCATATTTAGACTGAGCATGTTTTTAGACCGATGGGCGCACTGAACAGATGTACACAGCTGCGACATTCGAAGGTAAAATGTAAATCCATTTTTTACTGGGCGTCGTCCTCAGCGCCGCCATCGTCATTGCTAAAGCTCCCTAAACTCCTTACTGTTTGTGGTCACTGCTACAAAGCCACCCACCTCTTTCTGTTTTCTGATAATGGTTGAAAATTCCGTGTATTGAATCCTCGAATTGATCGCGCACTGAAAAACGAGAGACAGCAAAGTATGGAATTGACATTGCCCTGTAATACCTTTTATATTTGGACATAGCAGTAAGGTTTTAAACTTCAGTGTCAAAAGTAGCAAAAAAAAAGAAACATTGATCCGTGCAAAGGACACTGGGAGCAGGACAGTGGTAACGAATTGAAAATGTACTCTGAAATAATTTATCAACACTATACGTGAGGTAGAAAACGACAGCAAAAGAAACTGAAGGAAGAAAAGAAGGTGATTAAGTGAGCGAGAAACGTTGATATTGAGGAAAGAAGAACAAAATTTGAAATTCAGCACCCGAGGGCATATATTTCCGATAAAATCAAGTAATTTTCTCGCTGCTTTCGTCACTTAAGTGAAACATGACACTTACATAGAGGAGAAAAGAAAAGAGAACGATGAACAACAAATAAAAGCTTCCAAAAATGCACTTCACTTTCTAACCAAATAATGTAATGAGAAATACTTACATGCATCAATGTGGCGCCCTCGTAATCTTTGATGTATCCAATGTAGGACGACTTTTGCATTCTGATGTCCTTACTGAATCCCTGCAAGCATTTAAAACCAGTTCAAGAAATAAATCTCTCTCGCTAGTCACTTCATGCTACCAAAACCGGGATAAGCTCCGCCCTAATGGGCCACTTGGCCCGCAAAAGAGTTAACCTACCTACTACCCACACATCAGTTTTACTGCTTTAACTTTCGCATTTATCAACGAGTTTAAAAGCAACAACATTTGTACTTCAAATTACCTGTTTTTTGAAGTATCCAATAGCGTACTCGTCGGCGTAAGTAAGAAAATTCAGCACAGAATGTTTAACATGGTAGTCCTTGAGATGGTTCATTAGATGTGTACCATAACCCTGAAAATGAAAAACCAATCAAAAATTACGCTTAAGGTCGTCATTTGAATGGATCTAACAAGATTTGCTAGGAGAAACATTCATGCAAATACCTTGACTTGTTCATTGGAGGTCACTGCACAGAAGACGATTTCTGTGAAATTCTGGGTGGGAAACATTCGGAAGCAAATTCCACCAATCGGTTTATTGTCCTTGACTAGAGCTAGAGTCTTGTGCTTCCTGAAAATATTATCGCCAAAAAAAAATCGACATAAGAAATTCACCAATGTACGAAGTCACCTGTTATCAACTTGGTATAAGATAGAGAAAAGACTGGAAGCCAGTAATACGGTTTCCCTCTTCCCTTCTTAACTTGAAAGCTTCCCATTAGTGGTGTCCAATCTCTCCTCATCCTCAAATCGCATGCACTGATTAATGTGATCGAACCTGTAGTTTGAGTAGCGCACTGGACTCTAGAATTACAGTTCTGGGTTTAAGCATTGCTAGGGTCCAGTCCTTGTTTTATATACTTAGGTCCATGTAAGACTCTACACATTCTGACAGTACTTCTCTCCATTCAGAGGTATGAATGAGCATAGACAAATTGAAATCTTAAGAGAAGGGAAGGAGCGGGGGGGGGGGGGGGGTTTTTTAAGGTTTAAAATTTGGTTTTGTTC
>Ga0126339_10003118_pt1 | contig 11993 bp, 5 predicted proteins | sample OrbTmetagenome_2_FD_92532 | JGI IMG/M metagenome (GOLD analysis project Ga0126339, IMG submission 92532) | Coral microbial communities from Petempiche,Puerto Morelos, Mexico - Orbicella T R C metagenome | ecosystem: Host-associated > Invertebrates > Cnidaria > Coral | place: Petempiche,Puerto...
ACCCTGGTATGCAAAAAGAATTGCAATGCTGTTTTCTTTTTGCTGGCTTGTAGCTACTTGAATATTTCGACTTTTAAGTCATAAATATCCTTTCAGAAACTACAGAAATTCATTCAGTACAGCGAAGTGAAGTTTTCCAAAGTATTGGACAAAAAAAAAGCCCAAGAATTTATCCTTATTCAAATCTAAATATAATGTCAGCAGCAGCATCACTCCAATTCCAAAAATATTTGTTAATCAAAGTAGTTACTTTGCAACTGGAATCAGCAGGGCATCAACAGAGACACAATCCATTGGCATACATGACGTGCATTTATTCAATACTGAGCTTGCAATGCATTGTAGGGTGATTTTCAACTATGGCTGTTTTCGGTTGTTTTGTGAGTGGAGAGAGACTTTGTTGCCATGTTTTGGCCCATATTTCTCGTGTTAAAAGCAAAACAGGACCAGAGTAGCTGTTGTTTTCAGTTTAATTTATTGTGTGAATGATCTTTTGGCCGATTTCATGAGAAGATTGAAGTCATCGGACAGATTAGATGGGAATGAAAACTCCATGTTTACGCGCCCACTCGGGCTCCTTCAACAAAACTTTAGTCGCCCACACTCGTAACTTAGGCGCCTCAGGCGCCCGGGTGCCCTTTAGGCAGCAGCCTTGTATACTCTTCTCTGTTTTGCCATTTTTGATGCTATTACATGTGTACCTTTTACTTTCCTGATCATTTAGCAATGGATGCCATGAATATGTCTTGGGTAGCCCTTTGCTGTTCAAATGAAAGATTTATATTCTTTGACTTGTACAGCAAAAGGACTATACAAAACATCAGGAACTGAAATTAAAATGCCTGCTCTTCGTGGATTTTGTAACTTAAGTTGGTTTAATCAGTCAACCTAAGAAAGTTTAACTTTGACAGAGGTCTAAACTATTAAAAAAATGCCAAGTTGCATGTTGACCTAGCCTTCAATTTGATTTGAAGCAAAATTTGTATTATAATTAAAAGCTCTGTATGTTCTATCAACTGAACAACATTGCATTCCAACACAGGAGGTAACCTCTTAAGAAATTAGAGATAAGTTAAGGTACCCTAAGTATTGATGAGGTATTTGTCTTTGTATTGAAATGGAAGTATTTGTCTTTACAAGTTGACATCTCTTCAACAGAATTCTATTCGTCATAACTTATCCCTAAACCGTTACTTTGTGAAAGTACCACGTGCCCAAGATGAACCAGGAAAAGGCTCATTCTGGAGGATTGATCCATCGTGTGAGCAAAAGCTGGCTGAACAAGCATTCCGCAAGAGGCGTCAGAGAGGTGTGCCGTGTTTTAGACCACCTTTCTCTCAACTGTCTTGCAGGTGTGAAACTTTTACATTGTATAATATTGTAAGGGAGCTGAGACAAAATATGCTTTAAGTCATGTTTCTTATAGTGATATGAGATTACCTTCAAAGTGAACAAAACGTCAAAATGTGTAGTTTCCTAAGGTAGAAAAACAGCAGAGGTAATAATAAAACAGAAATAGGCAAGAATATCAAGATTAATTAATGTATTACAAATGACAAATTTGAAAAAGTTAGGCCAATTTTCAGCATAGTGTGCTACTCAGTTGTTTTCATGCATATGACAGATATTTTTTATTTGCTTCATGGAATCTATGTGAGATTGTGATATGGAAATTTAAAAAATGGATGTCTTTTTTACACCACGGTTTAGCTATCTTAAAACATGACATTTCACTTCTGGTTGGGTCAGAAACCACAATGGGTTAGGACCTGGGACTAGACTAGTCATGTTTGTATACTCAACATGTAAGTTTCCAATTTTCAATGTGAGAAATGGTTTTAGCAAAGTTGGACTATCAATTCAAAAATAAATAAGTAAATGTGATTTGCATGTATTTTAAATTTTGTTTTTTTGTTGTTTGTTGTTTCAGATCAGCTCCAGCTTCTCCCACGCATGGCCTTCAGTTCCATGCGCCATCTGCTCCAGTAACTCATATGTCACGTGAAAACTCACCTACTAAGACAACAGCCCAACCAGCTGATGCTACAGTATCTCAAGCCAAGCCTACCCCCACCTCACCCCCCGTCATTCCACCAACTGGTTTACCACCCCCGGTACCAAGTCTAGCACAAGGGGTTGTCAAATCAACGGTCACATTCCAGCCAATTGCAACGCAAATGGCAGGAGCAGCTCTGCCTGTCAGTGTGATCAAGTCTTCTCTAGAGGCTGTAAAGGAAAGCGATGGAGCTGATACGGAGAAGAATGGATTTTCTCAGTCGTCAGGAGATGAGTCGCCTGTGGAGAACGCACTGCAACCAGAGGCAAAAAGCAAGCCTTTGGTTGCCACATTAGTGAAGCAGCCACATCAACAACAACAACCACAACAACCACAGCAGCTGACGCAGCTTCCACCACAGTTTCTGTCAGGAGCTGCAGCCCCTAGCTCAGGTAAATGTGCCAATACTTAGTGGTTGTATAGTACTAACTTAATGGCTCATGTACAAGGATTGTCTCTAGTTGAACCCAGGTATTTTTTTTACTGGAGGTTGGCAAATTGTTGGGGACTAGTGATTAACATACAAAAGAATATCATCACCCTCAGGGACGGTTAACAGTACTCCAACTTACTTCAGGATACAGAATCACAATGACTGATAAATCTTTTGGAACAGAAAGCCATGCTTGGCCTAATCGGTAATGTGACTATATTTTCAGTGGTCAAAGTTAATTGGGCTCCGGCACGGGTCGTTTTTTTTATTATTATTATTATTTATATATTTTATGTGGCAAGATGCTTAAATCTCTAGGTGTATAATTAAAAACCAGCAAAACACTCCGTAATTAATGCTGGATGCTGGTGGGGGGACCCCGTGATAGACTACCATCCCATTATTAGAAAAAAAAAAATTTAGTCACTTTTTCCTGCTGAAATTGGGATGAGCTCCAGCCGTTCTGGGGCACTTGGCCTTGGCCTGTTCACATAAGTAGTTTAAGCTAGATGTACAATAATTTGTGCTATTCTTAATTCCTTTGTTTATATTTCAGGTGGCTTGCTAACGCCCATTCCCACCCCCACAAATGTCTCACCAACTGCTACCCAGGATTCCTCTGCCAAACCACCAGTTGCAAAAATACCTACCCCTTTACCACTCCCCTTAGTAACCACTGGAACAATCACTCCTGACTCCTCACCCCTTGGGGTGTTGTCACCAGCTGCCACTACAGCTGCTGTTTCTATGGCAATGAATGGTGCCAAGCGAGCCTTGAGTGCTAGTCAAGTGCCAACTGACAGCAATGAGGAACCAGATATAAAACGTCAAAAATTAGTACGGCAAGGTGCTACGTGGCATGGCACTCAACAGGACACTGCTGAACAAGAGAAACTCTAACCTTCAAAGATTTTCCTTCTACTGAAGTTGACTGTTTTCTTGTGGCAATAATATTGTAGTACACAGTTTGTAGTTGTAACAGCACTGAGTGTGGTTGACACTGGCATACCGGTAGTGGCAGGCTGATCAAGGTGAGGTGTTTGAAACATCAACATAGGTTTGACTGGAATCAGTGGATCACTTATTCACCAGAATACTTTGAACTGATTGTTATCAATAAGTCACACTTGGGCTATGGACGCGAAGAGAAAAATACACCAACAGCTAAGACACAGGATAGATTTGCCAGATATGTGGCCCATTTAATAATCAAGTTGGTTGTCAAATCTGATGAACAGTGCACATCGCATGGAGAACTAACTGTTTAGAGGGAAAAAAAAGAGAAAAGAGAAACGTACATTTTGACTGGCAAATTGGCTTATCAATTCAGTGCTGCTCAAAGAAGAGGCTGTCAGTTAACAGAACAGAATGAAACATTTCCACACAAATTCAAAGACTCAAGGATTGGACAATTTGGTACATGTTGCTCATGCATTCAATGGTACCGATGAAACTATGTGATGGTGCAGGTGATGTTTGTTGCTAAGTAGGCTGGAACTACACTACATGGAAAATCTGACATTGTTACTATTAATAGCTATACAAGTATATTAGATGAGACACGGATGATAATGCATTTAGCTGCCGTAATGTGTTGTGGACAGTGTATTAATATTGTGGTTTTAGTGTGCATTATTTTTGGGGGTGCAAATGGTCAGTATAACGTACATTATCCCTTGAAATTATAAGGGACAATGCAAAGTGGTTGAACATGATCATTTCAAATAGAAATGAATCAATATTTTAATTGTCACAAACTGGGATTTGTTATTAACCAGATAGCAAACCAATTAAAAGGCCTTTGCAGGAGCTTGCTGTCTGTTTAAAACTGATGATACCATTTTAGGGAAAATATGTGTTAGTGTTGTACTAGGTTTCACTGACATTCCTACATGGTTGGTGAGTTGAGGAGTGAAGTGGTCACCTTTTCACCAGAGTGCTTCTAAAATGCTAAGCGCTAAGTGACAGTAGCTGAACCTGGACTTACTTGTGATTTCTGATGTGGGATGTATTCTTTTTGTGAAATGAAAATTGTATGGAAGAAAAGAAACTCGGACATCAGACCAAGATAGAATTATACAAGAAAACAAAAATAATGTTTAATTTATGACTTACAGCAATTATGTAGATGTTCAGAACACTTGCTCGATTCACTTTTTCTTTAAAAAGTAGGTAATTATGGTTAAAGTGACACAAGAAGTACTTGTTTCCCATGGAAAAAATTCTGAGCAGGTAGTTGTTGTCATAATTTATCTGCCCTTAGTACAATCCATTGAAATTATGTGATGTTAGCACAATGTTTTTTGTGCAGATTTAAAAGTGTTAATGCTTTGATTTGATTTGACTTTGATGCATTGAGTGTGCAAAGGCCAACTAGTTGATAGGGCAAACCACAGGAAAATTAACAGTACAGTTTGTATTTCATTCATCTCACATGATTGATTTCCCTCACAAAACAGCATTTTGTCCTTCCAGGAAATATCCACACCTAGTTAGAAGGTCTGAAAAGTCACAATTAATTAGAGAAAGTATGAAGCTGAACTGGAAATTCCAGATGGGTGGGGTTGGGGGTTCAAACCAGTAACCTTCTGTGCCATAACTGAAGTTACCCCAGAACAGTTTTGTGTAGGGGTGTGGATATTTCTGGAAGGTGCATTCCACAAGTAATGCTAGTGTTCACGCTTACTGATCCACACTGCAACCTTGTCATAAAAATACAATAATTTTGACGTTTTAGGGGGTCATTTTGACTCGTCCATGAAACTTAAAAATACCACAGGTGCAATCATTAGACCAGCTACATATCTAACTGTGAAATTGTAGATTTGTTGTAGTAATTATCTTGTCTCCAATAATTTGTATTTTCTGTTCTCCGGGAAGGGGGCAGGGTGAAATAATCTCTGAAAAGTGATGGGGGTGCTCATCAGATTAAAAAGAATATAAGATATTAGAGTACATTTCTGTGGCATGGTTGAAGCTACCTCAGAGCGATTATTTCAAGATCTATTACTAATTAATGAAAATCATCTACAGTACCACAGTATATAGGAAAAACACAACAATTTTTAACTTCTATAAGTATGACTAGCACCCCCATCATTGCAATACCCCCCACCCCCCACCCCCACAATTCCCTCCCAAGACTTGTTTCTTTGTCAGAAACATTCAATTCAATCTTATTTTCCTAAAATCTTAGTAACTTATTGGCAAAGCTGTTGACCAAAGTTGTTTTCTTTTGTGGGATGCAAAAGAGATTATCCTTCATGGCTTACTAGGCCTTAAATGGTTGAGTAATAAATTATTAAGCTTGGTCTGTCTGGAAGAGTTATTTGTGGAGTATGACCATATTGAACATTAAAATGAACCTTTTGAAGGTTAAAATTACCTGCAGAAAATAATTGTTTTAACTTTTTAATTAATGTGAACACTTAACGCTTCATTGGGTGCTTCTTAACCTGAAACATAAGTCACCTCCCGCCCTCCAAGCTAGGTGCCTCAAATTGAATACTCGAATGTGTTTCACTTGAGATCCTTAGAGTTCATAGTTGCCTGGAAACAAGTACCATGAGGCAACTTCTCGAGCCCTAGGCCTCCTCAACACGTCCCCGACGCCGTATTTAAACATTGCTGGATTTTCTTTACGGTGTGATTCAAATCCAACTATTGTCCAGAATGTGAAAAACCATAACAAAATGTCCAAAAAGTCAATTTCAACACTATTTTTGGTTTGACCCTTGATTATTATGATCAGCTGTGAAGTTGCTAGGCACATTTCCGTCTCGTGGTAGAAATTCTGAGGAAAACGAAGTTTAAAACGACGCACTCGAGCACTGTTCGTCCGTTCAAATGTGCTAGGCTTGGTAAGGAGGTTTTTGAGGGTTGCAGCATGTCATTGCTGATGAAGCAGTTATACCTCCTTTGTCTCTGTATCGTGCATTTGTGGTGAATTGTGTTGCGTTTCTGTAAAAGTTGTGCAGTTATTTGTCCTGAAATAGAAAACGAACCGTAATGTTAGCCTCTTCCAAAAAGGAATAGGACCAAGTTCGTAAATGTTGTTGAAATATTCAGGGAAGTCTTTTTACACATGCACCCTTGTAGACAGGGCTCGGCGCTTTAAATTGTGCTATATTTCTGATGTTTGTGTTCAAATTGCGGAGGTTTCGCAATCAGTTTTCACCATTCAAGTTCGTCCCGAGATCTCGACCGAGTCATCTGGGACCTCGGGCTAGAAATTGCTATCACTCTCAAGGTAACTCACTGAGAACTGGTAGTTAAGTTGGAGTCTGGTAGACTTTGTTACTAACTATCGCAGTTTATTTTTTAAAAATCTTACGGTTTACATCAAGATACATCAAGATGAAGTAGACAGCGAACTCGGTCGACCTCAAAATAGTGTGATGCGAACTCTGTCCGCGCAAACTTCATTGGTCCTCATTGGGTGCACCTGAAGACCTTTCAGCAAGACTTCTAGCTACCTTGTGTTCATAACATAATGCAGCTAAATGAAGACACTTCCCGCACAGGAGGCAATCCAGTGCAGTGAGAAACTGTAAGGTAGCAAACAATATATAGACTTACTTTTTATGAGTTGTTATAAGACTTGTTGGGTTGCTGTTTCCATCGAGGGAAGTTGAGTCCGGGGTCGAAGTTGAGGGAGGTTGACTCGCCTGTGTATCGGGGCCAGCGATTGCTGGTTCATCGACAGCTGACTGATCCGAAGACTTCTCCGACATTGAGGTCTGTGTCCCTTTACAATAAGAATTTTTTTTACCTATTTAATGATTTAGAGTTCGAAATACATGAGAAAAATAACAACGCCGCCTCAACTCGCACCTTCACCTTCCGCACTTTGCTTGATCACATGTTTTCGCGGGTTGGAGGCTTTTCGCCTCCTGTGAAAATTCGAACTTGGAAGAGCACTTGAAACCTCTATAGGTGATCTACAAACAAACGACAGAACAATTTGATAAACAGTATTTAGCACCCTTAAAGTAAACAAGTCAGCAAGGGCACATACACATAACTTACGTTCTACGAACTTCCTGTGACAGCAAATACTCCGCGAACGCACTGTCACTACGCGCTTCAAACCCTGCGATGAATTTCACCTGAAGCCACGATTGAAATATATTCTTTTCTAGGTAGATGCGTTTGTGGCATCTATGCCACTCCTTCCTAGCGTCTTTTCCATCGACAAACTTTCGCTTTCTACCTGAGTTTTGCCTTCTCCCTCCATGGCCGCTTCCAGTGGTCGACGCCATGTTGAATTTGGCGAGCCAAACTTGAAATCTTTTGCCCGAACATTTCAAGTGTACGCATGCGTATACAATGATGTTAGTCAATTTCGTTCCCAGAGCCTGTTGGACGCGTTGTAAAGTTCACAACACGACGAATTCATTTGTGTACATCTAACCTACAAAATATGAAAAATTTGAAACAACTCTTGAAACTATACCAATCGTCGTCTGTTTCATCCAGTTGAAAGCTATATAGACTTTTTGCTTACTAACTGAGCAGGGTATGCTAAGTGTCCCATGCCACTAAGCTGTGCTCGGTGATGTGGGGGGGGGGGGGGGGGTGGGGGGGATACTCTGTAAATTTTTGGGTTGGGGAAAGTCGCTGGGACACCAAAACCCTTACCCTGTACAAGACCATGAATAGCTTGATTCTTCAACCCTATTCTATGCTAAGCACCAAAAACCCTACTCTATCTCAGAGTAGCTATTTTAAACTTCATCACTATTGTAGTATAACGTACACCAAATAAACCACTATCATACAAATTGAAAGTCACTCTGAGTTTTGATTGCTAATATAGAACCCCCAGTGAAGAACCTGTTTTGGACTAAATTATTTATTCACTGCCCACTTTCTTGATAAATAAATTATATACCCTATTCTAGACCAGAACTTTCTGAATTCTATACCCTCTCCCAGACTAAACTGGCTGAAAACTATACCCTTCACAGTGGCACATACGTTTAGATATATTAGGAGCCTATGGGCTCCTGGCTATATATCTTATATATGGGAGTACCCCCCCTAACGGAGGGGGAAGGGGGTGGTTAGGGCTGCACCATCTGTGAAATCGCTGTTTAGAAAAACTAGTTGGTGATGGTTAATTTCCCTGAGTCTGCTTTCCTTTTGATTAGCACCTGACCAATATTAGTATCACAGCCTATGAAGACAATGCTTTCTGTTGTTGATTGTCAGTACTCCCATGTGAAAGGATATGCATGGAGAAGGGCATGCTCCTCGCTTTTGGGGGTATAAATTGCAAATTACACTTGGTCATTCAGGTAGCAGTTAAGGATGTATGCAGGGACATGAAAAAAAAATCTAAACAAAGCAAACAATCAAGCTTAGGAAATCTGCTCTGCCAAAAATACTTTTCCCACCTCAAGTTTACAGTATGTCTACATCCATTTTTACCCCTGAACCTGTAGCATTGAGCATTTTAAGGAGTAAAATAATTTGGAGGATTGCTGTTAAAAATTCAAGAAAATTTTAAGAAAATATTTTAACTTGTATAACTTGTAGCTATAAACATTGTTTTAATGTTTTAGTAGAGTCAACATCAAACACAACTTTGAATGTATACCACTGATGTCCATCCCTGACTGCAAGTTTAGCATTTTTTATCTTTTTTTCCATTTAAGGACTTTTCAAGCAAACCTTGCAATGCTAAAATTATATTTTCATTAGATGTGATAATCACAATGCGACAAGCATTTTAAAATGGAAAACACGTTAGTACAGAGTTTTGGGAATTAAAGGTGTTTGTGCGAAATTACCCTGTCCTCAGTCTGTGGGGATGATCAAAAAAGTGGGCAGGCAAGGATCTGGGAGAGAAAAGGAAAAGGCACTGAAAACCTGCCTGATTTTCAATCTTTCACACTGATGGGGAGCCTGGAAGTTAAAGCTTATTCAGTTAAGCATAACACCCACTACAGGGTTCTGGGGAAGCTGCACAAACTTTCCAGGGTTGAGAGCGGACTGGGCTGATCAAAACAGTTTATTTATCAGGCAGGCTTTTTTTCAACTTTATTAATACAATTTAATTTCACTCCTATAAAATCATTATTTGTAATGTTATAATGCAACGGCAATGGTCAAATCTGCTGTAAACTTACCTCTACCCGATATAAAAATATCAAAGCAAAACTTAAGGTTAAAATAAACTTCACAGGCCTCAGAGGAGACAAACAGGCTCTGTTTGTAACTAATGTAAACTATGTTTTAGTGAGAATTAAATCATATTATATCATATATCATTGACGAGTGCAATTTTAAGTGAATTTGAATATTTGAGCAATGCAGAGGATTTGTATAGAAAATGTCACAGGAGTGTCTTGGTCTTTGGTAACTTTTTCCATACAAATCTGTAGTAAGAATTCAATAGTAGATCACATGACCCACAGGGCCTGCTGTACAATGTAATTACTTGAATAAGTGCTGCTCTTGAGTAACATCCACTCAAGACAGTAAAAATATGTTAAGTTTATCAGGAAACAAAGGTGGTTCTTATTCCAAGAAGCTGATGCCATATTGCAGATGGAAAATGTAATAGCAACATTTTAAGCTGAGCTTTTATCAGTGTTGCCAACAAAATATGAATTTTGTTTGATTGAATAGTGTTTCTTAAATTAGGAGGTCACTCCAAAAAGCTTACTTTTTTGTCTTCACCTATTGCAAGTTAAAACATTGGGTTTTTCGAGTCACCAAAGTTTCAGCCTCTAAAGTGCCTGCTATTCTGAAGAAACTCATCACAGCAGAAGCCCAAAATTTGACTTTGGAGGCCAGGCCGTGTTTATGTGGTGTCATTCCGTCTGACTCAAAATTGGCGGGAAGGAGAAAAACCTGTAACTGATTTTGCATCCTTCACAAGGTCAATAAAATGTATTTTTTTCCAAGTGATTATCTACTTCACTATCTTCACTGCTGTCATTTTCGCAGTTTGGCTCAAAATAATACAACTCAAGAGTGGCCATAACGAAGAATGGTAGTTAAAAGACTTGTCGGAAGACATTTGGATAAATCTCTTGGACTGAATGCATCACAAAAACACAGCATGGCTGCTGAGTACGGTTCAAAATGGTGGCAATGATGTTGAATTTTGGGCTTCTTTGGAGATGAATTTCATAAGGAAAACCTGCACTTCAGAGGCTGAAATTTTGGTGAGTGGCTAAACTTAGTGTGAGGTTTTTATTAGCGTTAACAAAAAATATATGTTTTTTGGAGTGACCTTCTCCTTTAATAAGTTCTTGTTAAGTGCCACCTTCAAATAAGGGTCACGTCAAAATGTTGCGGTGCTCTTTCAGGTCCGATGTAAGGTATTTGATGGCACAAGGATTGGTAAATTCATTTTGTCGATTTCAATTGCCTCCAGTGAGTCCTATGATGCTTCCACTGAATTTTATTAACGCGTATGTATGATTTCCCTTAAAGCCTTCCCAGGAATAACAGTTCAATTAAGTACAAGAATAGTCCAATCTAAGCTAACACAATCAGAACATTATTTTAAAAAGCCCAGCAGTAAATCTCTGTAACAATATGAAGAAATCAACAGTAAAACTATAAATGTCCTGGAATGTATACTTGTGGTTAAAAACCACCGTGTAGCACTGTTTGCCTTGACTGTGTAGTGGTATAAAACTGCAATAATATTTAAACTTCTACTGCTTAGCAGTAATGCAAGATTTTCAAGTTAACTTTGCAGAAATCTCTAAAAATTATAATTTTTTTTTCTTGCATTTGTGTATGAAAAAAGCAAGTGTATAACTTTGAGAGTTTTAGTAGAAAATGACTGTAAAAGATTTCAATGTTAAGATTAAAATGTCTCATTAAATGCTTCCTGAGAGAGTTGCTACATTAATAATTATAAGATCTAATGAAAGCCGTTTTTGATTGGAGCACCAGCTAGTACGCTATGAACAGATGAGAAATTATAACAGTCTCGGCAGACAGCCATGTATTTATCAGCTCCGCCTATGACCTCAACCTGAAAACAGAATCATCAAAATTAGTCACAGACAGCAATAATTGAGTAGACTGGCCATTTACCAAAAAAATCCTGCACAAAAAGAGAGAAAAAGAAAGAAAAAAAAGTGAGTGCAAACAATGGGCTCCAAAAATATGTTTAAGAGATGCAACAAAATTGTTTATACCATCCCATAAAAATACAGCCAATTAGTGTTTTTTGTCCTACCTTTTTCTCCTCACCCAATCTTTTTGTAAATGCAGCATCTTTAAAGCAATGCATGCAAACTGCATTAAGTTTGACAACACTTTCTGCTAGGGGAACAAGATCCAGTACCCTGCCAAAGGCCTGTGAAAGTGAGAAAAATACCTTAGTGAAGAGTTTATAAATGGATATTTTTATTAAAATATAATAAAAATTCTGACAAGGTTAGAAACATCAACTGGCAGGAGGCAAACCAGTTGGCTTTTTACAAATGTGACTGAGGAGTTAAACTTGGGTATCACGTGATACAACTCCAGCTA
>Ga0126339_10003120_pt1 | contig 11989 bp, 8 predicted proteins | sample OrbTmetagenome_2_FD_92532 | JGI IMG/M metagenome (GOLD analysis project Ga0126339, IMG submission 92532) | Coral microbial communities from Petempiche,Puerto Morelos, Mexico - Orbicella T R C metagenome | ecosystem: Host-associated > Invertebrates > Cnidaria > Coral | place: Petempiche,Puerto...
ATTATTATTATTATTAAAAGTATATACATGTATTATTATTATCAAAACTTTAGTATATGAATAGTTTTTTTTCTCTTATTATCATTATTATTATTGTTATCATATTATGATAATAATGAAAGTCTGCCGTTTAAACACTAACCGGGCATGTGTCCACTAATTTTAGAAAGTCAATGATGGCATCAGCTTGTGAATTAGTATTTTAGGATCTCATGATATTTTTATTCTCATCAAAATTTTAGTCTACAATAGTGGAATGTGTGAAGATTAGTAAATAGGTTTTCTGAGGAAATTCTAATAAAGTTTTTACATTATTATAATAATTATTAAGATTATTATTACATTTTTATATTATTATTAATTATATTATTATATTGAAAAAGTACTCAATAAAGTTAATGATATATTATTATTATTATTTTAAACTAGCACAAAATTCATGTACATGAGCAACTTTGTTACATGCTTAGAAAGTATTTTGTTTCAAAAACTGTGCACGTGCAGTAAGGTGTAGACATACAAGATTAAGAATGATAAATGCATGACTCAACCTGTGCAACTGTCTCTGTCAATAAAATCACTGGCTTAATACAGTGGCTTAATACTTTAACCACTGATCATGGGTTTTACATAAATTTGAAAATACATATATTGTAAGCATAACCGGCAAAACTTTAAAGTGCTATTAACACAATGCATATTTGTAGCCACTGTAATAACTTAAAGTAACATACATGTGTAAATACTATGAAGTTGTATGTGATAGGCTTTTTACTCACAGGATCATTGTCTTCTTCTTCACGGTAGTGTTGGTGTCGGTGCCGTCTTCCATTGTGTCTTCTCTGCACAAAGACACGCCCTGTAATGCACATGTAGAATGTATGATTTAGTAAAGCATTGATCAATACATGTAGCATTGTAAATAACTGTACAGAACTGTACAGCTCAAATCTTTTCATATGTTGGTGATAAAGTGCATTGTAAGGTACATGTAAAGTGTACTGTACCAGGGGTTTCATTAAGGGCCAGACACCAGGCAAATTAACCAGAACGCTGCACCTGAAGGGAAGTACAGTTCAAAAGGTCTTACCCCCTGTGAAAACCAATAAAATTTCTACAATTTTGCATTCATTTTTGTTGAGATATATATGTACATGTATCTACATATTCAATTAGTTGATTTGCAGAGCTGTTTTCAGAGTGCTCAATAGTAAACTGTAAACTTATTTCATTTTTGTTGAGATATATATGTACATGTATCTACATATTGAAATGAGTTGATTTGCAGAACTGTTTTCAGAGTGCTCAATAGTAAACTAGAGCATGATTATTACCATTGAATGAACTGATAACTTCATGTAGCCACACAAACAAATTCCTCCTGAAAAATGTTAACTTTTAAAGCTTCTCTTGCACACAATAGTGACTGAGTTTACATGTACCTTTAATTTACAGCTTTCTATTGTTTTGTAAAAGCATTCACTTATCCTAGCTACAGTATGACACTTTGAACAGCTGCATGTGTACAGTATCTCAAATCAGTGTAGCGATGCAAATTTGCATTTGGTAATTTTAGCTGATGAGTGCTGCACACAAGTTGTGTAGAACAAAACTAAAGAGCAATAAAATGTTAAGCCAAATCCACAGCTGATCAGTTTGCCATCTATTATATCTATATATATTTATACATATTTGTTTTCCTGCCGATGGCAACATTTTTATTAATTGTTACGTCTTAGGTGTCTCTAAAGGTAGTCCTTTACATAAGCCTTCTTGGCTTTCCTGGGCTTCCTTGCCTTTTGGATTGATATTATATTTATAATATGGCAAAAAATACATGTAACAATAAACTAAACTAAACTACCTTATTGTCTATTACTTTGTGAAATGTTCTACAGTCTCCCTGAACAGCAGGTACAAATGTATTGTTCCTAGATGCGATTGCAATAATTGCTTACAAAGTAGCCTCATTTCCTTACCCCCAGACATTGACGCTCCACCAAAACCACCAAAGAACATGTTAAATATTTCCTCTGGAGTAATGTCAGCTTCGGAGGAAAAACATTTTGAAAATGTCAGTCAAGTAATTTCATAGTTAGCATACATGTAGGTATGTGTCTACAGCGAAGCTGCTCTATCAAACTACATGTAAGTGCTGTATACATAAAGCATGCATCGTAATACATGTACATGTACAATCTTACATGCTCGAGACATGACCAATGTAAAAGTCACTTCACATTTCCGAAAGTTTTAAACCATTGATTCACGCTTTCAGCTATACATGTATGTACATGCATGTACTTGGGAAGTTCCTACACCTCAAGCAATTCTTAGTAAACGCTTCTTTCATGCTCTGCAAACTTCCCACATGCATCATAAGCTGATGATGAACACTAAAGCATGAACCAGTTGTTAAGAGAAAAGCAGTGATGAACACATGCAAGTACATATGTAGTAAATCGTGAGTATGTACATAAATCGTAAGTGCAAGAGCGAATAAAGTTGTTGTTGTTGTTGATATGTACAGGGCTAAAAAAAAAAAAAAAAAATGAATTCTGACGTGCCCTTTGGACAAGCAGCTCTCAAATTTTGCTTGCCCTGGGCAAGTCTTAGTTTACTTTTTTTTGCTATAGTTGACAGATGACTTGCCCGGGCTCTTGCCCATAGGGCAGGTGAGAATGAAAAGTCACTTGCCCAGCAGGAAAAACTACTTGACTGTCCACAACGACCGGATGGCACTTTCTTTGAGCCCTGCATGTAGTTTGTGAGTTGAAACTTATCTTACTGCCACCTGCTCTAGATATAATTTATAATTATACATTTGCACACTGTAAATGTACACACATATATACATGTAGAAAAGATATATCACTGATTTCAGGAATGTTCCACTGACCTTCAAATCCTCTTGCATAATCATAGTGATCTCTGTAAATCCTTGGCTGAGGATTTTCGTCACCAAACTGATCATATCTCCGTCTCTTCTCTGGGTCCGAGAGTACTGCAAATGCATTGCCTATCGCTGTGTATAACAACGAAAAACCAGATGTTGCATGATAATGAATCAGTTTATTTTGTTGCTTGAAATGAGTACATGCAGTTACATGCAATGCAACCGGACTTGATTCCAAGGGGGAGGGAGATTTCTACACTTCTTTTCAACATGCCTACACAGGGTCCGAAATTGCGCTTTCCTGGTTGCCAATGCGACTAAGAATTTTGCACTGGCGACCAGAATTTCACAACTGGTCGTCAGTGGGCGATTAACTCTTTCATGCCACAATAATTGCACAAACAATAACTTTGATTTTCAGCCAAATCGATTAAAATAAAATTCAAAGCCGCCCGCCAATTGGTCACTTCCTTTTACCTTTCCGCTGCTTTTGAAGTATAAAACCGATTTTCCTGTTATTATAAATCTACCACAACGTTTTACACCTACGATCAGTGCGAATCTTCGCCGCCATGTTTTTCAGCGGTTTCCCATAACATACATATTGCGGGCGCAAGAGGTCCCATGCGTTCTTTGCCCATGAATATTTATTCAGGTGATATGGTGTCCAAAGATGTTCTGAAATCTTTCTGTAATTTATTACAAAGTGGAGACAGAACATCCGTGAACAAATTAGATGAAGATTTAGATATTCTCTGGGTGTCAAAAGGTGGAAATGTAGATTTGTCGAAGTGGTCAAAAGATGATTCAGAAACTGGTTTGATCCCTGATTAAATTGATTGCAAATCATATTTTGCCGGCAAGCCGGTGGCAACCAAAAGTTTTGGTTTGTGTTTTGCTTCGAAGGAAAAATTTTCTTGACACTTTTTGGCGACCCCATTTTTCGATATGGCGACAGAAAAAAAAATTTCAGTTGCCATTTGGTGCCTGCCAAAAAAAGTTAATTTCAGGCCCTGCTACAGTAAGTATTCAGTGTGATTTAGTTATTCTTGTATCAACACAGTGCAAACTGTTGCACAATTACCTTTGAAGGCTTCAGATGCTCCCGGTGCTCTGTTTTTATCTGGGTGAAACTGCAGAGCAAGCTTCTTGTACTGTTTCTTCAAGTCAGCTTCAGTAGCCTCTTTACTAACTCCCAAGATTTCATAATAATCTTTACACTTCTTGATGCTAAAATTTGAAAAGTCAAAAATACAAATAATTAAGACTTGTACTCATGTCCTTGATAGAAATCTGCCAACATTGTCCAGAGTTTTACGATGTACAGCTGTAGTTAATGACAGTAGTGAAATACAATGACGTTGTAATAAAATATCAACTGAAACCTACTTTTTGACTGCCTCCAGCTGTTCTAGAGTGTAATCATCACTCTTTTTGCTGGCATCTCCATTGACTGATCTATGCCTCACATTCTCATCTTTTTCATTATGTTCACTGCCACCTGACATGCCATTCTTTTTTAGTGTCTCAATTAAATCTGGAAAATGAGCACAGACCACTATAAACAACTTGGTTACATGTACAAAATGAAGCAGGGCTCAAGACTAACTTTAATAGATTACCTGTCCACTGGCTAAAGGCAGATTTGGTCGCTGTAACAGTTGCCAAGCATGGTTTAGCAATTCTTTTTACTGCTGTAGTTACAATGAGGTAATTCAGCAGTTGAAGGCATTTTTAATCTTTGATAGGGTAAAAACCTTGTTGCCTTCTGACAAAAGATTGGCATCAATCATCCCTGCTTTCTTTTCACTACCCGATACAGCCATTAGTGCTAGTACTGTAAATGCACGATGGCCTCATGGTTAGTGCGTTTGTCCCTGGATGGAATGGTCCGGGTGCGAGCCCTTGCCAGGGACACTGTATTATGTTCTTGGGCAAAACACATGACTCTCACAGTGCCTCTCTCCACCCACGTTTATAAATGAGTACCAGCAAACTTGATGCTGGGGTAACCCTGAGATGGACTAGCATCCAGGGGGGAGGGGGGGGGGGGTTGAAATTCCCCTAGTCGCTTTATGCGACAGAAGCCAGGATAAGCTCCGGCCCTATCAGCCAGTTGGCTTGTATGCAGACTTAACCTTTACCTTTATACATGTACAAGTACAATCAACTGGTTTTATTACAATTGACCTCACATGTAGGTTGATAAGTAAAAATAACTAAAAAACGTCAAGCCTACTAGTATTTTTCAATCAATGTCTTAAGTCGTGTAAAAAGTTATGTAAATATACTGGGTGAGAATGCAACGCAGAGGTCTCAGGACACAGGAATCGTGATAATAATTTGAGTTCTAAATTTGATGCCACGACAAATTAAAACAAGCTTGCACGTAAACTTAATATAATAATTTCGCTTCTCGTGAATAGCTTTTCAGAGTCTAAAAAAATCTCAAAGATCATATTGACATTCTCGCTGAAGGTAAGAATGTGTACACGGTATCATTCTGTGTATGATTTAACAACATTTTCAGGACTCGGACCCACACATGTGACCTGCAGCTGTCGAGAATTCGTGTTTCAATTCGGCACTGGCGAATAAATTAAGAACTTGCAGATTAGGTTCCGGGTTAGTAAGAAAAATAACCTTAAAGATCGCACTAAATCTCCGTATTATAAACATGACAATTTAACATGGTTACGCTCTCGTGAAGTAATGTAGAAAATTTTTAAGACGAGTAGACAGAAGGTAAACTGAAATAGTTAAATATATTTGCCGGTTACGACATCGCATAGCGGGTCACTTCAAACGGCTCTGATTCGAAAAAAACACAAGATTTTCACCTACCTTCGACTTCTTTCGATGGATAAAGCTTCTGTGACTTCTCAAGGAATTTCAAAGCTCTATCTTTGTTTCCTTCCTTGAGAAATCTATCGGCAAGTTGACGGCATTTTGCTGCCTCATCTTTGTTGCCGTCCATTTTGTACTTGTCATGAGTTTACTGCGCATGGGTCACAGCTAACTAGTTTCCAGCTTTGTCTCGGGCTAAATATCCGGAGGGGTCCCGTGACTGACAAATACGACGGCAGTTGGAGAAAAATGGTTACATTTTTAAGCCTAAAGACATAAACAAATTTGGAATTCAAAGCTGTTCGAAATGCGACAACGCACTAACCGAACAGGCGCTATCGATACTGGACATTCAGGCTCACTGTCGAAAACTAAAATCATAGCGATTTGTGAGGGTCCGCAATAGGGTTCTCAGATCACGCTTTCCCGCCCATTTTTCCCTCTTAATCCCGCCATCCCGCCCTTTTTTGCCTGGAAATCCCGATCCCGCCTACTTTTCACGTTTCTGCGTTAAATTATTAGTTTTTTGAATTAATAATTAATTTAATAATTAACACAGAAACTTTTTTAAAAATAGATATCGCATAAAAGATCACTAACGGATCCAATGGGTAGCAGATAAGTAAGCACAAATGATTATAGCGTTTCTTTCTGTAAACTGTTTACTGTTTTGTTTTGTTTTGTTGAAGTATCAGTGAAAGAAAAAGATTTTTCATTCCCATATTCAAGATATGGCCCGTAAACACACTTGACAGTTTCTTTCAAAGCTTTTCTTTCCGATTGAAGGCATTTTCGCTCGCACATCCTTTTCGTAATATATGGCGACGCGATTTATAACGCCTCATACTTCGTTTGGTGAATCACTATCACCGCCATCCAATGTGGCCATCCTGGCCAAAACAAGACAAGCACTCTAGAAAAGGTCGAAAGACTAGAAAAACTAGAAAGGATCGGGGGTTCGAGATTACATACGCAAGCGTCGAAGATGTTGGAAATGGACAGATGTCATTGATGTCAGAGGATCGCAGTAGGACTCAAAGACTTCATACAGTCTCATGATACTAGCTTAGTCAAGCGATAATGGATGCGTTTGACAGAACCTGACAGTGTACAGAGCCGTTGCTATACATTATTTGAAACCTGACAAAGCTATACGCACAAAAGGTTCATTTCTGCCAGCTTGCGGTTTTTGCGCTAGCTGGTCAATATTATGAGGCCAGGTAAGAATTGAAATCCTATATCCCGCTTTGTTCCCTTTGCGAATCCCGCATCCCAACCCCATAAAAACAAGAAATCCCGCTCCCGCTCGTAATTGTAATTGCCGCTTCCCGCCCCTGTTTTCAGCTCAAATCCCGAATATCATGGCGAAAAGAAGCCAAATCCCGCATCCAGCCAAACCTATTGGGGACCCTCATTTGTATGGAGTTAGCTAAATGTAATAGCTCCTTTTGAAGTCATTTGTTGTCCTTAACCCATACTCCACTGCATGATTGGTCTTGCATGATATTTTAACTGTAAATTAAAACTAGATACGAAAACCAAATATATAAAGAGCTGTCTTAAAACCAAAATCAAAGTAATCACTCTAACCAATCACATTTGTTAACCAATTTTGATGAATTTATCTATTGCGTATTTCTTAGGTTTTCACTTTATCAATTAATTTTCTATTATTAGCATGTTTTTGCTATCAGAAAATTCGAAGTAAAATAAAGTTTTTGATTGATTGATTGATTGATTGATTGACAAAAGGACACAGGCAGTCCAGTGAGCCAATCAAAACTCGAAGTAATTACATGTAGTTGACGCAAAGCGTAGGAAAACGACTGCGAGCGAGTTACGATTGGTTTGGTTTACTTCTGATTGGATGAAAAAGTGGCGCGAGACACTCAAGTAGCTCACTCAAATGAAAACGGCGCCAATTAGAGCAATTTTCACTTGGGTGTCGAAAATAATTTGCATTGCTTTGGTTTTGCATTGCTAACTTAGCGATCGACTGAAAAAAAAAAAAAAAAAAACTTCCGCCAAAACCAAAACCAACTGTAACTCCCCCGCGCACGTTTTCCCCACGCTTCGCGTCAGCTTCATGCATTTGCTTCGAACTTTGATTGGTTCACTGGATTGTCTGTGTTCTTTGTGATTGGCTACAAAGATTACTTTGGTTCTGGTTTTACTACACTCAGTTGAAACCGCTATTGAGAGGTTTTCAATTGACTGTCGAAAGTATTCGGGCAATTCAGTTGGGTTTTGGTTATACCACGGTTTGAGATTGGTTCAGTAGTCTAATTGGTAAGTAATTGGTTTGTGCTTAGTTTTCGAACACTCGATTGAAAATCGCTCTGTATATCAGATTCTATTGTTACAACAATAACAAAGGCCATAAAAACTCGAGCCACATGTATAAATACCTTGTAAATCCTAAGGTCGCGAACTTGCTTGCGGATGCGCGTAAACTCGTTAAATAGTCTACTCAGCAGTAACATCGCGTTAATTTATAGAAACTAAAGAGCTGGCAACTGAAAACAGGTTATGATTACATCATTCACAAACTTTTTTCTAATTAAGATAATTCCTTATCGATAGCCATCCAGTGTTGCTAAGAGACACGATCCTGTGACAAAGTGAATTTGACACTCAGTAACTGAATAATAGTATAGTCCATGTGATGGTCCCATTGGCAACCGAGTTTGTTTAATGAATTTACATTTAAGTCAAGTGAACTCACGCAGTCCACGTACTCAAGCGACTGAAAGGGTTGCGAGTTCGGGAGGGGGGGGGGGGGGGGGGGGGGGGGGGGGACTCTTGACAGGGGGGGTGTGGGGGGGTCCTCTTTTTTCCCAAAGGTTTTGTTGCTTTTTTGGGGTGTTTTTTTTCCATGAACCCCCAAAGTGGAACCCAAACCCTTAATTTATACCCAAAAGGGGGGCACCAGCCCCCCCCCCCCGTTTAAATTGGGGGTCCCCCCCCCCCCCGCCAACCCCCGAGAGATAAAACTAAACACATTATAAACTCCAAGGTCAGGTATAATTAAATGTCTCGACGTTGAATCACAAATATTTTTAAATCGTTGTTCTCCATACCTTCATGAAATCCACACTGGTTATTCGTGTTTGTTGCTCCCCAAATTCAGCTGTCAAGAAGTTGACGGGTACTAACTCATTGGCCAGCTAGAATAATTGAAATTAAGCAAATAGTTCTTGAAACAATTGCCGAGATGGTCAATTTTACCTCAGTAACAACTCACCCACAACTCACTTGAGCGTCGAAAAGTAACTAGTTTTGGCTTAAAAAACACTCGCGCCTCTTTTTCATCCGACCACAAGTAAAACCATAATCAATTGTAACTCGTTCGCACAGGTTTTCCCGCGCTTCGAATTCGCGTCAGCCACATGTAATTAATTCAAGTTTTGATTGGTCCATTGGATTGTCTGTGTCCATCGGATTGTCTGTGTGACGGCGCTTTCGTTTTACGCAACTTAGTTGAAAATTGCTCTGTAGAAACCAAAATTGCACTTACACGTGTGAGGCACCTGAGCCCCGCAACAACTGTGAATTGCGAACAAATTTAGCCTTAACCTTCTCTTAGCATAGGATACGTATCTAGTTATGCTATTACCGTGGTCATAGTCACCAATTCCTCGTCATCGTCTTGTTGTTCACGGATTTTCTCCGCAATTTCAACGGCCCTGGAACTTTCTATTAAACCCTGTAAAAGAAATAAAGTGTTGCAAGTGGGAATTAATCAAAACGTATACTTTAAGCAGTACGTTGACTGATGAGGTGAAATTTGTCAAAATTAAAACAAAAATTAACGGAAGTGTTACTATACGCCGGTCATCGTTGCGACTTTTCAAATTTCACCGGCGTAGTTAGGACAGAAAAGATTTCATCCGTTTTCTGAGTGAAAATGCCGATTTCAAATTTCTCCGGCGTAGTGTGTACTGGTCTAAGATGTTACTGTTATCAGTCTGCAATCATTATATATACAAAAAACTGAACTTTGTAGTTAATTATGTAGTTCTGAAAAGAACTGTTGTTGGTGACTAACGTTTTGACAATCTGAGGGGATGTTATCTTCAGATTCAAATTCGATAAAGTATCCCGATTGCTTTTTCAACGGAAGCCGTCATGGCGGCTATCCTTTATAACACCTATTGGTTACGATATATTTACATTGTAGAAAAAATAGTCCGGCGGGGAATTGTTGCCACAATAGAGGTCCAAATTAAAGACCGAGAGAACGAAAGTTTTCATTGTAAATATGACAGTGAAACAGTCTTGCAATACTTTTTTCACTTGTTGGGCTTTTGTACACATGGGTTGGAATTTCCAATAACTTCAAAATAGTCAAAGGCTTAACAAGCAACTAACAAATGCTTCAAATATTAAAATCGAGTCAGCATTTTAGTCGGCAACTAAAAAAATATTATTGGGCATTTTAACTGATAGGTCATGTGGTTGTTATAGTGATCGAGATGTTTTATATTGATTGTTCAGCCATTGGAGTAGTTCTATGAACCCGCGTAGTGCACAGCGGTCGCGTGTATTACCATGTGCTCTTATCAATACAATCTTGTTGTTGGACCCGCCATCTTGTGTGAGTATTCACTCTTCTAACCCGAAAACAAACGGTGATGAGCTCATCTTTATTGACAACTGACACTAACAGAGAACATTATAACGGAAGACTCTACAGTGAACTTGAATATCCAAACTGACTACTGACAATGAACCCAAATTTTTCAACTGCTAACTGAGAAAAAACTCTCAATGACAGCTATCATTTACCAGTTGCCAAACTCAGTCTATAGTTAATGAAAATCTACTTGGCTAAATGCATGCCAGAGCCACCTCAAATTTGACTGGTGGCAGCAGGTAGTTTACAATAGTATCGCACTCTTTAACGACCGAATGTATATTAGCAAACAGAATACCTGCAGAAAGCAAAAAAGCAAACTCAATAACTGTCCCCTTTTTAAATGTAGGACATATATCTGTAATTGGTTGAGGAGGATCGGCCTATCGAATTGCCAGTGAATTTGCGAATTACTACCCTACTGAAAATATGACAACTCTTGCGCGTATTACACGTAAACAAGCTGTGATAGATTCTTGTCTCGCTATTCTATATTTTCGCCTATATAGCGTCCCGCAAACATAGTCTCCTCAAAGTCGAAATGTGTGAAAATGTGTTTCCATATTTCTGGACAATTTGTAGCAGAATTGACGGTTTAGCTAAGTATGCACATATAAGATATTATGCGCAAATTTCTTTATTATCATTCTAAGGTTTTCCGTTAAGACAACAAAATTTTAGTCCTTAATGTAAACGATGCTGAAAACTATTAGAACCAAAACGTGCAAGGAGTGGCCCAGGTCTTAAGAACTAAAAAGATTAAATACCTCGTCCTCAAATGCCTTCAGAAACGCATCCAATTCACTTTTGACGATGTGTCCATTGCCTGGGAATTCAAATCAACGTACGAGAAAAAGTCAGCAAATAGAGATATAAGGGCAATATATTAAAACTTGCGGATACGTGCTGGCAGATGTTCTACTAGAAACTGTCTTACCGTCTTTGTCAAATATCTTTAAAATTGTCACAAATTGCTTGGACGTTATGCAATGGATGTTTTCCGAAGCCATGGAATACGGAAATAAAACGCTGTGGACCTATATAGTTACAAAATTGACGAGCAGAATTTGAGTGTTGAAACTTACTAACCGGCAATAAATGATGTCTGGTGGTTGAATAAACAACTGGCCAACTTCCAGTCCATGAAATAATTTTCTATTGGTCGATACAAAACACGTGATTCAAAGCAGAACCTCAATGTTCTTTTTTTTTTACGCCGGTAAACGCATCAATCTGTGCATTGTTATTTATCAATATTTCTTGGTGGAAAGACAACTGCTGAGAGAATATATACAGTAGATTCTTTTTTTATATATATAATTTAGTTAGAAAAAGTTTCGATTAACATAACACATACAAGAGGTCCTGCACGTATTAAGTTTTAATGACGTTAAATTTTATACCGGAACGATTGGCAATTATCTCGTGATATTCTTAAACTGTGCATTCTAAAACAACACAAGCCGATATTTCATAGTTGCTTAGTAACGGTAGTTTTGCATCCGCTGTTAATAATGAATATTTGATAAAATTCCATTCCTGAGATATATGGATTTTTAACCAGTAGTTTAAATTAAATAATATTCTTTTAAAATATATATATATATATA
>Ga0126339_10003123_pt1 | contig 11984 bp, 5 predicted proteins | sample OrbTmetagenome_2_FD_92532 | JGI IMG/M metagenome (GOLD analysis project Ga0126339, IMG submission 92532) | Coral microbial communities from Petempiche,Puerto Morelos, Mexico - Orbicella T R C metagenome | ecosystem: Host-associated > Invertebrates > Cnidaria > Coral | place: Petempiche,Puerto...
ATAATAAACCATAAAGGAACAAGGATAGTTAATATAACACGGATTACAGACAACGAACTTGGCAAATTTAGGCTAAACTTTTCAAGATGCGGAAACGGTGACGTAGCTACTTTAAATCCAAGCGGAGACTCTATATGGCACAAGGAGCTCGCCGTATCGTTAAGGTGTTGCTTTGACTTCGAGTGTCCCATTTCAAATTTTCATAGTTAGTTACGACATGTTGTAGTACCTCTTAGTCAGCGTCATGGCAAAGGAGGAGTGCTCAACAGTCTTTTAGTTGGAGAGCTTACTGAAAAGGAACCTCTAAGCACAGTAGCCAGATCAAATATGGAGCATTACTTGAGCAGATCACATATGTACTATGTTTTTTGAAGTTCACGTCCTAAGAATTAATTCACCCCCTTCCGCAAAGGAAGCCAACTGAAAAGACACTGAAAATGGCACGCAACAAATTGTGAACTACCCCGCTAGAAAAATACATTATTACTTACCACAGAAATCATCATAAACATTAACCCTCAAAACGCGAGAACAAATTCGGAGAATTCAAAACCTACCTCTGAACGGATTATCCAAGTAAACAGAATCTACATACGAGAGAAAATTCAGAGATCCCACAGCACGCGTTCGGTTGTTCAATTCACAAAGGTTCTTCTTTTCGTAAAAGTTCAAACTCTGACACAGTTTGTCTTCTTTACACCGATAATAACATGCGAGTATGTTGTGTGTCATAAGTGATGTGTAACAGTGTTTCACAAGAGCGCTGCCTTTGATGGAAGATACACAATTGCCACTGAGCAAACTGTTACCAGAAACAGTTTTGATGCTGTGTAGTATTATGAGAGAGAATATGCCTGTGTGACAACGCTGCAAAGACAATAATGCACATTTTATTAGAATAAACAGATATGATTCAAACTGCTTAGTAAATGAACTTGCTTTTTAAGAAAAGTTTTTGACAACGCATTTAAGTAATTACTGCAATTTCAGAGTTGTAAATTGAACAGTTGTCACTTACCATTTTTTTCGTTTATTTTTTCTTTCGTTTTACTCTTGGTTAGTTCTCTGTTACGAGTTGTTTGGTCAGCATCACTCTGAAACGTACGAGTCGCAATAATGCTGTGAGGAAGAGAGAAGCTTTATGTCACCTCGTAATACAATACGCCGAGGAAAAAGCATCCTAAAACAGTTCACAGCTGCTGTACTCAATTCTGATCAGATGCATGCATTGTCGACAACATCCAGGTTTTTTGGCGTAGACCCCTGCTGATTTACCGCCAAAGCCGCCTCTCATGCAGCTAGTGTGATTGGTAGATTCATCTTTAATTTAATAAGGGTTAATTTTAGTTGAGTAGGTCATAAATTGGCCAACAACGTGACAGAATCAATCCTTGCTATCTTGCCGAAAACGTTTTCTTTAATTAAAGTCAAATGAGGTTCAGTCTTTAAATTGTTTCTCACTGATAAAAGTGGTTCAAATGCTGTCCAGTGGCAAATGATCAGAAATCCAACGAATTCTTACTTAGAAATATCGTTTGCTTTAACAGACAGTCACTTTGATCGCAATTTCTGACTCCCTCTCGAAACTTTAATAATAATTCAGTGATAGTTTTGGTGTTATAATACTGGCGCCGCACGGCGCCGAGTGAAAAATGCTTGCCACTAGCCAATATCGTGAATACAAAAGTAACTCCTTCATTTTCCTCGATATAAAGAAATTTTTTAACATACACTGTAGTTTAATATAAAACGACTTAAATAAAAAAGTACAACATTTACATTTTTTTGTCTCTCGTCGTTAGAATTAGAATATATCAGACGCAAAATTGTTTCCCGTAACATAACACGTATGAGAGATCTAATGCTTAATTCCGTGAGAGATAACAATTGGTTTATCATCTAGGTTCAATTTACTAAAAAAACATTTACTTTAAGTTATCTGTGCCGCCAAATTTATTAGAGAAATTGCAAAAAGGCAAACACACCTGGTCAACAACGTTAAAATAAAAACAGAAAATTCATTTCGCTTCTCTCGAGTATCAAATCGTCCCGCAAGAAAAACTTACCCTAAAGCTATACAAGAAAGACAAGAAACACTTTATTGACCAAGCTTGTTCGGTCAAGATGGCTGGATACTGGCCTAGTTCTTTTTTCGCGAGGTTAGGGACCTAACTCCGTCTCGGTCCATTAACACGCCATATTGACCGAACAAGCTTGGTCAATAACCCATTCATAATGAACAGCTCCACATATTGGTGAGCGCAAATGGTCCCTCAATGTCCAAAAACGATTAACTTATGGAAAAAAAAAAAGAAAAAAAAAACATTTCCTTGCAACGAGACGTAAGAATGTAGGCAGGAGTCCTCGCTGATGGGAAGTGCATGACGGAAAACAACGAATGGTTTGTAAATTTCCTAAGAAAGTGTACAAAAAACCCAAATAGCAAATGGAACCGAAACTGGTTCACGGGAAGAAATTTCAAAATATTTGAGTACAACTCAACTCTGTCTTCTTGTTCGGGAAATTTGGAAACTCAGTTTCCAGTCCTGGATAAAGTTAATTTAAAATCTCTACATATTGCATCCCTTAAATTTTTTTTACTTATACTATACAAGAGTCTCTTTTTCAATAGCTATCCAAGATTTTTAAGTAATATGTTAGCTCAGCGATCTACAACCTATAGTTTACGCGGTAGTTATGTTCTGTCTCTTCCTGATCCGAAAACAACAACAACGGCCTGTATTCCTTTTCATATTTAGCTGCTAAGTTATGAAACTCGCTCAGAACTTTTGCGGACTTTGCGAAAGATATTACAATATGACGCTTTTCAGTAGCATTGCAATTTGTCTCCAGTTTTATTATGCACATAGTTCAGCACATTCATAATTTTTAGCATGTTTATTGTATAAGTATTGTATTTTGTTGTATTTGTGTTCTCGAAGATATTAGCTAATTTTAGTTACTTACAGGAAATATAGTTTAACCAGAAAATGATATTCCATTCACCAGAAGAAATGTTCGGAAATAAATCTGCATTTTTTGGTCGAATGGACCACATTGTGACAAATTCTTCTGTACTCTTTCCACAAAGGCTTATTTTGATGGTTTGACGCGCTTGTGCAATCTGTGACGAGGTGATTTCGACACCTTAGTTTATAAACCTTTCGAATACGATAAAAACTCGCACGCTTTTTGCAAAATAACCCATAAATATCTTTAAAATAGAAGAACCTGTTTTCGGAACAAAGCATATTAAAAACTTCTAAAAACGTTCTCTAGCTTTATAAAGTTAAATAAACTAAATAAACTTAAGTGTCAATAAACTAATTGTTCTTCATTAAAAAAGAATGAAGCGTATGCACATGACGTCATGACGTCATTTTTTCCATCTTTTATCCATCGAAGACTGTAGTCTGACAGCCGAAAGCTCGAAAGTTTTAACTTTATATAGAGCTTTTTCACCCAAGTGGCCAGTACACGTGCACATTTATTGGAGCAAAATGAAGTGTTTACATAAGAAAACAGTTCCAATCCCACGGGATTGGTTTAGTACACCAACATGGCCGCGGTTTTAATATTTCAAAACACCAATATGGCTGCCGTGACGTCATGAAAACGCTCTAGCCAGCGAACGTTTTGATCAATTTTTGTGACATAAATATCTTGTTTGCATCGTTTCAGTACCACTCGGATACGAGTAGATAATAACCCCTTTCATACAACCGAAGAATAAATTCGATTTTAAATTTCGGGGAATCTTTGTTACATTCACATAATTTGCTTCAGTGGCATAAACGCTCCAGTTGAAGATAAATTTTGAATAATGAAACGATATGGCAAGAGTAATTTTGCACGAAATTACAGCCGGTTGTATAAGGCACATTTGGCTTGAGGTGGTAATTTTAAAAGGAATGTAAATTAGCCTAATCAGCACATTGCCCCCCCAGGCATTTGACTGTTTTCGAAAATTAATATCACGTTCATAGTGACACCCAAAAAACGGCAAGTTTGACAATTTCACTAGGTAAAGTTTACAAGCTATTTTAAGTGTTAAGAGCCAGTTTATGTTCAGCCCGAGCGTGATGCCTTCCCTACATAAAATCGTGTACTAATGATAAAATGTAAACAATCAATAAAGCGTTCTCACATCACGTCACTTAGCCATATCGTTGTTCCAAAACAATAAAACGGCGGCCATGTTGGTGTACCAAACCATTCCTGTGGGAGTTGAACTCTTTTCTTATATAAAAAATTTCCTTTTGCTCCAATAATTTTGTATGTGTGCTGGCCACCAAAGTAAAAACGCTCTATACATGCAGCTGTTAAGAAAGCGAAAATAGGTACTTCATGCATGCATTGAAGAAAAAGAAAACAATTCTTGATGTATCAAACCAATCCTGTGGGAGTCGAACTATCTTCTCATGCAAACATTTCTTTTTGTCCAATAATTTTTCATGTGTGCTGACCACGTGAGTGAAAACATTCCATACATGTGGCTGGTAAGAAAGCGAAAACAAGTACGTTATGCATGCATTGAAGAAAAAGAAAACTGTCCTTGGTGCACCAAACGTTATTATAACCAATCCTGTGGGAGCTGAACTCTTTTCTTGTGTAAACACTTCCGTTTGCTCCATAAAGTTTGCATGTGTACTGGCCACGTGAGTGAGTTCGCTCTATACATGCGGCTGGTGAGAAAGTGAAAATAGTTACTTCATGCATGCGTTGGCGAAAAAGAAAATTATTCTTGGTTTAACAAACGTTATTAACCAATCCAATACAGTGGGACCGGAGTTGAACTCTTTTCTTATATAAACACTTCTTTTGTGCAGCTGGTAAGAAAGAGAAAACAGGTATTTTATGCATGGTTAAAGAAAAAAAAAAACATCCTCGGTGTACCAAACGTTATTAACCAATCCAGAGGGAGCTGAACTCTTTTCTTGTGCTAACACTATCTTTTGCGCCCTTAAATTTGCATGTGTACTGGCCACGCGAGTGAAAACTTTCTACACGTATGGCTGGTAAGAAAGCGACAACAAGACTCTACGCTTGCATTGGAGAAAAAGAAAATAGTTCTTGATGTATCAAACGTTATTAACCAATCCAGTGGAAGTTGAACTCTTTTCTTGTGTTAACACTTTCTTTTGCGCCACTAAATTTGCATGTGTGCTGGCCACGTGAGTGAAAACTTTCTACACGTGTGGCTGGTAAGAAAGCGGCACCAGGACTTTACGCTTGCATTGGAGAAAAAGAAAACAATTCTTGGTGTATCAAACGTTATTAACCAATGCAGTGGGGGTTGAACTCTTTCTTGTGTTAACACTTTCTTTTGCGCCCTTAAATTTGCACGTGCACTGGCCACGTACACGTGAGTGAAAACGTTCTACACGTGTGGCTGGGAAGAAAGCGACAACAGGACTTTACGCTTGTATTGGAGAAAAAGAAAACAATTCTTGGTGTATCAAACATTATTAACCAATTCAGTGGGAGCTGAACTCTTTTCTTGTTTTAACACTTTCTTTTGCGCCACTAAATTTGTATGTGTACCGGCCACGTGGGGGAAAACTTTCTACACGTGAGGCTGGTAGGAAAGCGACACCAGGACTTTACGCTTATATTGGAGAAAAAGAAAACAGTTCTAATAAAAAATAGAAGCATGTTTGGGAGAATAAGAAATATTGTAAGAAAACAAGCCGGAGGCTAGTGTTCCACATCTTTCACGAGTGTTTTACGAGTGTTTCTACAACTGGAAAGAAACAAAGAGAAAATCTATTTTTCTAGAATTTAAAGGCGTGCTCTGGCGAAAAATATGTTAAAAACACAATGAACACACGATACCTGAGGCATTTAATGCACCATCTTATAATCGGAAACTTTTGTCAACTACAATCTCAGCGGTTACCGAAACTTTCCGGAATACCATGAAAAGATGAAAACGCCTAGTCAAAACAAGGCACACAAGAAAGGGCAATTCAAAAGTTTCACAACGAAGAGCAAACATCCAGCCGTAATCCACCTGTTTATGTTTGTCATGAGTTAAATTCTGTTACGGAAAGACTCTTGAAATAGAAACAGAAAAAGGAAAAATTACAAGATTGGAATCAAGGACGGCTTAACATAACACTTACAGCATGGAAACCTACTGAGCGCTCATGGTTCAGCAGTCCTATTCAACCGTTGTACATCGTACTTCTAGAAAAAGCTTCCAAATGTATAGTTTCTATGCGGCACCATCTAGAGTTGGAGAGGGTTCCCTGCAGAGAACCAAATCACGACCTCGTTGGCAGTCAAACTTCGGAAGATATGATATTCAACACCAGTTAGAGACGGTCAGGACGAGAATTCCAAACGGAAATATCAAGAGAGAACTGCAGGAAAAATCGCCAACTTTCCTCAGTCAATCCCTCATCTCTGAAAACGGAAAGCTGAGCGGGTGGCAATTTGGAGCCACTCCGTATTTTGGTGCGAGGTACCCCTGCCCTACGATGTCGTTTATTTCTCGCAGATACTCACAGGAGTTGAATACCTGTTCCTTTCCTAGGGCAAGTCCTGTGGCCACCAGGCTAGAACAGACAGATACATCTCTTGGGAAACCAAAAGGTTTATCTGGGGAAGGAACCAGAACTACCACTGGGTTATCAGATAACGGTCATGCGACATTTGGAAGGCTTCTCAACGATAGCGAGCCGTTAACAAACCTACCAGAGCCTAACACTGAACAGTTTCCGCAAGGACAACGAGAAGCCCTGGAAAGCATCAACATGGCTATCAACAACTCAGCCAAGACAGGCCCAGAGTACCGGGAACGAAGAAGAAGGAACAACCTGTCGGCGAAGAAATCGCGCGACGCCAGGAAGTTTCGAGAATTGCAAATGGGAAGGAAATTGGTTTATCTTGAGCATGAAAACATACGTCTGCGTGCGGATATTTATGCATCGCAGGAAGAAAATTTTCGCTTAAAAAGAATACTAAGCGCTAACTGCGATGTTTTCAGCTCACAGCAATTTCTGACAGAAAAACAAGAGAATTAAGCACCGCGCCTTCATTTCACTACTGATGGCAAATATCCCAGTTTCGACGCCGAATGAGAGAAGTCTTTTGCCGGTTCCCTACACTCGTACGAACCTTTTCCTACTGGTTTAATTGATTGTGGATTGTAGATAATGTCAAGGGAGGCTGACGTTTGCCATAGAATGTCCTATTTAAACTTTTTATAAGTAGTCTATAGTAATCTTTAACAGAATTTTTGAAACGGTATACGTATTGCATTTTCTGTAAATATCGATCATGTAAGAAACTCGAATGTTACATTTAAGGTAGTAAGTGATGATTACAATAGCTTTTCGCCTTATCTTGTATAAGTAGATATTACTTGTGCATTTGCCAATAAATTTGAAGAAGAAGGAAAATGAAACTGAGTGTTGAAGTCTGTGATTAACGAGTGTGCAAATAAAGCATTTTTCAAGTTAGTCGTGATTTGTTAGTAATTATAATGTCTGGCACTCCCATTTAAGTAATTAACTTTCCGACAAGGAGAAGGCTATGGAAACAGGCATGTTTCTGACGCACAAAATGACTTTCAAATTTGAGAAAACTTCAAAATGACTATTGTTTCGAAAATAGATCAATTTCGATTTATTAAATTTAAGCCTAAAAACAATAGACTTCACCACGAGGCACTGGGGAATAACTACAGAGTTTGATGATGATAAAAAAATATCTTTAGCCAGAAGGCAATCTCACCCTCATGCAGGTGGTTTTCAGGCTGGTCCTGAGTAAATCAAAATTAAGTTCAGGACATGCGAACGAACCTCAAAACCACAAAGTAATTTACGTTGCTGTTTGCGTTTTAGTTTTCTCGCGCCCAATTGGCTTTTTTCTTGCTAGACAATGACGTGCGACAATGGCGTTCACGGTTTTCTGGGTTTCACGGTAACAATAAAACCATGTAAGCAACAAAACAGACATAGCGAGCTCCTGTTAAAGTGTCCAGACGGGTACAGGGTTTTTGTGGTTTTGGTATCTGTATAACATCTAAAAATGTATTCAAACCAAAAAAATGGATTCCGATGCTTTTATTTGCCATGAAATCGAGCTTTAAATTTCCCGCTTCGGCCACGCCCAATGAAGTTGACCGCGTAGTGAAAGATTGGTGACGAAAGACGTCACTTCAGGAACGTCTCAAAGCTTCATGCTTTTATTTTGCTTGCCTGACAACCGCATTGTTTCACCAACTTCAGTTTGTTTGTTTTTCGTCGACGAAATTTGGATGTGGATTTGGCAATTCCTGACTTGACGTCACGACCCACTCAGAAACCCAGACTCTTTTTTTGCACTGACTCACGGTCAACTTCATTGGGCGTGGCTGAAGCGGGAACTTTAAAGCTAGATTTTAGGGCGTTAAAATGTCGGAATCCAATTTGTTTTCTTAGAATACCTTTCTACACATTATAGAGATACCAAAACTACAAAAACCCTTTTGCCCATATAGACACTTTAAGTGTGCCCTTTTTTGGGCAAATTTCTAACATTAGGTTAAATTTGCCTAAAAATCTATAGAAAGCACTAAGGAAGCAAAGGTTTCTCAAAGCGCTGCAACAAATACAACGTCTTGGCTGTTGTCTTGAATTTAAGCCGTCAGGAAAGAACAAACGAGATCCATAAAAATAAAATCAGTTTTTGTCGCTGGATATAACTCCAGTGTCTGTTGGTCTGAAAACCTTGTGAATAAATCACAGCAAGAGACTACGATTTAAAAATTTAAGGTTTGATTTTGTTAATATGCGGAGAACTTACACCTAGATTTTCGGAGCGCAATTCGAAATGAAAGGAAGAAAAATTCCAACTGCCAGGCGCTTTGAAAGAGCTTTCCAAAGAATCTTATTTCGCTTGATTCCGTTCAGTAATTTTCGAGAAACGACTTTCCAGGGTGTTAGAATGCAGTTTTAGGCGCCTCATGTGAATTAGTCATGCAGAGAAATGACTTACTTTTGAAGTAAAGTTTAGATAAGCACATAGAAGATAATTTCCCTTTCCAGCCCTTTTACAGTACAATGCTTTCCAAACTGACCTTTCTCGATCCAAACGGTGCGGTACGTAGTCTCGGAGAAGCAGCTTTTTTCTGTCTTGCACATGCAACCTCTGCATGGTTAATATTACACAGCACCTCCGAGATTAAATGTGCGAAAATTTGTACCAGAATTTACAGAGCGAAATTTCTTTCGAACGGTAACAACTATTCAAGCCGTCCTGCGCTTTGAAAAATCTTTTGATAGAGGTGTTTTTCCTCAATCCGTTCGTTACTTTCCGCGAAAAGACTTTCGAGGGGGTTAGAATACCTGCTCGGAGCAGCACTTAGAAGATAATTTTTCTGTTAACGTTCGGTTTTCAATTTCGTATTTAGATGGACGCGACCAGATGACTGTTGGACATTGGCTACGCGGTTAAGGGACCGAGACTAAAAATAACTTTTTTACAGCGTGGCGTGAAGTTTAAAATGGATTTAAAAGGATTATATGATGGGCAACGAGGATGTGTTCTCCTAGATCATCGTCTCTTATCACAGTAGTGAAAATGTCTCCGCAAAAAATATTGCTTAAGTGGGTGTATTTTGCAAATTAGTCCAATTGCTAACATTCTTTTTTCAAAGTAAACCTAATCATCTAGTGGCCACATATACAAGGGTCTGACAGCCGCCTGATGGCGGAAGAAGGACTCTGTGCCGAGTTAGTATTCTATTTCACAACACTCCAATTCATACACAGTTGAAATAGGACATGGGAATAATGATTGACCAGCGGACTAAGCCAAGATGAAACAGCTTAGCTCAGGGCTGGTCGAGTCTGGCGGTACGACCCACGCGATGAGGGTGGGAGGGTGGGCCGTTCCCTCATCCGCGCTCCGCTGGAAAACCGGGTGGAAAACCGAGCGCGAATTGAGTGAACAAGTCGTCTCCGCATTTATTGAGAGCTCTTACAGAGTGTTTCGTGCTGCATGAAGTCACTTCACTTCATGGTTTATAAAACTACAAAGCTCGTTTTAAAACTTCTTTTTTTTTAGCATTTTAATTACGTATACGTGGTTTCTTGGTACATAAATGCTGGAGCGGAAATAAAAAACGCCAATTCCGAGCAAGGTGTTTAGTGATCTAGCATGTAGACGTTTGCTATGTTATTTATTTTGCCGTCTTTTCCTTAGTTTTAATTTTAGTTGAAAAAAATTAAAATGAACCGAAATCATTATATGGCTTGTGTTTATAGCGGATATAACGTACGCTCCGATTGGCTAACTCCACGGCGTTATTCTCCCGTAATGCCCACGGCCCGATTACGGACCTGAAAAAGCAGAGCAAAAACCCATGTAATAAGCAACTTATTAACCTCGAACGTTTGGTCTTTATGGGAAAATATCAAAGGTCTCGGTTTGAGATTTTTTCCTTTCCAAAGCCATTAATAATTCATCAAATTTAAACCAAGGAAATCTTTAATGTAAAGCGCCATGGACAATTCGTCGATTTGGCGCTATACAAATATTATTTTATTATTATTATTATTATTATTATTATTATTATTATTATTATTATTATTATTATTATGGCCGTGACGGAGTTTTGATATCTGATCTCAATTAGCATAGATTTTTACGAGTTCATTTTTTTCTGTTTTCTTCTCAGTTGTAGCTTCGATTGAGAGAATACATAAAGTCATTTCCAAGCACTTCGAATTTCGTCAAAAATACGCCACTGCGTGTCACAGTTTCAACTCTTCTCTCGGTGGTTTGATATGTTACTTGGTCACACAATAGCGTAGGTGGCAATGACCCGGATCCACAAGCTTATAAACAAAGAACAGTCCACAGTTCCTGACTTGAATTGTTACCGCCCAGTTACAGCAATTGCTACCCCAGTGAAAACACACCTTCCGGCTGACCACTCCTTCTTGGAGAGTAGGGTGGGCGCCATTTAACCAACCGGTGGCATCCGTATTGCACATGCTTTTTGCAACACAATTGCTGGGAATTTTGGAGCCCGCAGTGCCGTTAAAGCGGTACCATCCCGGAACCAGTGTACCGTGGTCACATTTATATGCCGAATGTCTCTTCGGAAATGATACACTGCGGTCCGCTTCAGTATTGACTGTGTAATTACTGCACTCTGAGCCTGTGAGGAGAGAAATTTCAATGCATTTTTTTTTATAAAAACAGTCTGTTTGGAAATAATTTACGAGAAATGACATGAGCTCATCATAATATTAGGGTGGCTAAGTTAAAATATCTTTCAATTTTCCTTCATCAATTCAAACGATAACAAGTGCTCGGGCATCCGAATGTCAAGTGGCAATACACACTCTTGAGAAACGAAAACTTACCGAGGCCGAGCTCGCAACGCGTGCCTGTCAATGATGCTGCACATGCGCATCTGAAGCCATTGATCGCATCAGTGCATGTACCCCCGTTCAGACATGGACTGCTGGCGCACTCGTCTATATCTGCATCATTTAGACAAATAAACAGGTTAAGTTTCTACTTATTGGTTTTATTAAAACGTTTGCAATCTAGCTCTTTGATGATGATCACATTTATTCGTGACACAAAATAGACACAAAGTTCTCATGACTTACCAAATTCACATTGGTTTCCGGAGTATCCTGGCAAGCAACGACAAGTGTACTGTCCCTCCCCCTGATAGTCGCAGGTTCCACCATGTTGGCATGGATTTAAACTGCACTCCACAACCACTGAGAGAAGAAAAAACAGAATCAAGAAATCAACTGAAAATCGGGGAAGTGACGATGGTGATATAGGAATTCTCTATGATCACGATGAAACACTCCTCCTCCTCCTCCTCCTCCTCCTCCTCCTCCTCCTCCTCCTCCTCCACCTCCTCCTCCTCCTGCTCCTGCTCCTTCTCCTCCTCCTCCTCCACCACCACCTCCTCCTCCTGCTCCTCCTCCTCCACCTCCTCCTCCTCCTCCTCCTCCTCCTCCTCC
>Ga0126339_10003126_pt1 | contig 11973 bp, 5 predicted proteins | sample OrbTmetagenome_2_FD_92532 | JGI IMG/M metagenome (GOLD analysis project Ga0126339, IMG submission 92532) | Coral microbial communities from Petempiche,Puerto Morelos, Mexico - Orbicella T R C metagenome | ecosystem: Host-associated > Invertebrates > Cnidaria > Coral | place: Petempiche,Puerto...
AATTATAAAATTACAATATTATATAATGGTGCCAATGTTTGTCCTGGTTTCGTTCATTGAGAAGTTTTCGTTTCGCTCATATAAGTTCATTAAGGTCCTCGAATAATACACATTCTCATCAAAACTTACCACATCAGTAGGTCACTTTCCAGCAAACAAATGCTCATCTCCTGGTCATTTTGAACGCCTGGATGAGTCAAATGCTCATGAAATTCAGCGCTCAAGTTGGCCATAGTACTAATTTGAACATTCGTAGTCAACTCCACTTCAGTTTAGCGAAACACCTAACATTACTGGTTGTGTAAAAGCTACAAAATCATCAATTCAGGCTGGCACGATACATCCTTTGAGTACTTACCGCGCAAACACAATAGCAAGGCTCGCGCTGACTGCACGGTTACTATTCCAATTCGAACAGTGTCTACACCTGAGTGAGTGACTGAGTGACACATTTGCATCTCAGAGTCCCCGCAAGAAACACGTTTCTACCCTTCGCATATCCACAAGTTTAAAAAGTGGGCAAGACAACACACACATGGGGGCAAGACAACCAGTGGGAAAGACAACACATAAAAGTGGGCAGGACAACACACAGAGTGGGCAGAGCGACACAGGAACCTAGCCCTAGCCCTAGCCCTAGCAGATCATTTTATTGCAATTAAAAATACAATTTCAATAGTCAAAAAAAGGGTACTTTTACATTTCAAGACGCTATAAATTCAAAAATATATTATGAGATGCCGAACTACCTCCTGAGATTAAGAATCAGGACCTGTGAAATATGGTCCACATGTTTGGCATAACATTGAAAAATATTTTTTGACATATCATCGAAATAGTTTATGCAAATTAGGTTCAGAGTTTTAAGACCACTTTTAAAAAGAAGTCTAAAGCAATTTAATTGTAAAATATTCATGTCAGATTTTGACAGCTAATAGTCTTGTAGTGTACTAACATTTGGTATAGGTGTCAATTTTTGAAACCCATGTGTCACAGATTTATTACCTTGCAAACTTTTGACTGTTCAAAAAACAGGTTTTTCTTCAAAAATGTGGTCTCAAACTTTTAAAGGCTGTAGCACCTCACTATTTTCATTTCATTCACCAATTTTGTTACAGGTAATTAAGCCTTTGTTTCCAGAACATACTGAAAAATCGTGTAATTTTATTTCAACACAATGAGGATATTGCACTTGAAAAATTAACAAAACTTAGCAAAATGGAGACGTGTAGGGAAATCAACATGCCTTTTTATTTAAAATCAACAACTTTCTGATGTATAAATACTAGTCTAATTTATAGAGTATATAACAGATTATATGCATTATCCAAAACCGTGTTACCCTAGCATTTTAATAGCCTTTTAGGTTAATTTTCTCTGACAGGTAGGGAAATCAACAACAATGTTGACGTCAAAAAATACATTATAATTCGTCTGTAATAACTTGTTTACCACTTTCCTTCAGGCATAACATGGATTGATAGTTAAATATTAACATCACGAGGTAACTCTAGAGGTCCTTTCATTCCAAACAAAATAATAAAGATTGAATCTGGTCTAAAAATGGAGATGTAGCAAAATCAACAACGGATTGTTTTGCACAGGGCAATTCTATTTTTAACTTTATTATACAAAACAATAAGTCGAATACACAGATAATAACGATAGTATTATGTGTGTTTCAAAAAATCTTTAATTTTTCATAACTTAATCGCGATTTTTAACCATAGGGTAAGGACGTGTAGGAAAATCATCAACACAGTTTTTTTTTGTTTTTTGGGCTCAAAATAATTTTTTTAAACAATTAGACAGGTCTAATGTTCTCTAAATAGAATAAATATCATATGCATACCAAAACATCTACCTTACAGAGTAAATTAAGAGACTTTTTTTCTAGAGGGTAAAGTAGGTATAATTGACAGCTGTCAATCAAATTCACATGAATAATCAGCATGTAGTAAGTTAAGAGTGCATTAAAAACGTAGCACTGTTATTGGTAAATAATGCCAAATTTCAAATTGCTAGCTTGTAACAGAAATTTTTTATGAGTTCAAAATCAACAAATGTTTGGTGACACATACATGAAATCCTCTTTGACACGAGCCTTCTCTTGGTGAGTACACGCTTTTTTTGCTCCGTTATTTTTGCTATTTGGCACCCTTGAAACACTGCGCAAAGGCGAAAGAACTATCAGAAAAGGTGTGTAAGGTGCTAGAGCAACTTCCTGGCACATTTTTTCCCAATAAAACACAATCGCTTTTCCGCAGGCCTTGGTCAAAGTTTAAGGGTGCACTGCTGACCAATATGTCGTTGAAGGACCTCGTTATTAGAACTGGAGGACCTTTTATTGATGTTTTGATGTTATATCATGCTTGTTCATGTTGTAAGGAACTGTTTGGTGTTGTTTTTGTTGAAACCGGTTCCTTTTTTAATTATGACATCATTTGTGTCGAAACTTTACACCTTAATAACTGCAAGATTTTGACCATTTGGCCAGACAATTGTGTGTTTGATAGGCCTTAACATGGGCTATCTGCCTGCAAAATTTGATAACAAAAGATTAAATGCTTGCAGAGTTATTACCGTCTAAAGTTTCGCCATAGAATTACCCTAGTGTCCTTTGCGGGCTTGTTTCTCAGCGAAAACGATGTCTGTAAGTATTCAAAACTTTAACTGCTTATAACTCAATGAGGATTTAACCGTTTGAATTGAAAATGGATTCCTAGGATGCAAGACTTATCTGTTCTGTTAGGGTTGTTGGTTTCACGTAACTAATATACCTGTAAGTATCCGAAACTTTAACTGCTAAGAACTTTAAGACGATATGGAGCCAGGCTTTGAAATTTAGACATTATAGTAGTTAAAAAGAGCTATCTGTGCGGCATGTTGGTTTAACTGCCAATGCAAGTTTGCATCAAACCATTCGATTTTCTGCAGAATGTTGGCGGTTAACTTTTACCTTGTTTTTAGAGAATATCTCCTACAGAATTGAACACTTTGACCTGAGATTTGGAGACTATGTTATTAGCATGCTTTTAATCTTAAATTTCAGCATTCTTCGAACAGCATCTACAGTTAGTCGGTTTCCAACTATGGTTGAAGATCTGATTAAAATACTGCGCAATGCGTCGCAAGGCGATCCTGATGCAATAGAGGAAGGCGGCCTGGAAGAGTCAAAAATAGGAGAGCCTGGAGCACCAAAACTATCTGCAATGAGTCTTCGGGCAAATCATTACAGGGCCTGCATGATTCAAACCTCTGCAGAGATCCTTGTAATGTACACCATGGCGGCAATGTGTAAGGATTACATAGACATCCTAAATGTCTTAAGCAAGAAGCTCTGTAATATAAGACTGAAGGAGATAACCTTAGATCCCGAAGACTACACAGACACAATGCAAAGAATGGTGGAGGACGTCTGGGACAACTTGTTGCCACTTTCCAAAAGCCAAGAAGACCAAGCTGGTACTTCCAAAAATGATGCAAATCCTCCTACTGACAACAGCGAAAACTGTGAGAAACATGATGATGGAGCAGAGAAAGAAATCAACATCCAACTTAGCACGTAGAAGCCATACTGCAGGCATCAAAGCATGGCAATGAATTGTGTGGTGGCAAAGTGCAAAACAAAAACAAAGATGGCACTGTGAGGTTTCACCAATGCAGAAAGGTGGTATGTCCACTGTGCTTCTCCGTTACCTGTTACCTCTCAACACATCTGCAGAGAGTACATAAGTTCAAAAGAGGATCGAAGGGTTACCAAGATGCTTTGAAAAATAAAAGAAACTACATGGGTAAGAAAAAAGAACTCTGATGGGTAGAAAAGAGTGCTAAGAACGTAGACCCAAAGAAAAGAAGCGGTAAGAATACACCACCACGAGATCAAGAACCCACGATCAGAAAAACGCCACTGGAGGTTTTGATTGATGAAGCAGAAATGTCTGAGAGTAGTGATAGCAACTTCGGAGACATAGTGCCGCCGACTCCTCCTCCCGGTACTCCTCCTCCTCCTCTTCCGCTCCCTCCTCTAAATCCTCCTCCTGTAGTGGATGACCAAATCAAAAATGAGCAAGAACCAGCAGTGCAAACAGATTCAGACGAGGACTATCTAGAGGAGGAGGAAGATGACGACGAGAGTGATGAAGAATTCTCTACCCTGAAGGAATATTATGCCCACGCAGTGGGAAAAACAGACCATGAGAAATATTACATCATGTTCTGTGACCATGTCAAGAACATTATTGGCGGCTGTAAGAAAGAACGACAGGCTATCCTGCATGCACAACACGTGAGAAGAATCCACGATCACTTGGATCCAGACAGCAAAGATACCAACTTTGAGTCAAGATGGTGGATTGAACGTCTGGAAGAAATGGGCCAAGCCACTCTTAGACAAAAAAGAAATGCGACTGGGCTCAGTCAGGAGCTACCTTTTGTCCCTCTCAAAATTTTGTGAATTCATCGCAGACCACGTGGTGCACCAGGTCAGTGGATTTCCGCAGATATCAGATGACATCGTCAACCGTGCAAAGAGCGTTTCCTTGAGATTCAAAAGCATGAGCTCATTGATCAACAAAGAGTATGCACACCTGAAGTGGGAGAAGAGGATTCAGGAAGAAGCAAACGCTGTCCCTGTCAGTGTCATTCAAGACATGATGGACACTAAGCCGGCAGTGGAGGCCATTCGCTATCTAACACAAAGTTACAATACCTGGCCCACTGAGAAGATGTTTGTAGCAATCAGAGATTTGCTCTTGGCAAGGCTAGAGATAGAAAATTGCCAGCGGCCTGGGCCATTAGAGTCTGTGACCCTTGAGGAATTTAATCAAGCGAAGAAGGTCGACGGGAAGATAGTGATGAACGTGGCAAGACATAAGACATCGAAGACCGGTCCTGCACCCATCACAATGAGCGAAAACACATATACCAACTTAAAAGCCTATGTCCGGCAAGTCAGGCCTCACTTTGCTACCGAAGAGGAAGAGGCATTGTTTGTAACACGCGAGGGCAACGCCTTTCCTTCTGGCACAATCGGGAGAAGAATTAGCACATGGTGGAAACGGGCCACAGGCCGGGACATCACAAGTACCCAACTACAAAAAGTAGGATCAAGTGAAACAATGGATGAAGACCTTCAGACTCAAATTGCTGTTCAGACCTTGATGACACACCGGAGGACGACTGCTGAGGATCACTACCAGATCCTAAACAAAACAAGACAGGCAGTAAAAGGTCACACCGCTCTTGCAAAGAAGTTGGGACTCAAAGACACAGCACCAACGGTCTTCGAAGAGGATTCCCAATCCCAAGAGGAACCATCTGAATTCCAATCGCCATCCAAACATGGGTTTACAGAGGACCAGCTGAATGACATCGACATATTATTTGCAGAGAAAATATCTACCAATGCTCCTGACCATGTTAGAGGTACGTAACACCATGTCGGAAAGCATCAACTTAGTGACTGAACTGCACAACCAAAGTTTAGTCAAGAGGGTCTACAAGCGTGTCAAATACCTCCAGAAGAAGAACTTTGAAAACGGATTAGACCAGATCAACGATGAGAATGACCAGTTTTCAAGCAACTGGGTAAAGTCTGAGTTCTGCTTTCAGTGGACCCTCACGACACTTCACCTGGAGTAAACCAGACACAGAAGTGATTGCAGAAGCCTTCAAAACGTATGACAAATGTCTGTCGAAGAAGGAAATTTACAAACTGTTTGAAAGTGTGGAAGAACTCATTGACATCGCGGAAAGAAACAATAGACTGATGTTATGAGAAAGTGAAAACACTCTTCAAACAACGAAAAGTGTAAGAACATTGTAGTCCACATGGTCATCCACGTTGTATTGTGATAAGGGTTTCAAGAAAAACTTGGAGCTTTGGTGGGTTGGGCATCTCCGGTTAAAGTTTGCCTCTTTGAGGATGAAGGAGATGACAATCCGACTCCCATCGTCACCACCGTTGAGTTTCACCAGAAAAAAGCTAAAATCCAAAAAAGTTCAAATTAGGAATATAGTTCAGCCAAGCTGAGCATTTTTAAAATATCATTGTAAATAGAATTGTATCATACGGCGAACTAAAGCATTTTTATTTATTGTAAATAGTATTGTATATAGAATTGTAAATATTTTAACTGTACATAAAACTGTAAATATTGTAAATATTTCCTGGCAACAATGAGTCAGGCTGGTGACCCGATGATACCCTCCGGGGACTGAGCAGTTTGTCAGGGATCAGATGCGAGTTGGGGTAGCCAACCCCCGGGGAGTGCCCCACAAACATGCTCAGTCTCTGGGTAGTACTCTTGTCGTTTGATACGGCAAGGGGGGGACTGGGAAACCATCATTACATTTTTCCTCTCACAGTACTCCTACCTTGTCGTGGTTGAGAGGCTTGTGTGCCTTCATGAACCAAAGACCTGTACAGGTCTGAAGGGGAGAGGCCAGACTAAAGGGGCTACATCTTTGTACACATCTGTTATGACTGCTGTCATGTTTTCTTGCATCTTCTTTGTCCCACTGTGTTCAATTGCAGGCCATTTTCCACTGAAGGGATGATTAACCCCTCCAGCTTTCAGTCAGAGCTCCGTCTGCTAACCTTAGCTGCAAGGCCAGGCTACCCAGGGTGCACCACGAGGAGGTGGAGTTGGCTTTGGGTGTGAGAGGCGATTAGACAGACCGGGGCTTACAAACTGCCCAGAAAGCCTAACGGATTTCCTGTCTGCAAGTTACGCATCAACACCCTGTTGTACCCCAAAAATAATTTAAAACTTAGACTGTAAAGACACTAGATGTTCCCGTGGGGCACTCCTCGGAGATTGGCTACTCCAACTCGTGTTTGATCCCTGACGGGAGACATAAAGTGCCGAGCCTAAGTCTAAAGCAACAATGACGTATTTACATGGCTTTTTTTACAGAGGTTAAAATATATGCAATTTTTTGTACTGTGACACTTACAATAAATAAGTCTTAAGTTAATATCTTCTATTTGACAATTCTAGTTACAAAGGTATTTACAAAAATTCAACTTTGTTGAATTGAAACTATTTACAATAATGATTTTTTTTGGTCTATGTATTTTGTTTTTTTGGCTACTTTTCTTACATACACTAGTATGAACGTCTATTTAAAAAATTTATTTACAAAGAGAATCTATGGGCGTATGACGTACGTATGATGCGTATGGTAATGCATGGTGCATGCATGTCTAAAATGAATGTGAACGTCTGTGTTGAAATGGCAGACGCCCTGTTTCGGTGCTGACATCCACCGGCCTGTACTGCGTGACAGGGCAGAACAGGTGGATGCCAACCCCGACGCTGACCATCCCCGTACCGTCTGTCTGAGTCGCCGCGTCCGTCACAGTAACTCGTCGTGGAACAGTCAACGTCGAGGAGTGGGTGGAGGTGGGGCGGGTGGACGTGGTGCAAGTGGAGGTGGTGAGGGTGGATGTGGGGTGGGTGGAGGCGGGACGGGTGGATGTGGAGGTGAACGACGGCTGAAATGAAATTGTACCCTGAGTGCCACTTCCCAGCGAGGGTCTCGTTGAGGGCTTCTTTTTGCCCTTCTTCACAGAGGCCCCAGACAACAGCATATACCTGGCCTTCATGGATTGCCAGGAATGACCAGTTACTCTTTGGGCCTCTGCGAAGAGCCACAATTTATTTCCGCTAACAGGGTACTTCAACTTGTTGGCCTCAACGAAGGCCTGGAGCGCGTGGTCCTCGGCTGGCGTGTATCTAGCACGGCGGCTCATGGTGACTGGCTCAGCTAGAAAAAACGTTGCAGGAATAAAAACCTTGCCTTAGTCTCTAATGAGGACCTCAAGTTCCAGTAACGACTGCCCATACTTACAGACATTATAGTTAGGGGTGAAATCAACATTCTATACAGATAGCTACCTTTGCATTCTATAATGTCTGTAGATTTGAAAGCCTGCCTCAATATTATCTTAAAGTTCTAAGCAGTAAAAGTCTGGTATACTTACAGACATTAGAGTGAAGCCTGGCACTCACTTGACCCACACAACAGATAACCCTTGTTGCATTCTATTTTGCTTCAAATTGCAAGTCAAACGGTTCAATCCTCTTTGAATTATTAGCAGTTAAAGTTTCCCCTCATTTTCGCGTTAAAACCGCTGAGGGCATGGTACCAACAAACTTGTGTCCGCCATTTTGTATAAAACTTTAACCGCTAATAACTTTGCGAGGATTTTATCATTTGCTACCAAATTTGGCATGCACGTAACCTATGTCAAGGCCTATCCGACGCTACAATTTGCTGGCCAAATAGTTAAAACCTCGTAAAGTTATTAAGGTGTAAACTTTCGACAGAAATGACGTGATAACTAATCAACAAAGGAACCGCTTTCCAAAAAATCAACACCAAACGGTTCCTTACAACATGAACAAGCATGATATAACATCAAAACACCAATAAAAGGTCCTCCAGTTCTAATAACGAGGTCCTTCAACAACATATTGGTGAAGATAGCACCCTTAAACTTTGACCAAAGCCTGCGCAGAAGCAACCGTTTTTTATGAGAAGAAAATGTTCAAGAAAGGTGCCCGAGCACGTCAGACACCTCTTGCCATAGTTGGATTGCTTCTGCCCGGTGTTCTAAGGGTGCCAAACAGCAAAAATGGTGGAGCTCAAAAAGCGTGTACTCACAGTTTGAAGGTCTTGAGAAAAGGGACGTCATGTACTATGTACTGAACTTTCCTTTACAACTGGTCACTACAAAAAATTCATAAGAAATTCCCCAATGGGCCGTTTTCTGCGCGGTTTTCACCAATGAGGTCCAGACGACATGGGCAATATAGCCCATTTACTTTCTTAGTTTCCCAAGTCTATTTGAAATCAAAAACATTTTTTTTTGCTAAGCAGTTGACTTCCGGTAATTTACTCCTTTATACCTAAAGTTGTGGCATAACATCATATGGTATCGGGGTGGCGTAGTGATTACGTCCATCCTCGACACCAGTTTCCCGGGTTCGAGACTAACCCGGCACAATTGTTTTTTTTCCTCACGAAATAAATATTGTTGAAGCGTGTAGCAAGTAGCACATGAAAAAAAAACAAAAAATGAGCAAAAAAATTACAACAAAAACAAACAGAAAATTCCACTACAGGCAATATATAGAATGGCAGACACTTATTTCACTGTTCAGTGTGTATTTCCATCAAAAGAGGTTAACTTCCGGGAAGTTACTCATTTATACCTAAAAATTGTACATAAAATTAACTGACGGTGAGATTGTGAATTGTTAAGTGCACATTCTCGTCGTCAGTATTCCCGGGTTTGAGACCAACCCGAAGGCAGGGAGTTCCAGCCCTGCTCGGAACATCTATATGAATTTTTTTTTCTTTTTTTTCCTTTCTTTTTTAAGAGTTTCTGTTCTTTGCCACTTGCTAAATTTATGAAAAAAATATTTTTTTCATTTTTAAAGATTTTGTTGGCGGATGGCTGCCATCTTGGATTTTTGTCCAAAGGGGTTGCATAGGCATTTTGGTCAAAATTTTGAAAGTGTCTAAAAGACTTTCTTTCACTTAGTTTATGGCGAAAATAGTTCTTTTAGCCTTAAACTAAGTAAAAGAAAGCCTTTTAGACGCTTCAAAATCTCCAAATGTGCCAAACAAAAGTTCTAAGGTGGGAAACAAATAAATTGGTTACTGTCAGAAAAAAAATTATAAAATGAAAAATACGCATTTGTTGCACTTCGAACACAATATGAAAGAAATTTAAACAATCTACCCAAAAATATGTATTAGACCTGAGTAGACCACACAAACAAAAAAGATAACTCAAATTCTTCCCGCCCAGAGGGAAATCAACAAGCGTAGGAAAATCAACATGTGCAAATTTGATCAGTGTAGGAAAATCAACAACACGTAGGAAAATCAACAACAGGCGTAGGAAAATCAACAACAACTGTAGGGAAATCAACACGTAGAGACATCAACAAAGAAGCTAACCCTAGCCCTAGCCCTCACCAGCTTCCTGAACAACAGATCTGCCTATGCGTTAACCTGGGATTTTTAAACGTTTATAATAAAATTTTGCGTTGTTGGAAAAATGCCAAAATGAAATATTTTTTTACATAATTAATTGCATTTTGTGTTTTCTAGGTTATTTCTGATTGGTTCCCCCCCTGTTTTTAATTTTTGCCTTAGAAAATTTTTGGGTAGGCAAATCAACAAAAATGTCTTATTGGCCGGTTTTAATCAAAAATAAAAATTCTTTGGCTACCTGGTGCTATGCATCACGGTCTACATCGTCATGGGTATTGGGTATTTTAATTTTTTCAAAAAAGTCAAGTAAAGGTGTAAGATAAGAACGACGTTTTGAGCTTACCGAAACTCATCCTTCAGTTTTTTGGGTTGTCAGCTCAGGGTAACTTCTATAACATCCTTAAAATAAAAGGGTAGGGCTCAAAAAAAATTCACAATATAGCCTAATGTCTGTTACATGATATGTAGAAATTTCAGCAAAAATACTTGAAACGTTTTTGAATTAAACAATCTTGAACCCTGAAAACAAGGTTTTCACCCTGGTAGGCAAATCAACAAGCTCCTATTTAACAACATTAAAAGCGTTCATTTAAAATTTGCTGAATGGGGATTGGTAGGAATATAGAATTTGATACCGTGTACACACTGGTGGTGGTTTTTTTACCAACCCTCAGAAAATTTTTGAGTTTTAGAACCAAATATGGTTCAAAAGTAGGCTAATCAACAAGAAGTGACAAAATTTGACAAAACGCTCTAAATGTCGTGACATTAAATATAAAGTATCGAAACTTAGCAAAGTTAATGTTTTTTGCTAAAAGAAACTTTTGGGAAAGTATCAGTTAATTTCCTTGTTTCAACACCAAAATTTTAAAGTCCAAAAAAGAGCTAGGCTTAGAAATGAAAACGCAATAAATACAATATTATTAATCGAAATCTGGAACTACCTCCTGAATTTAGACATCACCACCTGCCAAATATGGAAAACAAGTTTGGTAGATTATTGTTGTATTTTTTTGGAGATATCTTAGAAATTGTGAAATTATGCAAATTAGGTAAATCGTTTGATAACCTCTTTTCTAAAGAGGTCTAACAGACTTTATTTTCAATATATGTCGGCAATATGATAACACCTAACAGTCCTGTACAATGGCAATGTTTGGCAAAAGTTTCAAATGTTGGAACTTCCGTGTGACATATTTATTCACTTCTAAACTTAAGCCTAATGAAAAACCACCTTTTTTGGCACAATTTTAGTTGCAAACTTTAAAAGACTGTAGCACCTCTATTTCAACAAAAGTTTACAAGTTTTGGACAGTAAATTGAGCTTACATCTCGTCATAACATACTAAAAAGTTGCACAATTACAATGACACTAAATGAAGATTTTGCTCTTCAAAAATTCAAGAAGTGGTCAGCAAAATGATGACGCGTAGGCAAATCAACAGGGAAATCTTTTCTCAATTTAATTGAATTTTTAACTTTATTATACAAAACAATAAGTCGAAAACACAACATTAAAAGTATGTGCATTTCAGAAAATCTTGAATTTCTCTTAATTTAATAGCATTTTTTAGCTGCAGGGTAAGACGCATAGGCAAATCAACAAAAACATTTTTGACCATAAAATGCATTTTTGAACCTTTTTTTAAACAAAAAACAGGTCTAATCTATTAAACATCAAATAAATATTCTGTGCGTATTAAAAAATCTATTTGCCGAAAGGCATTTCAAGATTTATTAAATCCATTTTGAAATCACTGGCTATCCTTGCAATCTGATTGGCTCTCAATGGTGCGATTTATTCGCGAATCGCACTATTTTTTGCTCTAAATCGCGTCTTTTTCTCAGCCATTGAGAATGGGACAGTAAAACAAAACAACAAATCAGATTTCAATATTAGTTTAAAGTAAACAATAAAATTTCAGGAAAATGAAAGGCAAAAAGCCATTGTGTGGATAA
>Ga0126339_10003127_pt1 | contig 11971 bp, 11 predicted proteins | sample OrbTmetagenome_2_FD_92532 | JGI IMG/M metagenome (GOLD analysis project Ga0126339, IMG submission 92532) | Coral microbial communities from Petempiche,Puerto Morelos, Mexico - Orbicella T R C metagenome | ecosystem: Host-associated > Invertebrates > Cnidaria > Coral | place: Petempiche,Puerto...
ATAAATAGGGTATTGTTTTCGCACTCTAGTCTTGACATGGGTATGTTTCCAAGAAGAAGCTACATTTTCATCATTATATATTGATGAGACCATCAACAAAAGCTCTTCACAAAGTATGTTTACGGTAAGTTAACATTGGTCTGAACTAGGGAACTAATTGTAACGCAGGTCTGAAACATTGATTTAAGGATCAGGTCATAAATAGGTTTCGAATTTTTGGTCAGGTCATAAATTACTTACTTACTTATTCCTCTTCGTTTCTAATGGAACATAGGTCCTCAACTAGAGCGCGCCACCTAACCCTATTTTGTGCAGTGCACTTTGCCTCATTCCACGCGAGATGTTTCCTCTCCAACTCTGCCATTCTCGGCTTTGAACAGCCTAATCGTGGTCATAAGCGGTACATTCGGGTAATCTTTTGTTATGGCCTGACTATCAGAGACATCTGGATGTAAGAGGAAGTTGACTTTTTTCTTTTTTTTTTTTCCAGAGATCAAAATGAACGTACACCACTTCATTTAGCTGCCATTAAAGGGTCGTTGCCTTGTTGTGAAGTAATCGTAAACAAGAACGAGGAGTGTGTTAACGATTTAGACAAAAACAAGGTAAAATCGTTTGAATGGACTATTCTCTAAACACAATAGCTAAAATTATTGATTTTTTTAATCCCTTGCAGACCCATATATATCTTCAAAGTTGTTAGGCGTGATTCGCAAATCAGTCCAGATCGTCCAGATCACTATAGTCTTAAAAATTGCTGTAAAGGAATACAGACGAATTAACAAATGAAGCAGCCATTTTGAAATAATCAAACCTCCGTTATGACTGTCTACTATCATTGCAAAAATCCAAAGGATAAAATATCTGTGATCCAAATGGATTCGTGCTTTTCGTGGAAAAGAATTACTTGCTGCAAGATTATGAAATTAGGGTTAAACATATTCTGCCAGGTTGTCAAGGTGTCAAACCACGAAAGTTCTGGGCGAGGACGACCCTAATACGACAGTTCTAAAGCTCTTCAAATTTAGCACTAAACAAGAGTCTATTGTTGGAATTTTGTTATGGATATTGCATCAAAATGCTAGATCTCAAAAATAACCTCTGCGATATTTGGTAACAACCCCTTCCAAAAACACGTGCCGTCTGACGTCTTGACAATCTTCGAATTTACCAAAAGGCTTTCTGGCGGGTGACTTTTCATGTAATAAGGACTATGCCCGATGAATTGCTATGTTTTGCATCAAATTAAAGGAAGCCTGGAAATTATAGTTTACCAAGATAGAAAAAAAAAACAAACACCAAATAGTCGGTGAACAACATTCGCAGAGAAATTAAGATGGCGGCGAATGAAAGGGATTAAGATGGATTGTAGTTAACAAAACTTAAATTACATTGACTCTCTTAATAGACCATATTCGTATTCTCGGTAATGGACTGGAACTAGCTTGCGACTGAGGTTAAAGCGGCATGAGCCCCCACTTCAAACTAGTTCTAGTCTGATACCGAAAATACGAATATGGTCTGTTGAAATGAAATATGTTAAACATGTGCTATCTCAGAAATACGCCTTCAACATAATAAAAAAAAATTGACATCTCAAAAGATGAAGACATTGATCAGATAGAGCTCAATAGGAAAACGTTATCTAGATGTTAAAAGATATTTTACTTTATTTTTTCTGCAGAACACAGCCATGCACCTGGCAGCAATCAATGGTCACGCAGCCGTGGTGAAATATTTTCTGTCACATCCCAGAGCTCTTGTTCAAATGAATGGAAACAATAAAAATATTTTGGACATTGCTGTTGCTTCAGAATTCAGAGAAGTTGCAACAGTTATAGCAAAACACGAAAGGTCAGTATTAAAATCTACTTTCTTCTTTGGCCTTTTACGAAATTAATCTTCACGGCTATTGGTTAAAGTTAAATCCCCGTCTAATGAAAGTGTCCCTTCTTGCCGGAACTTATCACTGTTTTGGTACCATTTAGCGACTAGCAGTGTTTCTTCCCTCTCTGATTCGGATGCTAATCCATTGCAGGACTAGCCCCCAGTATTTTAAAAATTCGACAGTACCCATTTATATACGTGGATGGAAGTGGGCATTATGTTCCAGTTCTGAGGGTAAATTGTCTTTCCCTAGACAAGAATGTAGTGACCCCGGGAACCAGGGGTCGAACTCGGCCCTCCCTATTCCGAGTCCAGTGCGGAAGCCATTAGATCACCATGCTTCACCGCACATCATCATCGGAAAAATATTCTTGGCAAGTAGAACTACAATCCTAGAGTCTTGGGACACTGCAGGGCTCGGAAAATTGAATTATGACTTTACACTTTCCACAAAATAATGCCCCACCAGCTGGTAGTTTGTCAAATGTCCTAAGGACCTTTGGCCACTATTGTTGATATGTTTAGTAATCCCACAACTGCTCACAAATTGTAGCCTGGTAACGTGCCCTAGACGGGGTCGAATACTGCTTGTAAAACGAACAGTGGACTTGGCTCGAGTTGAGAGCTCCAGATTGGAGCCATGGCGGTGTCATTGTGGTTTATTGCTGGACAAGAACCTTTATTTTCTAAACTAGGATAGATTCGTCATACATGTCGGGCGATTCTCTTTTATAACATTAATTTCAGGTGGCAGGAGGTTTTGTCCCAATGCTCAACGGGGTTGGTACCCGTGATGCAAACCTTGGTTCGAAAGATGCCGGAAGTAGCTGTGGTAAGTGACGTAACGCTGGAAGATGTGACAATCAAGCTTCAGGTTTTCTTTTATAAGAGAGGTCAAGAATAACGCTTACGGCAAACGACAAACTGCAAAAATTACCTCTGATTCTGTGTTCTGTTCTTTAAATAAATCACACAAAAACAGAAAAGCGTCCCCTACTATTCATCACAAACACAAATAGACGATTCAACTGAGGCCTTGAGCTACAGTTGTTCTTTTAAATCCAAGCAGTAAGGCTTCAGTCGAATCGTCTATTTGACGCTACTGAAGGACAACTTTTTAAAGTATTTTAACTTGCACATAAATGAAAAACCTCTGCTGCTATTCACCACAAATACAAATATTTTCACTCTACTGTACAAAAAAAAAAGAAAAAAAAAAACTGACAAAAGACGGAAACGAGTTTATTTTTGCCGTTTGCCGTTAACAGCATACCTTTCCATTCTACCATGTGTATGGACATTTGTTTTAACCCAGCCCGGGAGCTGAACTCGACCACGTGGGCTGTAGTCCAGTCCCTAAATTCTTGAAACTCAGGCGCCAGAAGGGAGAGTCTCTCTTTTTTCTCGCTTGGGTTACACCCCTCAGGGAGAGTTCAGGGACTGAACTTCAATCGTTCACGCTGCTCTTTTGAAAAATTCGTTAAAACGTCTCTCTCATAGTTCTTCTTGGATCAGTGCATGGAAGAGAAAGGAGACCGAGATTCTGAGAACTTTATGGTAGGCTCATTTAGTCAAATATATAACTCTGTAAACTAAGACCTTTTACTTGACAAAGCATAGTGAATAAATAGAGTTAGATGGAAAATGACTATTTCTTTATATAGCATCCTGAAATTTTTACTAATTTTGCTCAAATCTGAATAACATATACATCCAACAACAAAATGTTTAAGCGATTCTCTTGCCAAAATTAAGAAGAAAACAGAAATATCTTACAAAAAAGCGATTGCATAGACCTTTTTACCGATACGGCAGCCATTTTGAATGCCACTGTTTCAGATAGGTATTATGGGACGCTTAAGGGGCAACTACATACTAATTCGGTCCCTGAACATCCCACAGTGTCTCTCAAATCAATGTAAATCAAAATGGCTGCCGCATCGGTTAGAAGGTCTATTCTTTTAAAATTTTATTACTAGTTTGACTCCTTTAAAAATCGTGACAAATATTTTCCAGATAAAATACGACCTGAATTTAGTTCAAGGCCAGCATCCTGGAGAACCTCTTAAAGCTGACAAAAAGTCGCTGCAACTTATTGAGGTAAATATATAATTTAAAATACTTAGTATATTGCGCGTACCGTCTCATCGGCCCGATTTGTCGGGCGCGATCAATACTGTAGGTTATAATCCATCAAATATTTTCGCTCGCGCGCGATTGGTCTAAACGCGTCACGTGATCGAATATTCCCCAGCTAAAACTGGGAAGTATTAGAAAATATTCCCCAATTTTCAAAACTGCGCGTGTTGCGAAAAAGATTTGAAGGATAATAAAGACAATAGCCTCCAATTGGCGCGAAAATATGCTCGGATATTTGTCCTTAGACATTATCTGTTCCTCGAAGCTCACAGTTTTCTGAGAGCTACGCTCTCGGAAAACGTTTCGCTTCTCGGGGCAGATAATGTCCGCGGACAAATATCCGAGCATATTTTAGCGCCAAATGCAGGCTATTGTTTATATATCGCATTGGTAAATTAACAGTGCGAGCACTGCAGATCGATGTCGAAAAACAAAATTCCTGACTATGCTCCAAGTAACTGGAACCAGTACTGACTGATATTGTTTCCTATAATCAAATAAAATTGGAGAGAACGATTTTTTTTAGCTAAGAACACCAGCGAAGGTCTACAGTAGCCTCGAGCTTTTTCTTTACACTGGCACATAATTCTTGAATTCTTGTAAAAAATAGATTTTTGTTGAATTTCCCTAACAAATGGCGCTAATTCTCAACATCCTACTGCGTGTTCATATTCTGTTTGTGCTTATGGCTAGTGACAAACAGCCCTTCTTGAGCAATAGAAACGAAATCAGTTGTGTGGCATCGTTCCCACGAGCTTCCCTGAGCTCGGTGGCTAAGCAGCTGGCAGCTTTAATTTACACGCATGCTGCTCAGGTGGCTTTAAATGCATTTTCACCCTCCACGAAAATATCCACCCAAACTCATATGCATGGTAACATTATCCGCGGAAAAACTGGGTAGCATGTCTAAAAATTAACTCAGTTGGCTTAATAATAATAGGCATCCGTCATTCTCGCGAGACTATGGATACGCGCTCTGGGTGATAGTTCTGGCTTTAACACTAGCACTAGTGCTGCGTCGAGTGTGACTTGTCAGGCCGATTGGCGAGTTACAGTCTCTCCCGCACTGGGTGCAGGTGTAGTCTGACGTTGGTCTGTCTCCATGCCTTCAGAGCTTCCTTCTCTGTCTCTTTGTTTCATTTTGTTGGGCAAGTGACTCTTCATACTTGTAAAAGCCCAGCTGGCTTACCTCGAGAATTAGGCCTATATGGGGGATTAACTTTCTAACCCGTCATCCTCTCTTGGCTCCGGGGGGAGAAAATTCTAAATTGGTGTTTTTGTTTCTTATCTTTAAAGACAATGGCAAGTTACCGACGCGAGAGCTGTCTGACTCATCCTGTCAGTTTCACATTATTAAATATGAAATGGTAAGAATGTATATTGAGTGTAAATTATTATCTGTTGGAAAATATATATCGCAGTGGCTTTGTTTACCCGATATTTTCTTATTTTACAACATGCGACCGCATGGTCACGGAACAAAGAAAATTTGTCCTGCTTTGACTCCAGAGCTAGCTTGGTTCTACATTGCCGGGTTAAACATCAATACCATTCAACATGGCGCGCTAGAGCAGTTTCATCGCCGCACTTTTTGTCCTGGCCACCTTTTGCAGCTTTTTAAACTTTTCTTAGAAACCTGCAAAATTGTTGTGCGACATTTTAACATGACTTGTTTTCTCACAGGAAGAAATTTGGTTGGCTGACATTTGCTGTGAATCTTTTGTCATATTTCGCGTTTTTGATTCCATTGACATATTTGGCTGTGTATGGACATACGAACGAAGACACTTTGTGCATTAAGGACAATTCTACTGAGTCTGGTTACGAGGTATTCATATTCCATTATTCTTTTTAGCGGACGTTTGATTGACGTGCGAGAAAGTGAAAGATCATGAGCTGGCGGTTGGGGGAGGGGTGGTAGAGAAATTCACAGTCGGTCGTGTAGACTATTTTGTAGTAGCAATAATGGTGTTTTCAGATACTGTAAAGCTTACAGACGTGTGATTCGCTGGAAAACCAAGCTTTAGGATTTGTCGGAGGAAAAATATACAAAAACAATGTCATTATTATTGTTGTTATCATTATCATCATCATCATCATCATTACTCTAGACAAACGATTTAATGTTATTATTTGTAGTTACTTGTTATTAAAGCAGTCTTCCAATGCAGCGCGTCTTGGAACGAAAATGCACCAAGCCATGTTTATCCCAAGGCGTGTTATATTCCGTTATACTTGGCAAGTTTTCCAGCAACTTGTGAAGCTACAAAATTGTGACATCATATTGTTATTTAAGCCTCTATACTGAATAAAATAGCCCTATTAATTGTGTATATTTTTTTTCTCAGGAAACGTGTACCAATTCAGATCTGGTAGGTACTCCTAATTATTCTGCCACCAAAATTACCTTTTCAGGTTATACACGTTCGTGTATTAGAAAACTGGATTTAATAAACCACGGTGAAAATCTCATATTGTTTTTCTTTCGCAACATTTAAGTCTTCAAAATTTATCTCAAGCCGCCTATATCAAGATCTAGAGAATAGGACGATTGGACAGGAATACTTTTGACCAATGGGAATCTATATCTGTTTCTAGATTTGGATACCCCTGTTTAGTGCAACTAACTTTGATAAATAAAATCTGTACGAAATCCAGGACGTAGTCAAATGCCTACGATATATCGGAGTTACATGTATTAATATTTTGATTTATTTTTAGGCAACCCAGCTTATGAGCGCTGTTGTTTTAATTGCGGTTTCCATTCTAATGATCAAGCATATTTTTTCACTGATACGCAAGGTAAACCTTCTTTGTTAATAACTTTAATGATTAGTAAAGTTTCGTCTTATTATGGGTCAGTAGCCTGCGAGCACGCCCTTGAGGAGACCCCGTACTGCAAGTGCTGCCAAGATTTCATTTTATTTATTTAATCACCATTATCCGTTTCGACAGTGCAAGAGCTGCCAAGATATCTTACTTGGTAGCCTCTCGTTGGCGTTCTGTTAGTTGGAGCGTAGTACGAACCATTTTCTGGCAATGTGCTGTGGAGTTTTAAGGCGTCAAAGATGCAAGGTCTTCCACCATACCTTGGCTCGGCTGGATGTGTACTGCCTGGTGCCCCTGTCTTTGTTATTTAGTGATTAATTAGTTGCTGAAATAAATTTCTTTGGTGCTGTTGCACAAGATGAACTTTTTTTAGGGTTCTTATGATCTAGTCATTGTTTTGTGACATGCATTTTGTTTTTAATCGCGTTTCTAATAAACGCCATTTTTCTTCCAGCGTATGGCATACGTGCTCATCTTCTTAAATTACGTGGAGTGGTTATGTTACATCGCATCCTTTGTTTACGTCATACCAATATGTGACTGCAAGAAAGGTTATAAAACAGAGGTGGGCGCTATTGCGCTATTCTTTGGTTGGATGAACCTCATACTTTACTTCAGAAGGTAGGTTGTGGATATTTTGGTAACTTTTGGGTATCCTTTTGGGTATCCAACTTCCTTTATCCCACAAGTATGTTACTGTGTATTTTGTGCTGTCCTTGGGTTGCGAGCATAGACGGATCTTTATGAAAATCCTAAACATGGATTTCAATTACAAAATGATGGATGGCCATTTTTGACCTTCACCAAGATTAGCTGAAACGCTTGCGTTGTGGGAGGAAAGGGAAGTGAAGACTTTTCCAAATCACCCTTCAAATTTTAACACATTTCAAATACAGTCAGCTCCAAGAACATGTTGGTCCACCCAGACCACCCCAGTACACCTGTTTGTCATGGATGGGTGCTAGGAAGAATCGTGGTATTGCTGGGTGAAATTTATTCAGACATTCATGGAAGTTAAAGCACATTGTTGGAGCCGAGTGCGAGAATTCTGGCATTTTAGCTAAACAGTTAATCAGTGAACGCATTTAGACTTAGTTCCTAATGACTGATCTTTCATGGTCATGACTCATGAATTTTCTTTCATCTTCTTATTCAGGTTGTCATCCTACGGCCAATACGTGATTATGCTGACTACCATGTTTGTCACACTTGTCAAGGTGAGGAAACTGTACAGATATGGGCAAACGGACAGACAAGCAAACAGGCAGACAGGTAGATCTAGAGGGACAGATCTAGACAGATAGATCTAGACAGGCAGACAGACAGACAGACAGACAGACTGACAGAAAAACAGAAAGACAAGTCTAGACAGGTAGATCTAGACAAACAGATCTAGACAGGCAGATCTAGAAAGGCGGATCTAGACAGGCAGACAGACTGACAGACAGACATGTAGACAGACAGTTAGACAGGTATCGTAGTATACGGAAAAAACAGACAGACCAAGACAGAAAAATTAGACAATAAAAACGGACAGATAGTCAGTTAGACAGGCAAACAGACAGACAGACACATAAAAAACCATCACGCAGATTCACAGACTTACAGTTAGACATACTGATAGGCAGAGAAATCTACGAGAAGGGTTTCACAATAAGACTGCTTCGAAATAATTGAATTTACTTTATTCCATTCATTCCTTTAAGGTTCTGCTCTTGTGGATGCTGTTTATTATGGCATTTGGAACGACGTTTTATATGATTATGGATCATGTAAGTTCTCTTATAGCTGACTTAGGTGCATGACAAAATGAGTAACAGTACTTCAGTTTAAAATGCATTATACTACCAACTCTCTTAAAACGGACACCATGGTAAGGTGGACACCTCCAGGATGCGGTGGAACGGCGAAACCTTGGAATTAAACGAGTAACAGTAGGTCAAGGCCTTAGTCGAGTCGTTTAGTTTCCAAAACGGAAATGTGGTCAAACACTATTTTGAGTGTGACAGCATCAATGCATATTTCAAAAGATAGAAGTGTTTTTTCAAAGTTCAGATAATTCTTTGTATTACATCAGTGTTCTAAGGACGTTTGTCCACCGTTGCATAATAGTCATGTTATGTGCTAAGTGTGGCGACTTTCTTGTTTGTAGGAACACTTCAGTAACTTTTCATATGTTCTGATGACTATGTACGTGATGACGCTGGGAGAATTGAACTACCACGAAGATTTCTTTCCTTGGGATGAATTGCCTTTTCCAGCCCTCACCAACATTTTGTTTGTTGTCCTTGTTCTCGGAATGCCAATTATTATGATGAATATGCTGGTATGTTCATAATCTGCTTCGTCGATTCATTGAACTTTACTTGTCTCCCTTCAGGACTAACGGTTTCTTCTAATACTTTGATGCCTTTGGGTTAAGATAATTACCATCGACTTATAATAATTTTAAACTGTTCAGATAAGGAGTGTTTAAGTGCTATACAACTACGTCGTAGTTGTAATAAATCACACGTTTTTGTCGTATAGCTTCGCGTCAGACTAATTCTATAGCCTTTTTAACCGTAGTTTTATTTAGTCTAATGTAATACTTATTTTACAATATAATTTTCTACGATTAGGGTCTTGGATTTCTTATTAGGATAGGTTAGTTAGGTGTTCCCAGTTAGCAAACGTAGACCGTTGTACTGTAGTAAGCTAGGATGATTGACACAATAATAAAGTTATTGCTATCATCCTTACATCATTATTTTAGGTTGGTCTCGCTGTTGGTGATATCGACAAAATCCAGCAGAATGCTCTGATGGACCGCTACGTATTACAGGTAATCCTGCGGGACACGGGGCGCTTTCCATTCGACCAAAACTTTCGGAAACTTTCGGAAATTTCCTGAAATTCTCAGTTGCAAATGGAACAGCATTTTCCACAATTTTCGTAAAAGAGGAGAACCTCGCGAGATACAACCAAAATTTACAAAAATTTCTCACTAAGAAGTCCGGTTCTATTTGACTTTAAGCCCGGAATTTCTGGAATTTTCGGTTGAATGGTTTGCATGCAGAAAATTTTACAATTTTCGGATTTTCCAAAAATTTTCCAAGAAATCGTTCGTACCATTTGCTCCCGTTTCAAAATTACGGGAATTGTTTGGTTAAATGGAAAGCAACCCATGCAATGTTTATACACCAACACAATGGGCGCCAAAATCGAGACTGCAAATTATAAATGTCATTCGTGACAAATGTTCTTCGTAGATAACATCAAGTTTAATTCAAAGTTACCACTTTAGCCAGTCAAAATCACATGGACAATCTAGTGAACCATCAAAACTTTAAGCAGATTCATGTAGCTGACGCGAACGCGAGAAAACTGCGCGAGCGAGTTACGATTGGTTTTGGTTTTACTTCTGATAGGATGAAAAAGTTGCGCGAATTTTTTAAGCCAATTGTATAGCGCAGTAATGCACAATCAACTATTTTTCTACGCTCAAGTGAAAAACGCTCTGAACTCAATACGGACTTTTCAATTACGCTATCCATGCTTGCTACTTTTACATCACAACAAGACAGAAAAACCACCACCACCACCACCACCACCACCACCACCACCAACAACAACAACAACACAAAAAAAGAATACAAAACTAAAGCAAGCAATTATAAAACAATGAATTTCTCTTGTTTTGTTTTTTAGGTTCAGTTACTCTTGGATATTGAGAATTCTCTACCACTATTTATTCTTAAGCGTCTTCAAGTGCACAGTTACTCTGAGTGCCCAAACGGCCCCAAATCGATCAGAACAAAGGTAAGTTACCGTAAATCCTATGTTAAGCTCCCCCCCTCTCAACTCTAATAAGCCCCCCTTTTTCCAAGGAAGAAAGTTATTAAGTCCTTCCTCTTCTTTAAGCCCCCTCTCCTCCCCCCTTATTCCACACAGTCGAGTTAGTAAACGATAGACTGTATCTGTAGTGTAATCACGACTGTAACACTTCATATGGACTGATCCGGTATGGTTTATTCACGTGCTGAAAGTTTGAAGTTGTTTTTGATCTTCGACTGCATGACCTCCAACTTCATGTGCTTGAACTTTTCACTTTGCGTTCTAGTTCTTTATGGAGAATTGGTACCATCTTCTAGCTGTGTGTTTAAATAAGCCCCCCTCCCCTTCAAAAGTGCTTGACCTCCAACTTCATGTGCTTGAACTTTCCACTTTGCGTTCTAGTTCTTTATGGAGAATTAATACCATCTTCTGGCTGTGTGTTTAAATAAGTCCCCCTCTCTCATAAACACCCCCCTCCCCCCTCAAAAAGGCTTAAAAAGAAATAAGCCCCCTGGGGGGCTTAATAGAGGATTTACGGTATAAATCCTTTTATCAGTGGAATCCCGATTTCACGGACGCTCGATTTTTTCGAACCCTCCCGATAACTCGAACCAAAAGTCACTTCTCTCCGCCTAGTCAAACACTAATTTTACCCCCGATTTTTCGAACTACCCGATTTTTTAAAAGCAATTTTCGTTTCCCTTGGAAGTTCGAGAATCGGCATTCTACTGTACAAGTGCGAAACATAATATTTTTGCTAAGTGCTGTTGAAAAGTGGTGTGTAATATCTCGATCGAGTGTGTCGACAGCTATAAAACAAGCATATACCCCGACCTATTCTTATTGTCCAACTGCTGATAGAGCAAGGCCTTGCCAGAAGGGGTGTGAGTGGGTTCGGTTTGTTGAGCTATTGTTTATCCCTGTAATTTAGAGCACAGTCATCCCTTATCACTAAAAGTGTCAACAATATTATCCCATAGTTAATAGAGGGAAATGGTTATGAAACCTGGCAAAGTTCTTTGTTGTATGTTTTTGTTGGCTATTTTGGGTGTTGACCCTGCACAAAACCTGGTAAAATACAAAAGGTGGTTAGGTGTGCTCATACAATTAGCCAATAGAAGCATTGCGGTTATGTAATTAATGGATAGTCAATGTGCATAAAATTTCGATTGCAAACTTATTACTGTAAACAAAATATAACGAAAGGCTTAACGCCCCACCCCCCCCCCCCCCCCCCCCCCCGACCACAACCCCAACAACAGATAGCACGAATATTAACATGTAGAGAACAAGATTCTAG
>Ga0126339_10003129_pt1 | contig 11968 bp, 8 predicted proteins | sample OrbTmetagenome_2_FD_92532 | JGI IMG/M metagenome (GOLD analysis project Ga0126339, IMG submission 92532) | Coral microbial communities from Petempiche,Puerto Morelos, Mexico - Orbicella T R C metagenome | ecosystem: Host-associated > Invertebrates > Cnidaria > Coral | place: Petempiche,Puerto...
ACAATATTTCAAGCGACGAAGGGGAAGACTTCTTTGCGGACGAGCTGCTTGTATATTAGGAATGGAAAGCTAGATACGAAGTGGAGGAGCAGGCAAACGAAAAGCAGGAAAGAAAACTCAAGGGCTGCTTTGGATGGTAATTTCGTCAACTAAACATAAGATTCCCACGCGTGTTTATAGCCCGTTTACATTTGTCCTTAGCAAGAATGTATTTTGTCAAGGTGTGATTGTTCTGTTAAATCCAGCTTGTGTTTTACTTTCAGTTGAATGCTTCATGTTTATAAGAGCGATGTACGTGTCACAGTTTTCGAGACTTGATGACCTCCAAAACATTGGCTTCGATCGATTGAAAATCGTATTGTTTGGACCTGTATTTTTGAAGCTGCGGAAAGCAAGGCGGAAGGAAACGTTTCATATAATTACCGATTTCACATTGTCACATGTTTTAAGTCGTAACTCCAAATAACCAATGTAAATTGTTCTCAAAGTTTGCGGCAAAATTCGTCGGATAAACAAAAAGGATGTGTTCCCTAAGCGGTCCACAGATAATGTTACGCGGTCATATTTTCAACGCTATTGCACAGAATCTTTGTCGCACTGCTGATTTCCAAACCTTCGAAAAACTCTGTGAGTCTAACAATTTTGTTATCATGTAATTCTAAAGGACTAATCTTCGACTTTCATCTAAATCGAAAGAGAAATAAGTGTTGGTTAGCGGCGTACAGTTGCGATCTATTTACATATCAGTATGATGCTTCTTGATCATGATTGGATCACACAACTTTGCCGTTTATGTTATAAATACTGCGGGATTGGAAGATATAGGTTGTCGGTAGTATTTCTACAAATTGCTGGCTAGCTTTAAGCAGAAAATTTATGAAAATAGCGTTCGAAAGTCTGTGGAACAAATTCCAGTGAGAGTTCTTCAATGGTTCTCACAGATTCAGTTTGCTTGTTTCGGTTCGACAAAATCAACCATCATTTACGTCTTTGTTGCACCATTAGCCGATCATCGTCAGTAAATTGTACAGTATATTTTTCTTTAAGTCTGGAATATTGCTGTAACAGCCGATAACACCTCTGGAAGGCGTTTCTGTGCACTTTTCGAATGTGTATTGCACCATCCTGAAGGAATGAGAGGACGTGAGATATCCAACCTTCCTGGGTAGACGTCACAAGAGCCGCTGGACCCATTCTCCTCAAACTTGGTCGTGAAACAAAATGGCGGTGTTTTGGAGCTGTTTTCGAGATTTTGTCGGGGCACAGAAAATCGAGGATTTAACGGAATCCAAAAATTTTTTCGCAGAAGTATTTCAAATAACAAGTAGATTCGTTTTAGTGAAAAAAAATTTTTGGGGTTAGGTGCACTTTAAAGAGCAAATTTTCTTTTGACCAATAAACAAGAACTAATCTAATTATCAAATTGTCATGGAACAGCACATTCTGTTGCCACCTTTGGCGCTAACAATAAAAGCACTTATATTTAAAATACACACTGATATCGATTAATACAACTGAGAAGAATTTCAATGAGAGGTATTGAAAGTAAACAGCGCTACTTGACCGAGATTATATCCTTCATCGGTGAATGAGTCCCCTCACAGACTGATAAAATTTATGCTTTCAGTAGGTGCCACGGAGTCTGCAGCAATATTTGAGCAGTCTCCTGGTTTTTTTGTACAATTTGACAAGTTTTAAGGCCACTTACTTGGGAGGGTTTCGGCTGGGGTATGAACATTTTGGTCTCTTTGATAGAGACAAGGATGAAATAAACGCCCTAGTGTAGTTTGAAAACAACAGATGATATTTCTTGAACCAAGTTAGGCGTTATTCCAAAAGACACCCAGTCACCCTAGCATTCTTCTATCGTGCTAACGATGCTGGAATGCATGCGTACGACTTATTAGAGTTCTACCACAAGGAAAAGCGCTCAACATCAGTGTGTGATCTTGTATAAAATGTATCTCTCACCTGATATGTAGTTGACACTAACACTTATTAATCTGCGTATGTGTTTAGGGCAAATATTGGTTTTGTTCTAAAGAGAAAAGTACCACAAGGAGAGCAAGGGACTTTCTGAAACAAATATATAGCTTTCTGAAGTACTCAGAGAAGTAACGTAGGTACATGCACCACCCATTTTATGTAGTGCTCACAAGTACCTACCCCATCCTACCCCCTTGCTACAAGCCCAATTAATTAATTGAAATTAATTAATTATACAAACATTGAAGTTTACACGTTCATGCCATAGTCCCTTAGTGCCTTATTGCCATAGTACTTTAGCAACGTCAAGCCCCAAACCATTCCAATAGTGCACTCTGCACTAAAAATGAGTGAATTTGAGTCAAGATGAATAAAGCCTTGAAAGTTTCATGGGTGAGATGATTTAATACAGAGGTGGATGCGCCGTGGAAAATCATCCCCAATTACATGACTCGACACCTAGGTGGTTTTAAGTTCTTACTACCATGCAGTTATAAGACTAAAGAACTCAATTTAAACAGCATTCCTGTTTCTATTCAGAAATTCTAAATTGTTGGGAAATGATAAAAAAAATCAGAGCTGAAATAGATCAAGAAAAAAATAGATCCATGCGATGCCATAATATGGAACAACCATGAAGTAAAAATCGCAACTAAGCCAATATTTTATGAGTCATGGCACAAGGCGGGTGTTACAAAAGTTAAACACCTCTTAAACTCTAATAGCGGAAAATTCCTAACGTATCAAGAATTTGTTAACCTTTTCAAAGTTAAATCTAGTTTCACTGTATACTATGGCCTTCTCAGTGCAATTAAAAATAAATGGAAAATTTTGCCTACTGGTAGACAGAGGCAAACACGGAAACAGAACTAGTATGACAATGAAGAAAACCTTTCCAATGCTGCTCTGCACAAAGTAATTGTTGGGAACAAATTTCAACCACCTACCAATGAAAACCGAATTATTAGTTACAGAGTGGAGCCTTCTGAAATCCAAAAATTATACAAATGGCCTTTTTCTGTTACGAAAAATACAAAGTTAATAATGTTTCACTCAAGATAAACCACAATATCATCTACACTAAAGACAAACTTAAATGAGGCAACATAATAGCTGATGATTTATGCTACAGTATTGTGCAAAAGTAACGCAAGCGAAATGCGCGAATTTTGTTCTTTGTACCCATGACTTTTCGATGAAAGTTTGCATGAAAGTTCGAGTGAAATTTCCCGGTGTATCAAGTGATAATTCGCTTGAACAAAGGGCGATTTTTCTTCGAAGTTTCGTTAAGCTAAAGAAAATTTGTGAGCACAAACGATAGTTCGCTAGGCAGTACACGAAATTTTGCAATGCATTGAATGGCAGTTCAGCAGCGTTCACGCAATTTTTCTTTCAGCTACTGATACGAACAAACTGTCGTGTAACTTACAAGAGATAAATTTGTAAATACATGCCGATAAGTTGTTTGTAAATATGTGCCGGTTTGTAGTCATCGATCACCAATTAAGGGGATAACATTTCATCTACGAGAAATATGTTACTAAAATCTTACCCACCTAAAGTTTGCGAAAGGCTTTCAAGCAGCTTCGCTTGCTCAAGTTCAGCTCAGGCCCAGTTTCATATGCAGAGAATTAGAATACACTGAACCGCATTATGAAGACAATGAGCTCAGTTCGTTCCACAAACAAAACAAAAACATCTCCAGTCCTGTGTACTTACACCACTTAAGTAAACAGTCGCAAACAATTTATGACGGTTTTTCAGTCTGAACACACGTGCACACTCATGAATCCAAGTGTTGTTTATTTCCATCCTGAATTACCTCCATTCCGGTCCCCTCGCAGTTGTTTATTAAAGTTTCTTGAAAGCCCTGGAAAGTTTTTCGGGCCTGCAAAGCCATTTTTAGATAATCTGTACTTAAAAACTGAGAGGTGTATATGCCTGAAACTTCTCGTATGAAGAGAACCTCTGTTCATATTAAGAATATGCGAATAAAACAGTGCTGTAATCATAAGGTTTGAGATTTTGCTATGGCTTTCCAGCCGAGTGCAAAAACTTTTCAGACCTTCGAGAAACGGGCCCCTGGCCCAAGTTGTTTGAAGGCTGGATGATGTTATCCACCTTTCGAACAACCCTGAACTGAGGTCACTGGGTGTTGCTTAAAGTCTTTGAACAGTTCACAATTATTTCGCTCCGTTTTTGTCGCCTTAATAAAAATCATTGAGACTCTAACTTATGGGGATAAACAAATATGGATGATTGCACCAACAATCCGTTTCCAAAATTTATTACAAGTTTTAACATTTAATATGAAAATTCAAATATTGCAGCATAACGAGAATATTACATATATCACAGAAAAACTAGGGAACTGATGTGTGACCTTCTAATATTGCAAGATCTCGGATGAACTGACAATAAGCGGTCTGCTGCAGAGTCCAGCCTTGCTGTTGGCGAGATCTTCATATGGTGGATGAACTCACGGCAATCCCACATTTTGCTAGCATCTTCTGAATCTGCCAGTCGAGTTCTCGTATAATTTGAAACTTAAGGCATGACGACTGACCATCGAGGTGCTTTAAATAGTAAATGTAAAGCGAATGAGCAGATGATTTCAGGTCTAATTTATATAAACACAAATGGTCGCTATGGCAGCAAACTGGCACGGAGACAGGGGTCTGGTGTGAGAAAAATCGCGTGGTTCTACATGCTGTGAAAATGGCGTGTTGGCAAGTGAAATTTAGCATGGAATTCACTGGTCAGGCAGTGAATTTTTCTTGAACCGCGTAGCTAAAGCCACCAAATCATTGGGTGAAACCAAATGTTTAGTATTTTTGTGAGCCACAGCAGTGCACAAAGAATGGAAACCCTTTCAGAGTCAGGTGTCAAGATCTAGCGAATAGGAAACACGATATTTTTAGAATGAAAACCACTTTTATTTTAAACTCGTGTAGAAAGCAGTGCCTCAAGTTTTACAATCTTCAGCAAAAAAAGCTGACTACAAAATATGGAGTAATTTAAGACAATTATTATGGCGGAGCTCCGGCACGCTGAAGACGCGTGAACAGAGTCCCATCTCTTAGAAAATTTGGTAAACCCATCAAGACAAGAAAATTTGGTTATGACGTCACTGTATGAACGTCTGTCCGTACAGACTCTAAGGGAGGGGGAATGGAGTCTCAAGGTAACCCTAACGGGGCAGTTCAAGAATGCCATGTTTTCTTGGCAGGATTTTTAAGAAAAAGAAAACTCATTTCTATTTGTTATGTCAACAAATGATAGGGGAAGCAGAACGTAAAGAGAGCGGCAGAGAGCAAGAATGAACAGGCAAAGAAGTGATGAAGATGATCGGGAAAGAGTGGACCAGGGTTAAGAAGAAGACGAGATAGTTAATACATACATACACGCATACATGCTGCACAATGCAGTGAATTATAATGAGTCAGGGTTAGAGAAAGGAGATGAAATAATACCGAGCTATGCTGAGAAGCAGAGTGAACGAGGGCTATAGAAAGGAGGCAAATACCCAAAAAATTCACTCAGAAGACTACAGAATTTTCCAAGTTAATTTCCACGCGGAAATGTGCAGTTGTGCAAATCACATGATTCATCATGTGATCAACAAGTTTCGAGTACGTCTTTACAGAAATTACAAAACGGTAAACATACTGGAAAAGTGGTTTATTGGTTGATCTATCAAAAAGATTACATCACTTCAGTCTTCACGACTTTTGCTGGACGTTTCTGCCTAAAGAATTCACACAGAAGTGAATGGCAAACTTGCGGTAAGTGACTGTGTTAAATAAAAACTTTTGTCGTGTTTTCCATTAAAAAAGACCCCATCAAGTTGCTTTGTTGAGATTTAAAGTCTGCCTGATTTCATTGAAACCATGCTGTGAAATTTGATAAATTTCAAACAACAACACTTGAGATGCTTTGTCGAAGTTGTTGTATAAAGTTGCACTTCGTAATCGAATAGTTCTTTTTTTGGTGTTTTGCGCCGTCTACAGATAATCTCTTGTCCAAAAGTAATAAAACTGTATTTGTAAATACTACCAGGCGAGGTTTGAAGTTTTCTTTAATTTGTGTTAGTAGGGGCAGCCCCTTCGTAGACTGCTATAATTTCTTTCCCTCTTCACAGTTGCAAGATAGAAAACCATTTTATGCTTTAAAAGCAGACAGGATTTGCTATGCTTGACAGCTTTTGACGCTCGTAAGTTTTCATGCATATTGCGCATGGGGATTTCCTCGTTTTGTTTGTTCAAGTTATTGGGTTTGGTGAAATGCTTGGCTGAATTTCTTTTAAGTACAATTACATTTATTTATCGGAACTGTGGTGTTTTGGGGTTTTGGATCAAGTCAACAATTTAGCATTCCTTCTGAAATAACCAGGTGAGTTTCATAGCTAACATTTCGTCGAGCTGTGATGCTATTTCGGCAGATTAATGGTTTCTTTCGTACGCAATGATTGGAAAGGTCATTTGTATATTTCACTTAGCGAACTGTGTTTTAAAAACGCTCTTGGCCTACTGATAAACAATAGATCGGATTTTCGGGAAGAGCACATTATCGTTTGAAAAATCGCAGCGACTTTTCGGGAGGAGTGGATTATCGCTCGAAAATTTGCAGTGAATCATCACGCAAAGTGAATTAGCGTTCAAAAAATCGCACAGATCAAAACAATAGGTGTCACGAAAATGTGGGGAAATTTCATGGAAATATCATTGCAAGCGAAATTTCTTCGAAAAGCCCCGAAAAGCAGGAATTTTGTCAAAATTCGTTTGCATTACTTTTGCACAATACTGTATCTATGTAAAAGTGAACAGCATACAATCCAACATATGTTTTTAAAGTACTCCCATGTAGCTTTATGTTGGAATGAATTTTTTGACTGGTGGTCGCAAGTCACTAGAGAAAACATTCAGTTACCAGACTCAACAATTTTATACGGACCTACAAACCCACTCAAGCACCATCAACCCCTAAGCTTGGCTTTGTTGGTGGCAAAATACTTCATTTATAAATGCAACCTAAATGAAAAATTTTTACTCTTCTCGTTGTTTAAGACACAACTTCAAGAAAACATAATGACTGAAAGGTACATTACAATAAAAAACAAAACTGCCAAGCTCTTTAATGAGAAATGGAAATGCCTTATATCAAAAGATTTTGTTCCAGAAATTTTGCCACCAACAACGTCTCAATAGGACAAATTAATTTACTTACTTTGTGCCAATGTTGTCATGGTTTTGAAATTTCTAATCAGTAGTGCTTAGCATTAATTTATTTTTATATCTATTGTAGTCCTCAAAGTGCCGTAGTTTTCTTTTTGCATGGAATTTACTTTACTCAATGTTTTATTGCACTGTAAGTGTTTTTTTATGAATGAATAAATAAATAAATAAATAAATAAATAAATAAAAGAGAAGAAGAAAAAAAAAACTTAGCGAAACATAACTATAAAAATATTACAATCTGGCCCGATTTCCAGGGAAACAAGTCTCATGTTGGAGATTGATCATTTAAATTTTGAAGTCAGAAGTTGGAGGTTGGAAGTCAGAAGTCCGAACTCAGAAGTTGGAACTCAGAAGTCAGAAGTGGTGGTTGGAAGTCGGAAGTCGGAAGTCAGAAGTAAGAAGACTGAGACAGAAGTCGGAAGTCCCTCCTCGGCTTTCGTAGTTTTGATGTTACATTCAAAGTATCTGCTTGTGGGAAAAGTATTGACTTCTGAGTCATGCATCTGTTCTGTTATTGACCATGAATTTCTTCATAACATTGTCAAAGTAGTCTTTGGATCGCTTGGCTATCACCTCGTAGGTCCACATGTACAGCTACTTTAACAATGTTGTGCAAAATTCATGATCGATAACACGACAGACAAACAAAAAACTGATATCAGTTTGTTAAATTTCAGGTCACCTGATTGATTGCATCCAGTATAAGTTCTCTTTTCTCATAATGTACACTTTGAAGATCAAGTGCTAAGATATCCATCAGCTTTTTAAAGAACATCTAAAAAACAAACAATTAAATGGAAGTTAGCTGGCAAGGGCTTCTGGAGTGTATGAATTCTATATACCAGTTCGGTTACATACATTGTAACAACATGATGTATGTAAATTAATTGAACTAAAATGTGTAGTTCCTGAAAATATCCGTACCCCCACCATGGAGAGAATTTCATGCAAGCCCCACTCCTCCTGGAATTGCCATTTTTGAACACAAAAATACCCCCCCCCCCACCCTTCTAGAATTTCCACGAGTATTATGTACACCCCCCATACCCTTTGGAAAAATAGTTTTGGCAAGAAAGTGTGTTAAAAGTTAAACACTCCAAACACTTAGATTGCACATTATTGCTGTTTATTCTTGATTGATCAATTGTAACACCTGAAGATACACACAAAGAAAACATACAGCAATTTATTTTGAAAAATTTCCATATAACCCAATACATTCATCATGCATCCAAAATGATTAATTATGTATGTCCCCTATTGTTTTTGAAGACAATAGCAACTCCCTAAGGTATTGAATAAATACACCAATAATTACTACTTGCTGTATGAATAAAAGAAGATTTTATTGTGCACTGTCTTTTTTCCCATTCTCTTCTTCCCCTAGCTCCATTCTTCTTTCTTTTTCTCCTCCATATTACCCAGGCTTCTTATGCATTGTTTTTTCCTTTTTTTTCTTGTACCCCTGCAAGTCTCAAACCCCTTACCTTTGCATATCTCATGCTCACTAGTCTCTCCTCTACACCACGACACTGAGGTTCAGTTGAGAATTACCCCTCGAAAATCATTTTTATTTTACTCAACTTGTTAAAATTCCAAATTATTTACATAACAATTTACTTATTCATCAGTTTAACACATGTTTAACACTGCACAAAAACATGCATTGGATTTTTTAATCGACTGGGTCCCAGCTGTTCACAAAAAGTGCATACAGTCATTACTAATATATACTAGTTGTACCTATCAGTAAGTGCCAATGAGTGAATTGAGTTAGTAAACAAAAGTCGATTGAATTTTATAATATTTACATGTATTTGGGATACTTCTAGTATAACAGGTGTTAAAATCAATTTCTTTTAGTTAATGTTTCAAATTATTGCTATAATTGAACACAACATTGTTTATTTTTTCAACTCAGTGAGTGAACAAAACGCTTAACATTTTTTTTGTATTTTTAAAAATCATACTTGTTGTACTTCCAGTATAACAGGTGTTAAGATCAATTTCTTTTTGAGGCGCACACATCTTGGATTTGTTGTGATTGAATCGTACAATTGTTAAAGCTGAACAAGACCCAGGTTGTTTTCTGGAATGAATTCAAGTGTTGTTTATTTGATTCAGGGTAACACTCAGGGTTTGTTTGCCATCTGCTCGACAAATTATTTCGGTAAGTAGTTTGTCTGACATTCTGCTTTTTGAAGGTGAATGTAACTTGGATTTGTTGCGATTGAATCGCATAATTGGAACACCTCATTCAGGTGTTTATTCAAGCGAAAGCACTCTTTGAGAGTAAATTTCAACCAACGTGTTGACAGAGCCAAAGAAGCTCAAATCAAACCAACAAGTTCACTTCTGACGACCTCTGAGCAAAGTTCTTGAAAATAAAAGAAACTTCAAACCAAACAAATATCATTAATCACTTAAAAACTTACCGCGAATCACCGAATTGATTGCAAATAATCCTTTAGAGACACGTTCAAGTTAAACAAGCAATATTGATAGTCTTCGTCAAATTACATATAAGCTTGTTTTACACTGTTCTCTGCTCACTGTTCTAATTTATCGGCTGGCCACTGATGAATCATGAGATTGTGCTCAACCTCGTCCAATTACTGTTAATTATCATTCGATGCATTTTTCTCGTCTTTTTCATTGGCCGAGAGCTCATCACATGACCTGCAAACAACTGCTGACAAATAATGGTCTACTCATGTGTAATTCCATCTAAAATAAGTACAGATATTATTCTACTCATGCGTAATTGTAACCACGCTCTTGTGTGACAAAATGGAAGATCGCTTCTTTAAGGTATTGGACAGTGCTTTGAATATGAAAACAAACTTGGTGATCGAACGATAAAACAATTATTGAACTGATTATGGATGTCTTGCAGATCAATTATTTGATCTGCTCGACACTAAGAAATCACGATATTTTGCTCCACCTCGTCCAACAGCTGTTAAGTATTGATTCATCAAAATAACACTGATGTTTATTTGCCAAGAGCTGTTGAAACATTAATACAGGGACAATGTCATGGATATTGTTTTCTTTATTTGTGTGTAAAATATATTTTCTTGCAGCTTCCATTTTCACAACGTGACAAATAAGATCGTGTCTACTTTGCAAGTTTATTTCGCCAGAAGCGATGGTCATTAATTTATTTGCAATTTTGCGAGCATTCTTGTACATTTCGGCAAATGAAGTGAATTCTTCGGCTGTTTCATTGCAGCGAATTGAGAGATTTGAAGAAAAATTAAATATTTGCCGAGGTAAACAAGAGTTTGCCAGAAGTTGCAACGTTTAAGTTAGTGCTAGGAGAAAAAACAAAACTGCTCTAAAATTAGCCGTGGATAGTGTAAACCCTCTGATTGTGTGACTTGCGTGACTACCTCAAAGCACAAACAAATTAAATTTTGACTTTTCAGGAAGAAAGCTGTTTATTAATAGTGTGACACTCATTTCCTTTTGTGTCATTCATGGGCATATCCCGAGCGAACTTCCAGATTAAGACCATTGCATCATCATAGATTTCACAAAGGTTAACAGTGATGGTACAATAAGTTATAACACAGTTTGTGTTGATCAAGTGATGTGTTTACAGTAATCAATGAATCATCAAGGACTGCTTTGGAATGTGCACTGCGTTGTGGCTGCAGTATTAACAAAACGGTTAAAAGATCTTCTTGTTGCCATTTTGTTTAATAAGTGATCTGCAATTTACTGGAGGTATAAATTTACCCTTTATGTCTAGTTGATCCTGAACAAGATAGAAAATGTCATAGAGAACAGGATGTCCGTCAGTGGCAGCCCCCTGTACATTGACGGTCACGCCCCCACTTTCGAAGTCCAAAGGCTAACCTGGCTCATCTAAATATAAAATTTGATTTTTCCAACATATACGAGACTAATTCCAGATCAACACCATTTCCACACTGATACTGTGACAAGTCTGCATTTCATATTCTTGGTGGCCATCATATTAAAACAATTTATGGAAATGTTGCACAGTTACTTCCGTCTGCTTCTCGCTTGCTAACACATTGGACCACATGTTGTTAAAAGATGCTAAAAGACTGCCAGAAACTCACTGCAATAGCTTGTTGTTATTGTGCTACTCACCAGTCTTCTCAGAGCAATTTGATCTAGACAAGAACTGTGCTCTCACCAGGGCCAGGTTGAACAAAAGATGGGTAACTTAGCCTATGAGCAGGCTCTCGTGTTTGGGTTGGGGGCATGAGCGGCAAAGCCACACGAAGGCACTCGCTCACATGCCAATGCAGAAAAACACTAGACTCTTATTTAGCCTGCTCAGACACTAGAGACAGATACTAGAGCCTGCTCGCAGACTATGAGTAACTCTATCCACCTGAAAAATCAGTAACCCTGACTGGATAGTGATGTACCCAATGGATAGCTTTATCCAGCTTTTGAACAGTCAGGCAAGATGTATAGCTAAGGGTTGTTCAGAACTAGTCAATAATGTTTTAGCAATTACAGCTTGTGGCTGAAGTAAAGCCAAGAAAATAAATAACTAAAAGCAAAATAATTTTTCCCCATATTTATTTATTAGACATTGCTGAAGTGAATTATTTCTATCATCATTCATAATATCTGGATTCTGGATTCTGGTTTCCGGTTCTGGATTACGGTTTCCGGTTTCAGTGTTTTAGGGTTGCCCTTAATGATGTACGTGCATGTTAATCTTGAATAATCTGAAATTTCAGAGAGTTTAAAAATAT
>Ga0126339_10003130_pt1 | contig 11967 bp, 7 predicted proteins | sample OrbTmetagenome_2_FD_92532 | JGI IMG/M metagenome (GOLD analysis project Ga0126339, IMG submission 92532) | Coral microbial communities from Petempiche,Puerto Morelos, Mexico - Orbicella T R C metagenome | ecosystem: Host-associated > Invertebrates > Cnidaria > Coral | place: Petempiche,Puerto...
AAAACAGCTCTGTAATCATAGCGTTTGAGATTTTGTTACGGCTTTCCGGGTGCAAAAACTTTTCGGGACCTTCAAGAGTCGCCTCATGCTACAGAATCCTGAGTTAGCGCCGATACCGATGATAACATGATGCATGCAAATGTGTCATTCTGCGTTTGAATCATTGCGGATGTTTATTTGTGATAAACATTGTTTTCGTTTTCTGTTTCAGTAATAAACTTACATGGCGAGATGTACAACACATCGTGGTCAGAACAGCCAAACTAACGAGTCCTGTAGACGACGGCTGGCGTACAAACGGAGCTGGATTTCATTTTAATCACAAGTTCGGTTTCGGCCGCCTTGATGCTGACGCTATGGTTGAAATGGCCAAATCATGGACTACTGTTCCCGCTCAACGCATCTGCACTGGTGCTGCTAGCATAGAAGAACGGTGAGCAACCGTCAGTAGCTTCATCGTTACTTATCATACTCACAGGGCTCGAAAAAAGCGCCGTCCGGTTCCCCAGGACAAGTAGATTTTCCTGCCGGCCATTTAATTTTTCACTCTCTCTTGACTTTCCGCAAGGGCAAGGGCTCAGGCGTATATTCTGCCAACTAGGTAGAAAACAAGTAAACTAAGACTTGTCCAGGGCAAGCAAAATTTGAGGGCTGCTTGTCCGAAGTGCAAGCTGGAATTCTATTTTTTTTTCCGAGCCCTGACTTATCATTAATTTGGTTACCAAACACTTTTCTCGAAAGAATTTTTAAAGAAAATTGATACAGTTGCTTTAGTTTTGGATTTACTCAAATTGCTCTCTGTGACTTACTGGTTGTTTCAGATAATATGGATTGTGCAACAAACACGTGCGATTTATTCGATTCGAACCACTGGTATTGCTTTTTATGCGGTTTGAGGCGGTTTGGTGTTTCTGGTCATATGACTTCACTTGCCAGATTTTGATGTGACTTGAAAATGGTTAAAGAGCCTTCAAAAACCAGAAACAGGCCAGCTTATATTCATATGTTAGGGATCGAAAATTGTAATTCTTCTTTAGTAACAGAGCGGCAATTGATTGAAATCACCAGATTAAACCGAAGTTATTCTAAGGTGACCTGCAACGAGCCTTCGGTTCTTCATATAGCGACACAGAGTGATATCATTTATGCCTTGCATGTCTTTCGCTGCACAGAGACATCCCATCAGGAGGTGCCCTGGAGCTGTCCATACCCACCAAAGCGTGCGCGGGGACTATTGCCGAGATAAACAAACTCGAACACGTGGTACTCACCATCAGTTTCATTCACCGGCGCCGCGGTGACGTCAGCATTCTTCTGATGTCACCATCCGGGACAAAGAATGAGATGCTGTCAACGCGCCATTACGATGACTCAAAGGAAGGGCTTGACAACTGGGGCTTCATGACTGTCCACTGCTGGGGTAAACACTGTTCAACAACCAAAATGTCCTTAGTAATATCTGTATATTTCTTCTAGCATTGTTTGGAGAAATAGACTTTCTGTGAAGAACAGGGTAAATGGAGTTGCTACAGGTCAGGAAAAAAGTCGGGCTTCTTTTTCAAGGTCAGGGTATTTCTAATCTGGCCAGAAAAATGTAAAATTTTTATGAAATTTAGAGAATTTTATTTTCCCGTTGCTGTAGTCGAGAAAAGTTTTGTTGTAGTCAGTGAAAATGTTTTTCAAAATAAATTGGAGGCAAGTTTTATTCTGGTCAAGACAAAACCAGGGAATTTTTTACTTTCCTCCTGGGCACCGGGCAACCTACTTAGACTGGTTAGTATCTATACAAACTGCTCAATTTTATACGTAGTGCTGTTTACAAATGGAACTTTTTTCCCATGACCTCTTTGCGTTTCTTCAAGTGTGGTCATGCCACATTGTAAGCTGTTTCTATCCTCGGCATCTTCAGCCATCTGACCTCGCTTCCATTCGGGTTCCTACCTTTTGTTGGGTGCTGTTCCACAAAATCGAACCATTCATTTATTGATCGTTTTGTGACAGTATTTACAATAATCATTTTCCCAAATCAGGCTGTTTCACTTGAAAACGAACTAGGTTACACTGTTAAATGTGTCATTATTTAGGTGAGAATCCTCGCGGTTTCTGGCAGTTGAAGCTCATAGACAATCCTCTGAATGAAATCGGGGATCGCGTGTTGAATGGGTTCGGGACACTGCATCTAGACACCAGTAAACAGGACACTGATGTGGAGGACTTAGAAGAACAAGTTATCGACGATCAAACCAAACAGCAACAGACCCATGTACAACAGCTGAAATTACAGGTATCATCACAAGTGTGCAAAAACAATGTAGTTACACGTGCCTTGGAAAAAATTAATCACACAACGCTCTCCAACGTCAGGAACAAAAATCCGGACGACACCGGTTGCACGTTTTCCCGCGCTTTGTGCCGGTGGCGTGTTTTCGCACGCTTGTCACCGGATGCGGTTTCTCTGCGCTTTACACTGGTTCTAATTTTTCATAGATTGCAAGTAGTCTGTCTTTTGCTCTAAAATCTGCAGCGAAATACGCTAAAAGAAACCTGTGGGAACTAGCACGATATTTCAGAGGGGAGCGATGAAGCTACGAGTCGCGAGTGTTGCGGGCGTGGTGTCTCTTTTCGCTCGTTTTCTGACCCCCGGGCTACTTGCGGTTTAGTCTCCCACCCCTCGAATATTGTAGTCGTTCGCTCAATTTTTGCGGTCTTCCCTGCGGGTTCTAGAGCAAAAGAGAGACTGCGAGCATTCTGCTGTTTCCTGCGCTTGGTACCGCTGACGATTTTTTCTGTGTTTGTAACTGGATGCGTTCTCTTGGTACCGGTTATACCCTTTCCCGCGCTTGACGTCAGTTGCAGTTTTTGCTTGAAGTTTTGATTGAACAGTTTCGTTGTTTCCGTTTGCTGTGATGAGTTGAAGTGATTATTGTGGCTTTACGACATTGTATCATTTCTGGGTTTCATTTTATACCATAATTTTCCTTTGCTAGAATGCCCATGTTGACTTTCCATATCCCCCTGGCGTTAGACGAGATGAAGTGCGGCACCAGAACAGGTCTGAAATGAGCGAACAAAGCGTGATAGACGATCTTTATAATCTCACAGAAAGCGACGTGGCCAGCACCACGGAATACGTGTACGATCGCAGCCGAATCTCGTATCCCCAAAATTCTGGAAGCGGAGATATTTCCGGTAATGATCAGGATTTCGGAGATCCCGGGCTTGACCTTAATCCCCAGGGATCTTCTAGTGGGGAACATCCCATGGGATCAGGTAATGAGAGAGTTTACTTAGAAGAAATCCCCGACGATGACATGGATGCCGAAGAGCGGGACGACATTTCGAATCCCGCGGAATTGAGGGAGGCATCTTGGGACGGTGTACCCGACGACGAGGAATATCTCGACGAAGACATCTCCAATGATAACGAAGACCTTAAAGATACTTTCGAAGAAAAACCATCTGTACCTAAGAAAACGAAATATAAACCTGGAAAGAGGAAAACAAACAAACCAGTTGCAAAGAAAAGCGTTGTTGTAGACAATAACTCTAATACGATAAAGAAGAAGGTTCAAGTAGCGGCCGAGGAGACCGCTACCCAGCGTGTTCAAGTGAACGCGGGCTACGAAAATCCCGAGATCCCTTGTTTGGGCAGCGGCTGTTCAGGGGTGTTGTTAAAATGGGTGTTGACATTTTATGGAACTGAAAATTAAGAACATTTAGTCTAGCAATTTTTATTAATTTATCAATTTTATAATTCTCAGGAACAGACCAACCACAGCTACATCTAGGTATATATTAGACCATCATTTGGCTTAATTTTGAAAAAAAAAAACAGGCTCAAGAGTGGTTTGTGATAATATTACACCTTACTACAACCGTGTATAGAATCGAAACCTTTGGCTGAGCCATATATTCGATTCTATTTAACAATTAGATTATCAGGTGGAGATTTCTGTCGCGTGACAGTTGACGAGGGCGCAGCCCGAATCATCTATCACGCATAGAAATCGAGAGCGAATAATCTAATTGTTTTAGTACAAGTCTACTAGTCGTTCACAACTTTACCTCAAAACTCTTCACAGACACTTCGAAAACGCAAAGAAGTGGCGGGTGTCATTTTGTTAACAAGCGCACACTGCTACGCTACTCACTATCTATCACAGAATACATAGTGAGTAGCGTAGCCAATCAGAGAACGGCATTCGTGATAGAACGCTAGTAGATTTACACTTAAAAATTAAAATCATTAGCATTGTTTTAAGGCGTTCTCTCCAGAAGATGAGTTCAGTGTTGGTTAAGCCGAATATCGAGATTTTTAAAACTTGTCCTATCCTGTAAAAATCGTCTTTGTTAGGAAATCAACATTCAATATGTGGTTTAAACGCCATGTTGTGGTCTCTCCCCTCCTCTATTTGCATTCTTTCAGTGAATTGTCGAATGTTTTTTTTTGACGATTTTTTACTTACTGTTCAAAACAAAGATAATACCAGTGCAAAAATAAACATAGTCTGTGTATAATCTGTAGATGATTAATTTCATAGGTAAATCATTGAAAACTCTTGCGTAGAACTATCACCTTTCAGAGTCCCAGCGTTTCAAGGAATTGTCTGTATTTGGTAGTTAAAATATCTTGTATTTATGACGGTCTCGCCATGTTTTACATGATAACTGATGTGAATGGGATTTTGAACTGAAGCTTACAGTGCGTTTTAGATAACAAACGTGTTACGATACACCATTTTGCAGTTGTCTGCCCAGTGACCTGGCCTTTGAATGACAGCGAGACTAGAGGTGACCTTGTTTTGATACAGACCTCACTGTTTTTGTTGTGTAAATCAAGGTGCACTAATCCTTACTAGTTTGCATTTAGATGAGAAAAGCAGGGAGGTTTATATCAAGCATTGTCACCTCTAGCCTCGCTTGCATTCAACTGTAAAATGGCCCATTTAGGCTTGTCATGTATTATGGGATAGCTTAGCCTGTGCTGAAACCATGTCCAGGTTAAATGGTTTTTAAAGTGAATGTGTAAATCACTGGAACATGTTATCGACCTTCCAACCTTCTTACCTAAACCTTTACAGAGATAGAGATAGTGCTATTTTACAAGAGCTAATCATTGCTGTTTCCATCTTTACAAAGATACTTTCATTTCAGGCAGTTCCTTGCCAGGCTGGTGACTTCTGTTTTAAGTCACATTAAACACGCTTGTTTTTTTAAGAGGTGTTGATTTATTAATTTATTGTGTGAGCTAGCTTTCAGTTCGTTAACACTGGCGGATTTCCGCCTGTTGTCTCAAGTCACTGCAAATAAAGGCTGTGCTTGAGTCGTATCGAAGCGGTAGGGGGTGGGGACCAACCCGGCCCCCCTCGTGCTTGCGCTCGCTTCGCTGGCTTTTTCCTTCGCGTGCGTTAAAATTAGAGAGGCTGTGTACAATCCAAGGCTGCGTGATGCGAAGAAACAAACGCAACTCCTTATGCATTCGCACGCTTTTGTTCAGTGAAAGCGTTTCCCAGTCTCACATTTTTGTTTTCTTTACCAACGTCCGAAGGCTGAAATCCCTTCGCCCAGGATAATTGATTACAAGCCATAATATTTGTTCCTTCCTCGGCAGTTATTGTTACAACTCATTCTAAGGCATGCTTTTGCCTGTGAGTCAAAACGAGTCTTCGAGCGAAACCATTCATATGAAAATGTTTTCTGCCTACAGGCTCATTTTCGTGTAAATCAAACTCATTTTCATATGAAAGATTTTGCACGAAGGCACGTTTTGAAGATAAGATAATTCGGGCGTGGCCTATCTGAGAACTGCCGTTTTCACCCGAAGAATTCGCGATGCAGTCACAAATACACGAGCTTTGTTTCAAGGTCAACCTCGCCTCAAGACCTTCACATTGGTGGTTTTAAAGATGGCAGGTCGTCATCTCAAAATCCCGGCCAGGAACCCTGACCCTGCTAGACGAGGTCAATTTGAAAGGTCGTTATCTCAGCTTGTTGCCATCTCGCTTACCGAAATCGCAGGTTGAGGCAAATTTTGGCTGCAACGGCTGCTGCAAGTAGCTTCCTCGCTCCGGGAGTATTGTATACTGAGAGCCTGTGTGTTTGCTTATGGAGTTTCCTGAACGAGTATTGCTCTGTTGTCTTCACCGCAAAAAGTTGCTTTAATTTACTTTTAAGGCCCCACGTGCTTGCAATTTAATGGAAGCTCCCCTTATACATATTTATTTCAATTAGCGCCTAAAAATTACTTTAGAAGATTGAACGATCCGCCAACTTAGTTATGTCTGTGCGCATTCTCTGGAGAAGCATTATCACTGAAAAAACTCGGCATCGTTCGTACTTTTATTAAAACTCCGTACGCTCGACTAGTTTGTTTAGGAAAAGTCTTGAATGATCACCTCTCAGGAACTTTTAGACGGAGATGGAAGAGATCCACTACAGTATATTTCCAGCGAACCGGCGTGATGTTGTTGGCATCTGCGACGCAGGCTTGGTTGGACATATGCGAAATGGAAAGAGAATTCCAAGAGGTCATTCAATTGTATGCCTGATGTTTGGGGGATTTTTTGAATCCACTGTTCAATCTATCCGTTAGTTGTCTATATTTTTAAAAGCTCCTGTCACTTGTCAAGGACCGTTAAACAAATGAAACTGTTAATCTTGTGACCGCTTTTTTATGACCTTGGAATGCTCGAAAAAAATAGACGGATAAGGACTGTTTTTCTTCCTCTTTCAGTGTATTTACAGTAATATAAGGAGGTGACCAACTCTTAAATGGATATGAGGTGTGTTCAAAATGTCACAAACCACACCTTCAAAGACCTGATCACCTTCAAATACTTCACAGATCACAAGTTTTATATCTGTGCTTCGAATTCTACTCAGATTTACTCTATCGCGTGCGTTGTTCAGTGGCGCGCGGTTTTCTCGGTAAACGTGCCGATGGGTGCTCGACTATACCTACGGCTTGTGTGTGGTGTGAGTGATATTTTCGTATGAGTAATTCCATGCATGGGCAAGGAAAGAGTTAGGTTCAACGAAGCGTTTGTTCCGAGACAGCCCACAACCTGCTGTCCACCCTGAGTTATACCGCGCGTCAGACTGCCTAAGTAGTTGGGCCATATTCATGAATTTATTCAACAAAATTGGCCTCGATTTCTATAACTATTTCCTTAGAAAGTAAAAAATGAAACCGGTGCGATGGCGTGTTTACATCACGTTGTTTTTCCTCACGTCGGAGATCGCCGTCTTGCTGGGAAAGCCTGCCAAGAAGTCACGTAAAAGAGGCAAGCGAACGCTCGAGTCGACGCCGAAGCTAACGCGCAGAGAATGGGAACAGCTTCATAAGTTCGAAGATGCGCTTAAAAACGACAATGGAGAGCTTATGTTCACCAATTCCTGGGCTGTCAAACTTGACCCCGCCGAGATAAAAGTCGCGGACAGGATTGCTAAGAAACATGGATTTACAAACTATGGCCAGGTAAGATTGGGTTTTTTCTTTATGTTGTTCTGCGGGTGTTCTTAGCTTTGAGTTTAAACGTCAATAATTCCGCCCGGTGGCCTACGCTTTGAAGAGATGCATCCTTCGATCTATTGTTCTTTTGATGTTAGAAACCCTTGCCATTGGCCTTAACGGTAATTCACAACACAGATGCAAACTTTGCGCTGTTTTTTATAGAAATGTTCGCTTAATTTCTTGAAATCGTAACATTAAGTGCGCCATACTACAGGTAAATCAACAATTGGTTGTGTTTGTTCAGCACCAGTTATGTTAAGAGTTCTCCAGTTTGTTTCGACTTCTGTTTTTAAGTGCTATACTTCTCAAGCAAAGCTCATAGGGTACATAAAGATTCTAGCCATACTTTGCTTACCTCATGTCCATTAAAATATAGCCGAACATTTTAGCAAAGCATTATATTTATCTTCAGATTCAAAATTGCTCAGGGTGCTTTACAAATAAATTTCGGATTGTTTTGATGGGTCCAAAGGGAAAATCAAATTGATTGGTTTTATTGCTGTTTTGTTTAATTACCAATTTTCCGCCTAAAGCATGGAAGGAAACAAACCGCCTCTGATAAAGGCGAGGGACTAGGCCCAAGTCTCACCCGTGACTTGCATCATGACACGGTAACTAATGAACCAAGCTGCTGTGATCATGAAGGAAACCTATAAGGAAGATCACATTACTTCTAGTAATCGAATCGGTGGCAGTATAATTGCGGCTTTTCACGAGAAGTTTTGAAAAATGTCGGGAAATTGCAAGAGGTCCAAGGGGCCTTAGGCGAGTGCAATTTTAAAGAATTTCAAATTTTAGGAGAAATGTAAATTCTTTTAATTAATCGCGCTTTCATAAGATTAATATTTTGCTTTTACTGCCTGACTGAAAAATTATGAACCCCTGCAGTTTGACGTATTTTGTTGTTTCATTGTAGCGACTTTTCGAGTTTGTATACACTTAACTGAACAGCTTTTACCCTCGTTTGAGTTCACTTAAGACTAATCGAGTAGCGCGTCCCAGCTTGACAAAGAAAGGCAATACATCTTATTGCGCCTTAGCTTTCTATCACGAATGCCGTTCTCTTATTGGCTACACCACTCTCTATCTATTCTGTTGTAGATAGTGAGTAGCCTAACAAAGTGTGGTTGTTACAAAAATGGCGGCCACTTCTTTGAGTGTTCGAAGTGTCTGTCAAGTCAAGCGGATTAAATAGAGTTTTGAACGACTGGTAGATTTATACTAAAAGCAATTTGCTTTCAATTTCTATGCGCAGCCCTAGTCAACTATCAAGCGATAGAAATCTCGAGCTCATAACCTAATTATTATATATCATGAGCGCGCTTCGAAAGGCCAAAACCTTATAGACATTTGTATTTCTTGAAACTTAAATTAAATGGTCTACGTTTGTTGAAATTACCTTATAAGGCACTAAAGCTATACGAGAAGTGTTATGCCAGTTTTTAAAAGCACAAGGTTGTGATCTCAAATTGAAAAAGTTTGGCAGAGTGTTGGTATTTCTGTCGTCCTGTCTCGGTAAAAATCTCAAAAAACTATATTAAAATTGCTCTCCCTTTAACAGTTCAGCCGGTTTATATCTTTGTTGTGGTGTTCCATGAACATGGTAATTTAACGGTCGTTTATAACAGTTCGGAATACGGAAACAAATTGAATAAGAACGACTTACTTCGACCCTTTTGCGTGCTACTTGGCTAATCTTTTTGTGTCATTAGTTGTAGTTGTGATTAACTCTTGGTGTGATTTTATTCCAGGTTGGGTCACTTAGAGGTTATTATCATTTTAAACATGTAGGCAAAGGTTTACGTCACAAGCGTCACATACATGAAAAGACCAAGTTATTACTATCTGAAGAAGAAGTAAGATTGCCTCGTCTTCATCATGTTGAACTTTCCTACACGTTAGATAATCCGACCTCTCTCTCACCGTTACTCTCTTAGGATTGTAAGGAAGTAGCGAGGCCGAGAGGTCAGGGCTCTGGATTTGAAATCCAGAGGTCGTGGCGGGTTCAAGTTCAGTTCTGACCACTAAGCTGGAGCCGTTTCTCAGTAGACCCTAGTTCAACTTCTCGGTCATACTTGCAAAAAGTTTCGAAAATTTAAGGTAGCTTGAACCCTTGCCACAGAATGTTTTTAAACTTTGTTAAAAGTTGCATTTTATCATGCTTATCACAATTCTATAATAAAGAAAATGGGGATCACCGAGCTCGTTTTTGAGTTATAAGCGCTTAAAGCTAACATTAAGGGTGTTTTTTGCAGGTTGCATTGTTGCTGTGGTGACCTGTTATATAGAAAGGATGGCTGCAACTTGTTTACCAATGATTGGGCATTTGTTTGAAACCATTATTGCATCACGTCACTTGCAATTGTTTAACAGTAGTAGTATTCATTCTTCAAAGTATGGCTGTTAGAACATTGCTGGAAAATGTTGCCAGCCTCCTTGATATGTTACAATATTAAATATTTAATATTAATTGAGTAATCTTGATTTTGATAGTTTACGCCAATCTTGATGCTCTGCTGAGTGCATTATCGAATTCACCTCATTATAATTTATACAAAGGAGTATGCAGTCTGCGAACAGGCTCATCGCGGGGAAAGAAAATTGTCACCAGTCCTTCTTACTTGCCACGCGAAGAGCCTGCTCGCAGGCTCAGGACTATAGGCTCCGTTTTAGCATTTTTCTTGATTTTTATGGTACTTTAGAAATGTCATTTGTTCTGTGTCCTAGGTTGTATGGGCGGAACATCAGCACATCTTAGTAAGAACAAGAAAGGATGGTATTCCTAGTGATCCTAAATTCAGAGACCAATGGTATCTTGTAAGTATACCTAGGCTCTCAGTTTCACAACAAATAAACTCCATGTCGCCGTGTGTCTGTTCAGTAATAGATCAAAAATGACGTCAAAATGCGTCAGGAACAAAAAAGGTGGAACACTCGGCTATCGCCTCATGTGTCACTGATGTTCTTACCACATTTTGACGTCTTCTGTGATCTGTTACTGAACAGACGTAAGGCAACATGGACTCTACTTGTTTTATATAATAAATAAAAAAAAATGGTTAAGGACGTCATCTATGCGTCTGTCTCCCAATAGATAATAGGTAAGAGCCAATCAAACTGCAAGAATAACTCGACATATTATATAAAGGAAAATATCACATGGTTTTCCGATCGAAATTGAGCTAAGTGTATAAGAGGGTAGTGATATATAGACGCAAACGTATTTGGGACAAAAGCTTTGGAAAAGAATTGAAAACGTAAAGCGAAAATATGTTGATAAACGAGCAGGAATTTGTGGGTGTTCCAGACCATGTCGTAATTTTAAAATTAACTGTCATAATCTGTTATCATACGACTCTAGCTGCTATTTCTTCAATCCTCTTAGAATGTATTATTATGTTATTTTCTTGTGTATAGTTAAATCAAGGCCAGTCAACCGGCCCAGCAGGTGTCGACCTCGATGTCATGCCGGTCTGGCGGCAAGGTATCACGGGAAGAGGAGTTGTTGTTAGTATTCTTGATGATGGAGTGGATCACACGCATCCAGATCTTAGAGATAATTTTGTAAGTGGAAGAAGTCATTTTTGACATTATTGATGACCAACTAGATCCTATAAAACCATTTAAAGTAATAAGAGATACCATTAGTCAGTGTGGCAGCAAAATATAAATCTGAATCGGAAATTAAAAAAATTCCTTGTTTTTCATTGTATTTAAATTTATAGATTTTCATACACACGGAAGACATTCGTACAAAATATTGCACCTGCAATTTTATTGCGCTGTATAGGTGTTTCTCAGTGTTTTTGTTGTATCAAAGTTTCGGAAGCCGATCAAGGTAAATAAGGATTCTTTTTTTTTTTTGACTTTTTCACGTAGGACCAAAAGGCCAGCTATGATTTTAATGACATGGACGCTGATCCCAAGCCAAGAGACAGTGATCCTGACAACTGGTAAGTACCTCACGTGATCATTTGAAACTCAGTCCTCCAGTATGAAACCCGGTTGCGAACGTGATGCGCAACAAAGTTGTCCGGGTTCTCCATTTCTTTTTATACCCGCAAGAGCATAATTTAAGTATTCGTACTCGATACATCCTCCTCCACTCTTATCGGATTCATAAATTTACTACGCGTGCTGTGCGTGATTAGTTGAGACTCATTTACTGTAACATTGATGGGCAGGGGTTCCATGTAGATATAGCAAGGCAGCAATTTTTCTTGGACAATTGTGTCCAAGGGGGAAAGGTGCAACCCTATGTGAAGCAGCAACCAGAGAGACAAGGCCAGACCCCAACACTGATAACTACATGCCCTACTCTTCGAGAGAAGTGACAGTTTTTGCAACGAGGTTTTAAATCACATCATTATGTGACGACTTCGATTCGATATCTACCCCGTCAGACTGATATGAGTTACAGTTCGTAATGTTTAAGGAAATAAATAGAACAGCAC
>Ga0126339_10003131_pt1 | contig 11965 bp, 6 predicted proteins | sample OrbTmetagenome_2_FD_92532 | JGI IMG/M metagenome (GOLD analysis project Ga0126339, IMG submission 92532) | Coral microbial communities from Petempiche,Puerto Morelos, Mexico - Orbicella T R C metagenome | ecosystem: Host-associated > Invertebrates > Cnidaria > Coral | place: Petempiche,Puerto...
GTCATTCAGCCGTGACCAATTTGTATAAGAACATTCCAGAACATTCTGATCCTTATGTAATTACTCAGATTAGAAACTGTGTCAAACTACTTAATTTAGCTCCTAATAGAAGTTTCTAGAACTATAAGCCTCACGTATATTAGGGCGAGAGTTTCTTCTGCAAGAGAGATTGATTCAAATTTGAAGAAGCTTAGTGCTGTAAATTCGTGAAGTTATCTTACAGAAATAAATTAGTTTGTTGCTGTGACCGGCGATCCTGAGTTCTGTCTGGAAACAACCCTGCTCTACAACGATACTCGTAACATTGATACATCAATCATCTGTCATATCCCAGCTTCTTGACTTATATGTATTGAATGGTTACGATTTTTATTTTTATTGGCATGACAGTGCAATACAGCCATAGGGTGAGGTGCATAAGTTTTTACCTTCCATCTTTGTACACGCATTTTAATGAGTGTAATTTAGCACTAGCTTCTTATATTTTCCACTTGCCTTTCCTGGTTGAAATATTTTGTCTGAGGTATAAACATATCTTATTAGATGTTTTGGTGTGTAGTATCGCTGCATATTTTTACGAGTCAAAATACAAACAACGAGTAAAAATATAAAGGATACTACACACATCAAAACATCTAATAAGAGATTTATTATCCAACTGCTGTAGTCAAAAAATTTAGCAATGAAAGAGGGAGAGTGTGACAGTTTTGCGTGTGCGTGCCAACCTGTACGGCAAGCAGGTTTTCTACTGTACAAATAACTGTACAATATCGCTGTATATTTGTACTGTTATTTGGAAGTTATTCGCTGCAGTTGGATAATAAAGGGGTATAGCAATCATTTATATTTCAATAAGTTGAACAAGATAAGTAAATTGTAGGCATTTTTAATTCCTCTGGGACTGAATACAGCAATCAAAAACAGTAAATAACCTTATTCCAAAGTTTAATTTAATTTTTGCTCTCAAAATTGCAGTTTTCAGTTTGAATAGCCAACTCTACTCACTGCTAAGACTACCTCACTCCTTCCTAACACCAACCCACCCTCAAGCTCGGGCCTCGCCTCCCAGGGGGTACTCCCAGGAAAATTGGATGGGGGTCTGCAACACGCTTACCAAAACCCTCACCCTATTTAAGACCAAAATCTTTTCCCTACCCTATTTACGACCTGACCAAGAATTTGACACCCTATTTAAGACCTGACCCTTAAATCAATACCCTATTTCAGACCTGCCTTATAATTAGACCAATGTTAACGGCTTTGTGAAGGGCCTTTGTTAATAATCTTACCAATAATGATGAAAAAGTAGCTTCATCTAAAAAACGTGTACACCCAATTCAAGATGTAGAGTGCAAAGACCATACCCTATTTGAAACCAAAATGGCTACAAAACCACACCCTTTCGGGTCGCACAAACCTACCTATATAGTCCAAATAAGTGAGAAACCTCCCCCGGGCCTCACCTACCCTACCCTGGGGCCGCTTAATTTCATAGAAAAAGTTGTATACCTCCACATTGTATGATTTGCACCCGTTTTGTTGTTCCATAAACATCGACAGCCACAAAGAGATCCTTGTCGACAGGAACATCCAGAGCACAGGGACCGAATTTCATGCCATTAACGAAGAAATACAATTCTCCAGTGGGGCTGACTTTAACTCCTATACGCGACCCGACATCAGTGGGTTTAAGTTCTCCCTCTTGTGCTTTTTTACCACAAAACATGGGATTATTATCTTTATCTCCTGCTGCTTGCCGTTGATAATTGTGACTCCCGTAGTCCCTAAAATGTTCGTCACCTAATGGTTTTTGCATGGTGGACTTGATCGCAAACACCCAAGTTCTTCCCATTTGAGCCATGTCTGGCAGTAAATACGGCGGAACGCTTTTAATCGTTTGTGGGTTGTGTGTTGTTATTCCGCAGCGGACATGGCCCGACCAGTCTTTTTCCTGCTCTTCGATTTCAAAAAGGAATGTCTCACCGAATGCTAAAGGGCGATGACTGAAAACTACCGCATTAGCAAAGCTTTTGAATCTCGTCGCAGATGTTTTTGATGGTGAAAGTTTGACATGGGTTCCGTGTCGATCGTGGAAGCGCATCATTTTTGCGCCAGATTTTCTCGTTTCTGGTTACGTTTCCCACAGAATACGTCTTAGGAAATGTCCAATGCTGTTCCCAGCGTCAAAAAGCTTCATAGCTGTAGTACAGCTATTGAAACCAGCATCAAAATAGAAGATATATTGACATTTCGTGACCAAATGGTTGTCGCTCTCGTCTCAGGAAGATTTGTCAGCGGCTTCTCATTTATTGACAATTCGTTCATGTTAGTATGTCTCCTGGTGTTCTCGGTACAATATGGCGGCGAGCCGTTTGCGTGGCCTCCAAAAGTTGTTATTTCGACAGCCTTCGTTCTGTTTTTCATCATTGAGACCCATACACACAGGAAGCATGAATCTGGGAAATCTTGAAAAAGAATTTCAGGCTGCAAGTGAAAGGTCAAAGACCCTCAAGCAGGACCCAGGAAATGAGCACAAACTAAAGTTGTACGCCTTGTTCAAACAGGTTAGCTTAATATTATATTGTCGATGCCTCTCACTTTATTAATCTATAAAGGTATAAAATTAAGTTACTCATACGTTTTACAGTTGAATACTGCAAATTCTTCCAGGTCATTTTTTGTATTCTGCGTGATGTGTCACGGAATACAAAAACCTGAACAATTTTAGAATTCATAACTTCTTGTTACAAGGTCGTGGTGACGTTGGAGGCGAAGGTGGGGATGGGTCAAAGATGGAGGGACCCCCTGTATCTGTATGTGGTAGTGACGGTGATGCTGACTAAAGAATGACATTTGTGGCAAACAGAAGAAATTGCATCAAAAGTTTCATTTTGCTGATTGCTGTAAACGACATTCTTAATCTCTTTTAACAGCAAGAGTCACTATGCATATTATGTAGCCCCTATTTTCACGATTAAGAACGAGAAATAGACACTTTTCAACTTCTTTTTGGGGACTGTAATTGACTTCTGGTTGGGGGGTAAATGGTTTTAAGGGACTAATCGACTTGGGGCCTGAACAACCAGTTACCATGGGATGTAGTTAAAAGACACTTAAGCTGGCTCATTAACATGCCCAGCCAACTGTTTTCATCTGTGCACCTTCACAAATTCCCCAGGTCTTTGTTTGTTAGTGAAATTTCAGCCAGTCATGTAAAGCTGGCTTTCAGATGTCGAAAGTAACCTGGAACTGGATGTCAAGAATTAAATGTTTTTCCTGAGTTGTTACTTGGCCTGGCTGTGTAATGAATCATTGAGACTCAACTAGATGGACGTTCTGGTAACGTCTACAGGTTTTCTGAAACTTCTGTACATTCACTTTTATATTAGACCTGCCCTGATCTTCTCTCCCTTTTCCTCTCTCCTCCCCTTCCCTCTTCCTTGACCTAACACTAAAAGATCTCTCAAAAGTGTACCCATATAATTATTCTGTATCCATGAGTTTCTCCTTAGAAGAGGTTTGATGGTATTTACAGAGGTGGTTATGCATGTTTTATCTCTTGTCTGAATTTCAAGTAACACTTTGAAGAAGATCCCTGCATCGCTGTTAGAATATTGATAACACAAGGCATGCTATTTGTCATTATTTTACTGGCCATCATGGAATGAACAGGGCTTCAGTACATTGTCTGTTTGTTTATCCATAGGGTAGTATTGGAAAGTGCAATTCCCCTAAGCCTGGAGCATTTGACTTTGTTGGAAAAGCGAAGTGGTCAGCTTGGAATGATTTAGGTGATCTTTCAAAGGTTGGTCTTACGCTCACTTTCAGTGTTGCATGCATAGGCAACATGTTTTGACCATCTTTTGACATGCTATGTAAACAGCTGAAAGACTGTTTAACTATGCAAATGGCAAGTTTTCCGGTTATTAAGGGGAGAAATATGCAAAATAATAAATTATAATTACTAACATCAAATGGCTGTTGAAGATTGTGGATTTTGCATTTTTCCCGATTTAAGGCCCATAAATCAAATGATTTGAGTGTAGTTGATCGGCTCTCAGGGGACATCCGGTAGAATTGGGCCACTGCCTTTCTTTAATATTTGAAAGATGTAAACATTCAAAGCAGTCAATTTATCTCTCTTTGAATGACTTCTTGATTAGCCTTATTCTGATGTCAAATAAATCCATCTTTCATCACTAAAAGTCAAGTTTGACCGTAAAGAAGTCTGTCGTGCTTACATTTTTCACATAGGCCAAGTTACATAGCATGTCGAAAGATTGCATGTCAAAAAAGGTCGCCTATCCACATAACACTGAAAGTAGGTGTAAAAAGAGTATTACAAAAACTGTTTACACAGTTGAATTTGAGCAAAAAGTCTCATTCTTTATCTTTTGTGCTGAAAGTTATTGCAGGACTTGTTTTTATAGCTCAAACCAAGCGTTTCCCATATTTTCCCCTATGAAATATATAAAATTTTAAGCCATTCATTTTCTGTTTGAGGCCTCATATTGCTATTGATAGGATCATCCCTAGTCTCATAGCATATATGAGAACATTACTCTGAATTTATCTTTTCAGGATGATGCACAACAGAAGTACATAGATTATGTCAAAGACCTGGAAGGTATACAAATGCCTTTTTGACGATCTGTTTCTTAGTAGTAACAGTGTTAGTTTCTAAAATATTTTGTTTGAAACCATTCGCAGCTGAATTTGGCAGTACCGATGAAGCATCCAAGACTTCAACTTCAGGTGATATCCCAGCAACTGATGCGGGAAGTAAATACAAGGAACTGGTTGTGACGTTAGAAAATGGAGTGCAGACAATACGAATGAATAGGCCAACAAAATATAATGCAATAACCTGGGAGGTACAGCATATTATGTCCTTAATTGATTATTGATAGTAAAGAATAATTATGAGTTATAACATGTCACTTTAAGAATTTCAAACTGATTTTAAATAGCCTGTGCGTGATTAATTATACAGCATACAGAACTAATTTACATTGTATTAAAATGAACAATGGTACCAGTTTCAGCCAGTATTTTAGTAGGGTGTCAAAGATTGCCAGACGAACAAAAGGTTGTGTTACTTTGTTCTGAGTCTTGAATAGCACGCAAGTTTAAAAACTGTTCAGAAAAGGACTGATAGGAGGAGGTCATGTCACATAGAAGATGGGGATCATGTGTAATGAAGGAATCCACGGTCGAATGTCGATTGATACTTGACTGATGTCCTCGATCAACACTCAATTGATACTCAATTGAAACTCCATCAACGCCTTGGTTGACACTCAATTGACATCTCGGTCAACAGTAGGTTGAGAGTTGACTAACTTTCGATTGATGCATATGAGTCAGTTGACAGTCAGCTGACTATCGACCAACTGTTGATCAAGTGTTGACTGAGTAGCGATCAGGGTGTCAATTGAGTATCAATTAAGATGTCGATCAAAGGTATTGATAGAGGGTATTGATTGACACTAAACTGTGGATGCCTTTGGTATGCATGATCCAAAAATGGGTTGTTAAATGGTGAATAACTTGCTCATTTGGAAAGGTTATGAGAGAGGCATTCCTTCTTCTTTCCTTGTACAAGCAAATAAAAGGAAATTAGAGGACGTTGTTATTGGTAGTGGGCCTCTGATATTGCCCTCTGATGGGTTCTGCAATTGGGGAGCAAATCTTCTGGAAAGCTCCAAGTATGACAAATAATCTTAATGTTTCTGACCACTTGTTTTGTCAGATGTACCATGAATTTATGACTGCATTGGATGAAGCTGGGAAAAATGATGCTTGTGTTGTTGCCATGGTAACTGGAACAGGCGATTATTATTGCAGTGGCAATGACCTGAGCAACTTTACAAGGATTCCACCAGAGGGACCACAAAAGATGGCTAGTGACGCAAGGCAAATCTTAAAGTAAGTGTCATGACTGGTTTTTTCAGTTAACCAAACTCACTGGGTGATATTGCATGTCTGGGTAAATGCATGGCTCAGGCTTGGTGGCCTAAAAGTTTGTGAAGTAAATTCCAGTTTGAGAGCTCTTTACTCTACCTGGCTGGCCATGGTTGTTGTGCTGTGTTCTTAGGAAAGATACTTTACTCTCACAATACTTCTCTCCACCAAGGTGTGTAGATGTATTTGGTAGTGCAAATTGATGGGAAAACATGACAAAAATCTTGGATGTAATCTGCAATGGACTTAGAAAATGCACTTTTTACTTGCCATAAAAAGCATAGCAGTGGACTTGTCTTTTACAATGAGCAGACGTATATGATTTGTACATACAATTACATAAACTGAAGGACAGTGTAGGCTTCATTTTTTGAACAGATGATGTATTTTAACAGATGATCAATCACAAAATGTTGTAATCAACAGCTTGATTGCGACTGCTTTAAACTCTTCAATAAACCTTTGAAATCTTCTTGTTTCTGTGACCTAAAATGCTTCCAGTATGCATTTGCTAAGCATGAGGAGATGGAGGAGTGAAAGTGGGTTTGCTTATGAGACAGAAATGACCATAAATTCTCCCTGGAATCTATTACTAACAATATAACATGTAAGTTTTGTGAAGGCAAGAATTAATTACAAAGGTTATTTGACATCGTAATTTCCATGCATTGCTTTCCTGACAGGAAGTTTGTAGCACACTTCATAGACTTCCCTAAGCCTCTGATTGCTGCAGTAAATGGACCTGCAGTGGGAATATCAGTAACAATTATGTGTCTGTTTGATATGGTCTATGCCTCAGACAAAGCTACATTTCACACCCCGTTTATGGAGCTGGGACAGAGCCCTGAAGGATGTTCCTCATTTATGTTCCCTAGGATAATGGGACCTGCTAAGGTACTGAATTTTTCATCCCATTAAAACCACTGTAAATGGTTGAGTTACATGTAAATCTTTTTAGGTGTCCCTGTAGAACACAGAACTTCAAAAGACATGTAACTTAAATTTTATTTTCTCTGTGATGTAGCTATACATGTTATTTGCTCCAAACTGTGCTTGATAACTCCTGAATCCCAATCTTATCTCACTGGTGACCTAATGATAACTGTTCCTCTTTAGGTTTTAAATCGGTTCACATTTACCCTCATTATCATGCAGTAAATCAAGTCTCTAATTTATGCCGATTGGGCTGAGGAAAGTTCAATGCTTTGTTAAAAAACTCACTTGCCCTGCGTTGTTTCAGAATTTAAAACCATATTTCCTATCCCTGGTTCTGTGTGTTCTGGAGCCACTAGTGTTTGACAGTAGCACAGTTCTCCTTTAGTTAACTTCTTTTTGGAATTCAATTTAGTTTCTTAAGTAATATAAAACAAAAATTCAAAAGACTATGAAGAATTTCCACGGCAGTACATAACAGTTATTGCTAATTAACAATGGTGTCTGCTTCACCAAGTAGCACCCAATTTTAGATTGTTCACCTGACTGTGGAGTCTTTCCTTAGGCCAGTGAGATGCTTTTTGCAGGACGCAAACTAACAGCAGTTGAAGCACATGACTGTGGTCTAGTTACCGCTGTTTTCCCTCACAACAAGCTCATGGAGGAAGTTCAAAACAGAGTACAGGCAATGGCTAAGCTTCCACCCAAGGTAATCATCGTCTTTAGAGAAGATCTGTTTGATATGCAGTTCAACATTTGTTTGGCATCCTGCTTATATATATATCATTAAACAATTAATGACTGTTCCTGAGGGAAACATGAATTTTTTTCCCGAGATTCTTGGGAAACGAGCGGGTTTCCCAAGGGACCAGTCATTAGATGATCTGTTATATAGCATCATAGGATTTAAAAGAATTCATGTGCAAGGGCAGTTGTGGGTCAACATTCATAGGTAACAGTGTATTGTTACCCAATGATGTCATAGATTTGGCAATGTTGCCCACTCAGACTTTTCGAGGGAAACAGTTTTATTTTTAAATGTCACATGACCCAGAAATAGCCAATTAGAGCATGTACTGTTAGAGAAAAATTCCTGGACTTATTTTTGTGTTGGATTTGGACTTGGTAAGTAAATTGGGACTTCTGTAACACTAGTAAGGGGCATTTTGTCCTCTCATTTGGTGGATGAGAGGGAAGGGAAGAGAGGAGGGTGGCTAACCATATCAAGGAAGTACTGTAACACCCAATGTATAGGCCTTGGGGATTATCTACTGTTCAAGGCATCAGAGGAAGGATTGTGAGCTTCAGAATAAAGTAGAAACTTTATACTTTGCTAGAAACTCAGAAAAAGTGTGATTGCGAGCTACATTTGATGAGTCCAAGTGATGAATTGACTATGAAGCTCTCCAATTTCACAGTATTGCACACTCCACTATAAGAGGATGATTTATACTTAATGTCACAAATCAAGTTTCTTATTCAGACTAGACAAGTTTATTTTGAGTAATAATGTCACCACTCGTCCCTCTCATTCCAAACTGTGAAGCACAAACAGTTTAAACGGTTTTATCTTGAGAAATCAATTATTGAATAATATTTGTGTGTTAAAACTGATCTATTGTTTTTGTGCTGTTGACTTTTCAGTCTTTGCGATTGTCCAAGCAGTTAGTACGTGACACATTCCGTGATATGCTACATGACGCCAACGAGAAGGAGGCTGCTTTGCTGGAAGAACGCTGGTTATCGGAAGAATGCATGCAGGCTATTATGACGTTTATGCAGAGAAAATCCAAACTATGAGTTACGGCTTCTTACTGCATTTCAACATTCTTTTTACTTATATAGTGCATATAAACCTAATTAATGAGGAAACAGTTGTGATGCAGACGATCTTCAAGTTTTTTACTTGTATTCCATCACAACTTTAGAACTCCCAGTCTAAACTTATACATACGATTTGTACTGGTTATGTTTATTCCAAAAAAAAAATTAAAATGGCCCATGAAACGTTTCAAAATGGTTTATAGTAATGACTTGTTGACCTTAATGTAGCAATGTACAATAGGTTATTGACCGACCGTGAGGTCAGCATGCCTAGATATTGGCTTTTGTGCGTGGTAATGGACCTAGAAACAGTCTGAGTCCCATAATCACGTAAACGACAGAAAAAGAGGCCAATAACTGACCATGTTGTTGGTCGACACAGGATTTATTACATGGCATAAAGAACACCACAGTTCTTGCGGGACACAGCGGGTAATCCCAAGTTGGCAACATAGTCACGTCTTAAAATTAGTGATTCTTTTTAAAATGTTGAAGGCTACAGACGCAGTACAATTTGAGAAAAGGCTCCTTACAAAAGGCGCTAATTATCAGCATCTTACAGCGCGTGTCTGCTTATGTTACTTATGTTTGTGAAAGCTGGCCGTAAAATGCGCTGTTATCACAATTGTGTAATTGTTCTTTATCTGGGCTTCTGAGTCAAAATTTCTTTGCTTCCAAACCACTTTCACAGTACTGTTGTTCCCTTCATAAGCATATTCAATTTCGGACCAATCGTGGAGATGACTTCTATAACTACAGCCCTAATTAAGACCAAACTGTTCCCTACGAAGGATGAAGGTCTTTCAAAGTAACCTCACTGAGGGATGTTGAAATGCACCAGAGTACAGAAATTGACCGCTGAGTAGATTATGGAGTTCATAGATTACATTAGCGTTCTATCACGAATGCCGTTCTCTGATTGGCTACGCTACTCACCATTTATTCTGTTGAAGACAGTGAGTAGCCTAGCAGTGTGCGGCGGGGGCCGCTTCTTTGTGTTTCCGAAGTGTCTTTGAAGAGATGGATTTAGATTAAAGTTTTGAACGGCGTGGATTTCTACTAAAACAATTGGATTATTCGCTCTCGATTTCTATGCGTGATAGTTGACTCGGGCTACGCCCTCGACAACTATCACGCGATAGAAATCTGGAGCTCATTAATTAGTATAGAGGGCGTGGCCAAGGGTGGTGTTTCCATAAAAGGTGGCTCTGTCCTCAGCGTAGAAAATTAAGAAAATTCTGAGATTAGAAGAGTGGCTGTTGTCTTCTGCGCTTGTTTGCACAAAAAAAATTAACCAAGGAGGAGAAGATGCAGAGTATCAAATGTAGGTGACAAAATTTACTTGCTTGATCGAGTCTATGATTGGCGAAATTTACCTGAGACTGAGATTTTGTTACGAAAAACAAAATAACACTAAAATGACTTGCGTTTGCCATGGGAAAAAAAAGGTAAATTCTTCCGTTTTTCTAACAATACGCTAAAAAGACGACAAAAACTACGCATAAGGTAATTAAATGCATGCACAATAAGTATTACACAGTGGGAAAAAAATCAAGGTATTTTTATTAATAGCTTTCTAATATTTCTGCTTCCAAAGCCATATTAAATTTGCTGTGACCGCTCTTTCGCAAGATGATTATCCAGGGACGGATCCAGGAATCCTGAAAGGGGTGGGGTGTGCACCTCAATAACTTTCGACCCCATCAGAGTGAACGGCGAGGCAGTCGATGCCAATTTCGCGAGACTTAGAAATTTCTCAACTATCAACGAATTTTTCTCTACGAAATTAAATTAAAAAGAAAATTTGTAAGTAAACACCCAGTATCGAACCCGAAACCTCTGTTTTCTAACATCCCTCTTGTATCACTACACTACCAGGTTGATGCGCCAAATCTCCGCAAAATTTAATTATAAAACGTGACTTTCTTTAATTAATGATAGAGTTACCCCAACCATCAAATAAAAGCTAACCGCAAGTAAACCAGTGTGAATATGAACAATCAAGCATTTGACGAGTGTGTTTTACTCAATCAACAAATTAAAACCAGTTTCACCTTGTCCAGGCTTATACTAAAGCAGATAAGGCATCGTCCATTCTGAAAGGCTTGGTTACCAATGATGGTATCGACCGTTAAAAATGGCATCGATCGTTTACGAAACGGAAATCAGCAACGGCGAGCGCCGCACACGCGAGCTTCTAAGTGGGTCCGGGGTCATGCGCATGCCTCCCCTGAAAATAGTTCCTGTTTTACCCTCTAAAACATCATTCCCAGCATTCCTGACACTTGAAAAGCGTTCGTGAGGGCATGAAATAAAATCTGGAGTTTATCTTACTTCTCACGCAGAAAAACAAAAATAATAATGCAGATGTGAAAAGTGTACTATCTTTTCCTAATTTGAGTATCAGACAATTGGTGGAATTTAAACAACTACGTACAAAATAATTTTATTCTGTTTTGTTTATGAAGTCTATAAAGAGCCAAGAAATGCCAAAAAAATGTTGGTCACACCCCATAACCCCTCCCCTGGATCCGCCTCTTACAGCTTGAGCTTGGACAGACTGTGTTTCACTCGAAAGCCGCTAAAGACAGGTTCATCTGTAGTTTCAGGAAGTTGATATTAAAAGCAGGACCTAAAACGAAATATCAACTCAAACTGGAGGTTTACAAGAAATGTGTTCATTTAAGAGACTACAATAGGCACAGAAATGTATTCCAGGTGCTTCATTCTGAAATACGAAAGAAGAACTAACTTTTTTTGCTAATTAAAGGCAGAAAACAGTGATGGTATAATTATGTTCAGTTTCTTAGAAGTGTAAGAAAGATGTTAATTGAGGACCCTGACTGAGACATCTTGCTTGCGTGCAGTTTTGAAGGGCGCCGTAGTCAAATGGTTAGCGCGTTGGATCGGTCTGGTCGGGTATAGCTTTAAACTTTTCGATGGCTTAACATGCTACGGCAAACGGAGGTGAAAGTGGTGTGCGGAAAGTTAGGATGCGCAGTTGAACTAATAATTACCCAGTTTAAATTGAATTGCTGGTTTTCTTCAAGTAACAGTCGTAACCATTCAATAAATAAGGTCAAGAATCTGAGATATGATAGAGGATTGATATATATAGATGTGTAAACGATGTTGGTTTGCCAACGATGATGCCTTGGAGAAAAGGATCCAGTGGATACAGAACGCTTCTTCTTTAAATAATTATAGGTTGAATAAACAGAAGAAGATGCGAACTTTTCTCGTA
>Ga0126339_10003132_pt1 | contig 11963 bp, 4 predicted proteins | sample OrbTmetagenome_2_FD_92532 | JGI IMG/M metagenome (GOLD analysis project Ga0126339, IMG submission 92532) | Coral microbial communities from Petempiche,Puerto Morelos, Mexico - Orbicella T R C metagenome | ecosystem: Host-associated > Invertebrates > Cnidaria > Coral | place: Petempiche,Puerto...
TGTTGGATGAGCGACGCCCCAAAACTTTTATGTTGTCTTTTATTTTGGGAAAAAAAAAAAAGATAGTTGCTTTTTTTTTGTCCCCCCTTACCGTGCCCTTTTTTTTTTTTTTTTTTTTTTTTTTTTTTTTTTTTTTTTTTTTTTATGCTTATAATTATCTATTAGGAGCAATTTGAAATCAATATACCGCGGTACAAGGTTTATTAAATAAAATCCTCTGGTACACTTCTGCTAAATGGTTCGATGCGCATGTAACACAAGACGTTAGAAGTTTAGCTCAGACTGTACTACGGAATACAGATATAGACTGTATGTAGATCCATGTAGAAACAGCCCCAGATTTTTTACGACTGGTATGGCTTCGTTATGGCTCATGTATTAAAAGGCAGAAAACTAATAAAAGAATCTAATAAATAACAACTCACCCAAACCAGATAGTCCAAGTTTTCGTCGTCCAAGTACTCAGGTCAAGATAACTTAATGATCTTCGAATTTTTTGTAGTTATATAACTGGAACTGACAAAAAGACTCGACACCAGCTGGTTTTCACATCATCATGACCCTTGAATCATAGATAGAAGTCCGAAATTACAATGTCAAGTGAGATTTAGAAAGTCTACTTGATCTCTTAGGGATTAGCATCCTAGATTCGGAAATGAAATAGATGTGATCATGGGCATGAGTAACTCGTGACATCGTGATTCCTACTTGGCGCCTAAAACAGATTTATCCGACAGAAGAGTACCTTGTCCTGTTTTAAATTGCAGAGAAAAAGAATCAATGCAATGTGTTTAAGTTTGTAAAGTGCGGCCCTAAACAGATTTATCCGACAGAAGAGTACTTTATCGTGTTTTAACCGCAGAGAAAAAGGATCGATGCAATGAGTTTAAGTTTGTAAAATGCGACCCTAAAGGCCGATTTGAAAATCATTGTTGGGAATGACGAACTCACAGTTGCAAAGAAATTTGAAAACCGGTTCAGCCTTGATCGTAGAATCAACTACAGTTTAGGAGCTTTAGTCTGCGGCTTTAGTGTGCAAAATAAACGTCTCAAAATCTAGAAATCATATACAGTTTAAGCAATCGCTAATAATTATGTGGTAAACCAACCTTTAATATACTGCAATGGAGTCAGTGACTGAAATTACTACATTGGTCTGTCCTGAGGTCATGTACACTGAATGTTTCATCTCACCGGCGAAATTAGCCATGGTTGGTACACGACAGACATCAACACCGATTCAAATCGAGCTTTTACGGTAAACAGTAACGAAATTGTAAACTACAAAGGAAAGGAAATGCCTGAAAATTTGCACTGACCGGGAAAAACTAGCTAGTGTGGGGGTGCACCCTATCAACGAGCCCTTGTGATAAAATGCAGACACGTCTCACAAATGGATCAGTTTGTTAAATGTGTCTACTTGCCGATCTTGACCTAAACTTTGCACTTTCGAATGTTCGGATGATCAAAACCACTATTCTTTTAAATGCCCTTGCTCATATCGTGGGATTTTCAATCACAGTTTGGGCAACAATTTCGAGCCTTCGGACAACTAAATGATTTGTTAAAACATTACTTTAGTTGACCATTCAGGAGAGGTCCCTGATTTCGAATTGGAGACGGGAAGAATTTTAAAACAATTTGTTAAGTAAACCACTCTGTGGTCATAACATAAAACTTTTTCGCAGTCAGAGTTAAATAATTGAAATCCGTTCGTGTAATTGAATCGCGAAAAACCATCTCAAGACATGCTCAACTTATAAAGGTGTGGCTTGCGTGCTACCGCAATACAATATAGGATCAGTTATGTCAGGAGCAATCTTAGAAATGATCTATGATTTAGATAAGTCTGACGGCCTCTGCCCTTGTGGTGTGTATTTGTGAAAAGATCTAACACAGTCGAAAACACAAAATTAATTGCAAAATGTGAAACAATCATTCTGAGGCATAAAAGGAGAGTGATGAACTTACTTTATGATTTTAACGGCTTCATTCGTTGTAAAATACAAGAATACAAGCAAGTGAAACTGACAGCATCTCCATCTTTAAGCCAGGAAAGATATCTTACATTTGGCAATATATGTGTGTCGAACCCGCTGGAAATAATCAAGCCATCATCGAGAGGTCAATTTCCCAGTGATATTCTAGACTTTTTTGAGCCCCTCAGTTACCCTCAGTTTTTAATCGAATAGGTTTTAACAAAGTACAAAAAAAAACTGTTTTGTTTTCAGAACCTGGTCTTTAGATTAATCTTAAAATCAAAGGAAAACGAATTTACTCTAGCTTTCTTGTTTTCAACTAGTTTTCTCGGTCTGTGAATGTCCGTATTTCCGTTCAAAGGCACAAGGTAATTGTTAATAATTGTTCGTGCATAATTCAACGCATATTTGTCATACAGGACCCATGGATTGCGCGTACCAAAGTCGTCTTGACTGAAATTGTGCCCGCGAGGCTAGCTAACTATAGCGAGGTCACAGAAAATCGTTGACATCAGTTGTTTCATCCAATTGAACAAAGGGCGTTTTTACGTGTGTCCAAATAAGTGATAAATTGATGTTGTTTTTCGATGACCTAAATGTTCAACATGACAGCGTTAAGGATGATACTGAAAAAGGCTGAAAAGAGAAAGATTAATGCCCCCGAAAAACTGCAGTTCAAAATGATTTGCTGAAACTTTAGGAAACGAGACCTGTCTGAACTGATTAGCGAGAATTTGCAGTCGACAAACAACTGTCAACACTATTTCCTGATCAATTGGAATCTAATAAAGGGATTATTACTTTCAACTAATTTTAACCAAGAATCAACTGCCGGATTGCAGACGTTCGCGACATTAAATATATATTTCTTTTTTTTTTTTTAGAAAATGTTCTTTTAAGAAATTAACTATGTTCAGAATAAATCAAGTGCAAATCTCGATCACACGAAATGTTTGTTTTGCACTTCATTACGGTCAACAGATTGGGGTTTCACCAGACAAATACGCCTTCATAGGTCTATCCTTTTACAGACTTCTTGCTCAAATTTCTACACTATATACCAAGGTATGGTAAATATTCAATCTTAATCGTCTACTTACCGTTTACATTCTGATCTCAGAGAGACTTAGTTCAGTTTCGCTTAGATTTGCAGTAGCTCGTGGTAATTGATTTTCAAGCCGTTTTTAAATGTGTGAAGTTTTCACGGCATGCGGCTCCAAGGTCTTCTAAAGCACAGGAAAGTGTCGTGTCCTAGTTCAGTTTGCATTGAAAACCTCATTCTCCCGGAGATCCAAACTTAAACGCCATACCAAGTTTTATTATGGCGTTTACGTTTGTATCTCCGGGAGATTGAAACCGTTCTAGGAAAGAAAAAGATTGTAAAAATCAATTTAGCTGGTATTGTATGATTTTCTCGCTGTTTCCTTCCACTGGTTTAATAGTACGTGCTAAACAATCATTCTCAGACATCGGGAACTTTCTAAAGTATTAATATACCGCTTTAATTTGCAACATATGGGAGATCTCTTTTTATGAAGAAAATACCGTTAAGCTCTTGCCATGTTTTTAAAGTATAATGACTTGTACACAACGTCACCTTGAACATCTCAAAGAAGTTCAAACCAATGGAGAGCCTATGCCCAAAGTTATTTCATGACACAACTGTCTAAAATGGTGACCTGTGGTGGTCCGTGTCTGTTTGTCTGTTTGATATTTTCTTTCTTGCGCTGTACATTTTATATGGGGTATGAAATGTACAGCGTCAATTTAGTGGGAATGAAGGGTCAGAAAGGTGAAAATCCGACGAGATAATTAAAAACTTTATTCATCGAACCTTCTAAAAAGTGTGGAATCGCACTCAAAAGCGATGATTGACTTGCAGGGTGTTACTGATTCACAAATTGCAATGACGCCGTGGAATATTTTCAACTCCATCGCGCTAAATGTCGTTTGATGACCCCGTTTTGACTTCGGGCAAGTAACGTGATATCCTAATTCGATTGATTCAGTAGTGTTGATCAGCTGGGAACGCCATTAATTGACTTAAGTTTTCATCGGTTTAATATGCAAAGAATGGTATTAATCTCGTCTATTAACTCAATGGCCACATGCCGGGCCAAAATGCACGGTGCTCCATCGGCATTTTAAAAGTCAATCCTTAAATTCGAAACAGCCAGAAATTATAGGTCATCCGGTTCAAGCTGATTTGCAGATTGTGGTGCAAAACAAAGAAGGAATCTCAAGAGTTTTTAAAAAGAGGTGCAAAGAGGTTTATGGCGTGATTAAAACTTGCCAACAAGAGTAGATCCAATTTATGTCAGCCTATAGCTTTCAGCAAACATTTCACCGAACGGTTTCTTAGTTAGCTATTTAATCCCGTGAATACCCATGTCTGGTGGCAGTACAAATCATTTAAAGCCTTTTCGGTTTAATCTTCTGGATATATTTTTGTCTGGTACATGTAGCACAGCAACAGTGTAAATCATTTAACGCTTTTCGGTTTGAAATCACTTAATTCAAAGTTCTCCAGCAAAAAATATGATACCGGACGTATAGTGGGCCGGCATCACCAACGATGGACAGAATGTAACTCAACGAATCTGCGTCTGAAACGTACCTTTCCATTATTCAGTACGGAAGGAACTATTGACCAATATTGTAGGTTACATCAGTGTCAATGTCACTAAAAGGACTTGAATCATTAAGAAGTATACTGCCTCATAGAGCCTATTGTCACTCGGATCAGTGCGTTTCAGACTATTATTTATAACAAATGTATAGTATCTGTCTGTCCATCGAATAATCTTCTTGTTATGTCTACCCGTTCCACTCTGAAGCAGGGTCAATTGAGCAACTCTTGCTTGTTTGTCCAAAAACAGTATACTGCTATTTTTAGACAATTCAGAGAAATGGAGAAAACCGGTATGGCCTCTAATCATGAACTGAAAAATGATTCTCGATTCCTTCATGGCATATTTCATCGTTTTCGGAATAACTCCTGACCAAACTACAAAAGTACTTTATTCCTTATAGACCCGTATAATTTACATGTTTGGTTATTTTTAGAACACTTGGTGCAATATTAAGGTTACAGAGTGAATTAGAAACACTTTGCACCCTCCCGAACGCATCCACCTGTTCCCCGGCAGTTAATGCGACCGGCATTCATCTTCCTTCCCAATTAACTTTTCTGTGCTCAAGCCGGCAAGAAGAATTTCCCTAAAGAAGGGAAATGCACTGATCTCCACGAAGAAAAGGAATTTCCGTCATGGATATGGAGAGGTTGACTTATCATTTTAGAATGGGCCTGACAGGACTGAGAACTGGGTGACCCACATTCATTCTTGATCTGCGGATCAAATATTTGCAACATAGTGACTCTCGCCGGGGGCATGTATGCAAAAGCAGAACTTTCTTCTAAATAAAGAATCCAACATTGTCTTTTCACATTCCAAGTCAACATGATTGCACTGAACAGTCTTGTTTTATTTCAATATTCGTTTTTGAGGATCCAAACTTTAATGAGTAAATTGACAACAGAGATTCAGTGTTCCTTGTTTCGTTCGTTCAATTTCTCCCCCATGCCATTAATTGCTCTTTGAAATAACATATTAAATTTTAATCACCCCGTGTTTCATCACTTTAAATGCACACTAAGAGATTTATCTTTGTTTTGTTGTAGTCTACCTAAAAAAAACGTCTGTGTTGGAGATTAATGAATTACACAGACCCCATGACTGGTTGTCTTGTCAATGTTTTGTCCTCCGTGCAGTGCAGTGAAGATAATGAAATTCTCTTGGTGGGGTAGAACTCTACGGTGTAGTTGTACAGGTCAGGGGTACAACAACAACTATTTACATTTCGCAACAACTTCAAAGGCATCGTCTTCTGAAGAGGTCAACGGCGTGGTCACATTTGCCAGTGGGAGATATACAATTTTGAATGTACTATTTTGGTAATGGTAACATGAGATCTGGAGTCTAACATCACCAAATGCATACCAGTAAGTAAAACGGTTGAAATCTACTAATCAGTTGCTTGTAGAGCCTGCACGCACTCAGATATCGAGACTGGTTACCATGGTTGTAAGGGTATCGTCAGGAGGTGCGGTAGCCTGGCGTGAGATACCAGTAATTGAGGAACCGGATTCATAATGGTTTTATTCCATTCTTAGGTGGCGCACAGTACTTTTTCACTTCTTAATCTTAGTTCCTTGCCCCCGAGTGGGGGATAGGGCCGGACTTTTTCACTACAAGGTTAATAAAAACAGTCTAATAGAAATGCGCTCTCAGATTGACGCAAAACCCCGAGGCAGAAAAAGTTCTTGATAGGAACTTTTGTAAAGAAAATGGAAATCATTTTGTAGGTGTACTAACAAGACTCGTAGAAGTTTGAGCGAATTAATACAAACCTCCTAGGCTGTACTTTAACATCTTTCTTCAAACATAAGCACATTGTTACGAGTATCGTTGTAGAGCAGGGTTGTTTCCAGACAGAACTCAGGATCGCCGGTAACAGCAACAAACTAATTTATTTCCGTAAGATAACTTCACGAATTTACAGCACTAAGCTTCATCAAATTTGAATCAATTTCTCTTACAGAAGAAACTCTCGCTCTAATATACATGAGGCTCAAAGTTCTAGAAACTTCTATTACAAGCTAAATTAAGTAGTTTGACACGGTTTCTAATCTGAGTAATTACATAAGGATTAGAATGTTCTGGAATGTTCTTATACAAATTGGTCACGGCTGAATGACTTCAGGTTCTAGATTGTTCTAGGACTAGACTTAGACAATTTTTCGTAACACACATGTTTCTCTTAACTCAGTAAGCACACCGAAATTCCTCGAATATACAGTATACAGTAACTGGATTATTGTGAAAATATAAAGGTACGGTAGGGAGGGGTAGTTAAGGTTTCTCGGTTGAATAGGGAAGGGGGGGTTGGCCATTTAGTCCAATATTTTAAAACATTAAGGGTGAGGCCTCTCTCCTAAATCCGCCAGTGGCAGCAATGTATCCCACTAAGAAGGTAGCGGCAAAACTCTAATACGTCATATCATTTAAAGCTAGCTTCTGAAACCGGAGAAATTTAAGCGCTGCACTAAAGAACTGCTAACCTATGGACAATTTGTTGCCGTTGGTATTGTTATTGTTGTTGTTTATTAAGAGAGAGGCCTCTCTTCTAAATCCGCCAGTGGTAGCAATGTATCCCACTAAGAAGGTAGTGGCAAAACTCTAATACGTCATTTAAAGCTAGCTTCTGAAACCGGAGAAATTTAAGCGCTGCACTAAAGAACTGCTAACCTATGGACAATTTGTTGCCGTTGGTATTGTTGTTGTTGTTGTTGTTGTTGTTGTCACACTACCAAAGCAAACTTCTGCGTTAACTAAATGAAAAAGGTCCTTGACGTATTTACCTTTTAAGAACAACTGATTCAAGTAGACAGGACTAAGAATTATTTGACGACCTGCAGCTGGTTATCGATATCACTGTAGAACACGAGTCTTGACTGAAAACCATATTCTACCAAATGGTATCAATGGAAATTTCTGGAAAAAAAATTGAAATGGCTAGTTCACTTGCAAGCTCCGCATTGGAAATGACACCACAATTTCACTCGTGCGTTTGGCTTTCAAAGAATTAGATCGTGTAAATAGTCTACTTTATGTAAATTTTATCATAAAGCATACCTAATCGCAAAACTGTCGTTTGCTCGTTCGGCTTCTGCGACAAATCATTCAAGTTTGGTCGAGGCTGGTGGTTCGCCCTTTCGTGAATTACAGTCGAGTCGAAATCTGTATGGCGAGGAAAAAACAGACTGATATGTGGCTAAAGCACTCCAAAACTTCACTATTAGGTCAATTAAGTATTTATCGTAACTAAATTCACTGTAGACTTATTACTGACTTTAATTTCGTATTGCCGAACAAGACTCTCCGCAAGACGAAATGTATAGACATGTGTTTCTTGTCGATCAATAAAAGCAGTAAGTCTAAATCAGCTGCTTATAATTTAAGCTTGAATTGAACTGCTTTATATTATAAATTTTGTAAGCTTACCATTTAATGCTATACTTCTTTCCTCCAGCGATGAATTTAGCGAGAAGAGCGTCGAATGTTATTGGTTTTTTTATTCTATCGAGGATGATTTGTTTAGACAGCTGCGAAAAGTGACGCGGGTTTCCCGCGGGCCTAGAGACGCATGTGGCTTAGCACACTTGTGTTTGGCGGGAAAACTTACTTTCGCAGCCTCGTTCTCAGTTCCAAGATGGCGGACACGACGAGAAAAAGGGTCTTTCCTTGACAGTAAAGTGACAGCAATAGAAATTCTGATTGGTTGGTTGCAAATTTTTCTTCAAGTAAAAGAGACATCAAAAGATGTGCATGTGTTCAGTTATACTTTATTTCTATTTACAGTATGATACATCTAGGCCTCAAATCCTATTTCTTACATTTTTCAGTATTATAAATAACGCGGTCGAAAAACGCTGATAAATTAAAAGAAAACACACACTGCTTTCACATGATCTTAGGAAGAGTGCTCTGAGCTTGTAAATCTACTTGAGAAGAAAGATGAAATGCAAAAGAGTTTAAAATAATAAGTCAGTAATTATGCGTTGTCCAAATCAAAACTGTTTGCACTAATGTACCAGCAGGGCGAAAGAAGGTAGCGCCCTGAATGAAGGGCTCAAGAAACGCGTGTGTGACGTATGCTCTAGCCAATCAGAGTGAGTATGAGTATGACGTTCATCAATCAACCTGAATGAAGGGCTCAAGAAACGCGTGTGTGACGTATGCTTCAGCCAATCAGAGTGAGTATGAGTGTGACGTTCATCAATCAAGCACAAAGAACTTTTATTATACGGCTGTGTCTCACAAGGACTGGGAACAACCGAATTCAGGAATTTGATTGGCTGAAATGGATATTGAAAGCGGTCTAGATTTCCCCATCTAGATCGGCATCTAGACCGGTAATGTTTTGCGGCAAAAAAGTCGCAAACTAAAATACAAAAATATTGGCTATTTTCTTCAAACAATATTTATTTATGGAAGTCCCAAAAAGCCTGATGAGAAAAAAAAAGTAAACAGGACGAGCGAAGTTTGGCGGAATTAGATTCAGCTCATTGCTGAACACAAGCAAAGTGTCAGTTAGTACAAACCAGTTACATTAAACGAATTAAATTTTTCTTGTTGCCATATAATAAAGATCTTATTAACCGAGCTTAGTCGGTCTGTATGGGAGAATCTTGACCTCGGTCGTATGTTCACACCTCGCTGCGTTCGGTCTGTACTCACGACCGAGGTCAAGATTCTCCCATATACAGACCTCCTGTACATAACACGTTCATCATGATCTGGTTGTATTATTATTAGTAGCTGACAAATTAGCACTATGAGAAGTCTGTGAACTATTCATAAAGCCAAGATTGATGCAATGTGGCAGATTTTTAACCGTCTCCAGGAGGGTTCTCATCTAGTTCCTCCACTTTTATTTGTTTCAGTAGAAATATTCTTCACTCTCTGAAACAGGACAAAGCCCCAGTATTGTTAAATCGAAGATATAACAAATTCACTTCGATTCAAACCTAGTTCAGCCTGGTCTTAGATGCAGTAAAAGAGAACCACAGACTCAATCGACATCTACTTGTTCGAGTTCTTTGTTTTCTTCAACATCAACCGGATGTTCTGTGTCGGCTGACTGCTCCTCTTCCGTGAGTTCAGCCTCTGTATCGTTGGGGTAACATTCAGTCGAGCCATGCCTTTCCCGTTTTGCTTTTGCTCGACGGTTTTGAAACCAAACCTGAAAGAGCGGTCAGATCAGTTTAGATCAGTTTAAAAAAAATCTTAAAACTTTGTGTATCTGTAAGACCATCTTAATTTCTAGGTTTAAACATTAACATTGAAGTATATTGACCTGTTTCACCCCAAAGTGAGTTCAACCATATACCTAGCAATCAACGTGGTCTTAGTCTTTAAGACCGTTGTCCATTGATGTTGAAATCCTTCTGAACATTCAAACGAAAGCTATTGCGCAGTATTTTTAATGGTACAGTTTATTTATATGCTGGCTGCCGAGGCGGTTTTATCATCTTAGTCTGTGGAAGGGACTTTCTTGTGTGACCATTCAAATAAAAACTATTGAGCAGTACTTTCATGTGGTGCAAGTTGGTTGTAACTTTTGAGTCCATGTATGAAACCCGAGTGTAAGCTATTGAGAAGTATTTTGACGTTGTTACCGTATTGTTTCCTTAGAGTAGAATTCAACCCCATTTGGCATGTGAAAAGCTCGTTTTTGGCAATGAAACCCTTCCTTCGACTCCTCAATTGAAATATGTGAAAGTTTATCACCTGAACTCGCGAGTCCCTAAGACCCAGCCTTAGTGCAAGAGTCTTCTTATATACACTGGTCGGGTATGGATTAATAGAGAACGCCCTTTCAAGTTCATCGATCTGCCATCTTTTGTAAGTGGTTCGGTTTCTCCTGCCTGTTTTGTCGTGGCAAAAGTCTGCAAAAAATTGAAACGGTACAAATAAGTGGAGCGCATATGAATTTGTTGAAGAGAAAATGAGAAGTGCGTTGACTTATAACAATATAGTAAAGCGAGGGTTAAGATGGGATCTAAAATAAATGGATTTAATCTTTTCACTACCACTCGTGTTTTCTTCCTGAGGTTGCAATCTCACTGTGTGACCACAAAAAATGAAAACTGGTAGCACTATATGGAACATGTGGAACATGTGTATAAGGTGGTCATAACTTTTAAGTGTGTCACCATTTAAATGAAAGCTACTGAGCAGAGCTTTCGATGAATGCTGAGCCCAAGAGTCCAGAGATTCAAATTTGTTTCTATGACATTTTTGAAAAGACATTGGAGGACTTGGGTTAAATGCAGTTTGCGATTTATTGTGGCAAACTGTCTGGCAATAATGCTTCACTTGTTAGCTTTAAGTTCAAGTTAACGGCGGAACTCGAGACATAACTGAGATTTGGTTTTGATTTCTGGTTTTAATTTCATCATTATCGCTACTCCAACATATCCGGACCCTTGATAGCTTGGCCAACACTTCACTTAACAGCATATCAGGAAAGGTCTAAGAGAGATCAACGGTACCGACCGTGTAAGCTGTCAATCAAGTGGTGCAAGTTGTTTGTGAACCCAATTCACATAAAGAAGTCCCTCCCAGAGGCGCTGTTTAACTAGCAAGCGGCGTTATTTGCATCTTTGGACATCTCTAGTTTACACAGGTCAACAGAATAGCTAAATCCGCGGTCACCTGTACGTATGTGTTAATACTGTATTCAAGGTGGTAAAACACAGTCTCTGGACATGCCACGATAAAATTATGACATAGAATATTTCACAGTGGAATCAATCAAGATCGAGACTATAGCCTTTGTTCATTTATTGAACCGCGCACAGGGAAAAATCGCCAATTATTAGAAATACATCTAGGTCTTCTTGTATTTAATTAGACGATTTAAAATGATTAGTAAAACAGCCAGAGAATCAAACAAGCATTCAATCTGTCCTTTCTTTCTTTCTTTTTGCGTCTTCATAGCTCTGAAATAAACTGTCCGGATGAAATGGAGAAAGGCAAATAAAAGTGGGATTCTTTGGTTGGCCGAAAACGTGATTGACATCAAATATTTCACTAAAAATAATATTGTTTTATGCATCCTAAATAAATGCGTATCACAGAGAAAAACAAATTTATAGTTAAAATATGAAGAAACTAAAATGAATAGTTGAAAATCGGTTAAATAAATGATAATTTAATGATAATAATAAAAAAAAACACTTTCGGTATCATCTCGAATTTTATCCGAAATTAAATTGATTGGCCTTCGGATAGCATGGCTTTACACTTTGCCAGGGTTTTTTTTTTTTTTTTTTTTTTTTTTTTTTTCTTTTTAAAAATTTTTTTTTTACAAAAAAACCCCAACATTGAAAAAAAAAAAATAAAAAATAATTATAAA